>Ga0207996_1002688_pt1 | contig 10432 bp, 7 predicted proteins | sample AntAceMetag02UKG_FD_184773 | JGI IMG/M metagenome (GOLD analysis project Ga0207996, IMG submission 184773) | Saline lake microbial communities from Ace Lake, Antarctica - Antarctic Ace Lake Metagenome 02UKG (SPAdes) (version 2) | ecosystem: Environmental > Aquatic > Non-marine Saline and Alkaline... | reverse complement strand
ATCCATGGACTGGTCAAAGGTGAACGAATTATCAAAATGCTCCGGGAAGAATATAATCTTTCTACCTTTGAAAATCTGAAAATCCCCTTGAAGGTAGTTGCTACTGATTTCTGGAATCGGGAAGAGATTGTGTTTGATCATGGAGACCTTGTGACAGCAATTCGTGCCAGTATCTCTATACCGGGAATTTTTGAAGCAGTTAGAATCGATGACCGGATATTAACAGATGGTGGTGCAGTTAATCCAGTGCCTTATGATATTATCGAGAATGATTGTGATCTGTTGATAGCTGTAGATGTGACCGGGGAATTAATGCCTGATAATCAAAAAAATGAATCTCCCAATATATTTGAATGCATCATCAATAGTTTTCATATTATGGAAAGTGCCTTATTGGAAAACAAACTTGAAAAGAACTCGCCGGATTTTCTTTATCAACCGTCAATCTTTAATATATCAATAATTGACTTCACAAAATATGATGAGATCATGGAGCAATCAGAGCCGGAATTTGAGAGATTCAGGCAGGATATGCTGAGATTCAAAGCCAGATGCTGTAAGCATAGCTAACATACTATCTGAATGTGATTTCAATCATATCCCGAAGGGATAACCCTTTCATTAGCCTTTCATAAAGGCGCAGCCGATATGAGAGGAAAAAGATTTCAAAACGTTCCTACCCCTCCCCAATCCGGCTGCGCCGGATTGGGGAGGGGTGCTATTTGTTTATTTAATCCCCTTATACCGGCTACGCCTTTATAAGGGGCTACAAATGTGGTTATGCCTTTGGCATATTTTTTAATGTGAAACAGAAAAACAATAAACAAATCAGTTTTATCCTTTAATCCGTGTAAATCCGCAAAATCCGTCTAATCCGCGGTCTATATTAATTTATTCTTGACTCTTGAGCAGGTACATTCCTGATAGTTCACAAAAATTAAAAAATAATACTGGAGGTAAGATGAGATATCGCGTATTAGCAATTAATCCGGGATCTACATCCACGAAAATTTCTGTTTTTGATGATATGGTTGAGGTATTTACTAAAACGCTCCGCCATGATCCAGGAGAGCTTGATAAGTTTGGCGGGATCATTGAGCAATATGAGTTCCGTAAAAATCTGGTGCTGGAAGCCATGCAGGAGAATAATGTGGCTCCTGAAACTCTGGAAGCAGTAATAGGCAGAGGTGGGCTGGTGCGTTCTGTGCCAGGAGGTACAATTAAAGTAAACGAAAAAATGTTGAAAGATCTGTCTGATCCGACAGCCTGGGGAAGGATCCATGCCTCAAACCTGGGGGCTTTTATTTCTAAATCCATTGGTGATGAATTGAATATTCCGGCTTTTATCGTTGATCCCGTGACAGTAGATGAATTCCATGATGTAGCCAGGATCTCCGGGGTACCTGAGATTGAGCGTAAATCTCTTTTTCATGCCTTAAATATCCGCTATACAGCCCGTAAACTGGCAAAGGAACTGGATAAAGATTTTAATAAATGCAATATGGTAGCCGTTCACATGGGCGGTGGTATCACCGTGGCTGCAATAGAACAGGGACGGGTAATTGACGTTAATAATGCCTTATTGGGAATGGGACCCTTCAGCCCTCAACGAGCTGGAGCATTACCAATCGGAGATCTGCTTGATCTGGCATATTCCGGTGAATATACCAAGAAGGAACTGCAAGCCAAGCTTACGAAAAATTCTGGCTATATGGGCTATCTGGGAACTGACAGCGATCTGGAAGTTGAAAATAAAGTTAATGAGGGTGATGAAAAATATTCTCTTATCTATGATGCTCTCATGTATCAGCTTGCAAAAGAGATTGGTGCTTATGCCACCATCCTTAAAGGGAAAGTAGATGCGATATTCCTTACTGGTGGTTTGGCATATAATCCCAATACAACCAAAGCTGTAAAAGATTATTGCGGATTTATTGCACCCATTTATATCTATCCTGGAGAGAATGAGATGGAAGCACTTAGTCAAGGTGGTATCCGAGTTCTTAAGGGATTGGAAACTGCTTTAAAATATTGATAAATTGTAATTAACCTTGCGAATAGTCTTGACCTTCGCAATGGTTGAATTTATGATACTGATTTTTAGAATAGTAAGGGGTTAGTTTGTCAAAATTAAATGTCTTGTATTTTGGAGGCAACCATTGCGGAGTTCTATCGACCATTCGCAAGGTTTTGGGTGGTGCCTGGATTTTTTGTTTATCAGCATTATTTCTGAGCAGTTGTACTGTGAAGACGCCTCCTCACAAGGCAGTAACATTTATGGTCTATATGGCTGCTGATAATAGTCTTAGTGAATTTGCCCTTACAGACATTGATGAAATGGAACGAGCACACTTTAATAATTCTGAGGCTAATGTAATTGTGCAGGCAGACCAGGCTGTATATGCAGAAAACCCTTATTGCAGGCGCTGGGAGATCGTAGCAGATAGTCTATATGATGATCAGGTGTCCTCTCCATTGATAGATGAACTGGGGGAAATTGATAGTGGCGACTGGCATTCTCTGGCTGCATTTTACAACTGGTGCGTAGATAACTATCCGGCTGAACGCTATGTGCTTTCTATCTGGTCTCATGGGAATGACTGGTACAGCTATGCTACAAATCCCAATAAATTTTGTGTTGATAGCCAGAGTAACAGTTTTATTAGTATCACCGAAGGAGAATTAGAACTCGCATTTAGGGCATTTGATGAATATCCTGATCTGGTAATCCTGGATGCATGTCACATGCAATCAATAGAAGTCCTATCAGAGATAAGTCCCTGGTGCAATTATATCAGCGGCTCAACAGATCTAATACCTGATTCAGGATACCCTTATGATGAGATCATTACAGCAGTTTGCAGAGCTTTGAACTATGATTATTCTGCTATACCAGATATATATGTGAATTCTTATAAACCAGGAGGATCTCAAAACCCTACAGGAATGCTTAATCAGGCAGTATGTGCCAGTTTGATAGAAACTGAAGTATTTAATGATGAAATCCTGAATTCTGTCGCTGAATTTGTAGTTTACTGTCTGGATCATCCTGAAGTATTCAGCGATCTGATGTCGGCAAGAGCTGGCTGCTTTGAATATAATGATCTGGAAATTGATGTTGACCTGCTGGAATTCTGCTGGAAACTTACTGATCTTACAAATGATCCTGAATTAGCTGAGCTGGCAGCAAAACTTAATGAAGAACTGATAACAGCTAATAACTTCTATAATTATCCTGCTGCTTATGCCGGGAATCTATTGATCACTTTCCCAGAAATTTCTGATAGTGAGACCTGGATGAATCTGCGTAATGACTTCTATAAGTTGAATTTTAACCAGTTAACAAACTGGGGTGAATTAATAAATAAAATCGTAGTTCAAGCCGACCGGGAATTAGTATTACACTAAATTTTCCTACTTATCCACAGACCTGTGCATAAAAATTTTAACTAATAAGTAATAAAACTGCGTAAGTAATTTCTAATTAGTAATTATAGCAGGAGATACATTCTACTTAGCTCTGTGGATAACTTGTGGATAAGTGAAATAATTCTCCCAATTATATTTTGATTGATGATGATAACTCAGGCTGAACTTGACATGGAATTTACTGATTTCATTTTGACATTGTGTGCTAAGCGGGGAGTTAGCGGTGCCCTGTACTCGCAATCCGCTCTAGCGAGGCTGAATTCCTGCACGAGAATATTGATTTCGGCAGGTGGTTTGATAAGTGGTGTTGATAATCAAGCCCGGCGCAATTGCAAACTGCGAACCAGGTCAGGTCCGGAAGGGAGCAGCCTTAAGCAGAACTTGTGATGTGCCGTCGGTCTACTTGGTTTGAGCTAACTGGCAGATTGCTTGTAGGATAGGTATCAACTGCAGGTGCACACACTTTTTTTTAAGGAGACTACAGTGGCAGGAAAATATAAGATACCTCGTGGAACTTACGATATTTTACCAAGCGAGAGTTATAAAAGACATTACCTGGAAAAGACCTTCAGAAAGGTGGCATCTGATTATGGTTATCATGAAATAGTAACACCAATATTTGAACTCTCTGCTCTATTTGAAAGAAGTGTTGGGGATAGCTCTGATATAGTCCAAAAGGAAATGTATAAATTTACAGATCGTAAAGGAAGAGAATTTGCCCTGCGTCCAGAGGGAACAGCATCCGTAGTACGTAGTTTTGTGGAAAATAATCTGGCAAACCAGGAGAATGGAACCAGGATTTATTACATGGGTCCCATGTTCCGTTATGATCGTCCCCAAAAGGGAAGATATCGTCAGTTCTATCAATACGGTGTAGAAAACTTCGGCAGTGATCATGCTTATATTGATGCAGAAGTAATTGCTTTAGGTTATACCTATCTTGAACGACTCGGATTAAAGGACTTTGTATTGGAAATCAACAGCATTGGCTCTAAAAACTGTGCTGAGAAATATGATAAAGCCCTTCAGGAATACTTCTTACCTCATAAAGAAGAATTATGTACTGATTGCCAGCAGCGTCTGGACAAAAATCCTAAACGACTGCTGGACTGCAAAGTACCATCCTGCAAAAAGTTCCATGAAGATGCCCCAAGTATGCTCGACTATCTGGATGAGGAGTGCTCTAATCACTTCCAGGAAGTGCAAAACTATCTTAGTTTGATGGAAATTCCCTTTATGATCAATCCCCGGATAGTAAGAGGACTGGATTATTATTCCAAAACAGCATTTGAATTTTTAAATAATAATCTGGGAGCTCAAAATGCTCTCTGCGGCGGAGGAAGATACGATTATCTGGTGGAAGAAATTGGTGGAAAGCCAACCACAGGGATCGGATTTGCAGGTGGATTTGAGCGTCTGCAACTTTCACTCGAAGCGGAGGATTGCTCTTTTAGCTATAAACCGACACCTGATATTTTCTTTGTCACGATGGGTGATGAAGCAGAAAAAACGGTGATACCTATTATCCAGAAATTACGTTCAGCCGATATAGCTGCTGGATTTGATATTGATAAGAAATCCGTGAAAGCCCAAATGAAAGCTGCTGATAAATCAGGTGCAGAATATACTGTGGTTGTGGGAGAAGATGAGATAGCAAATAATGCTGTTACCCTGAGAAATATGAAATCAGGTGATCAACGGCAGATCCCTCTACCTGAATTCATCGCACAATTTAAAACATTGTTGAAAAAATAAGTAAATATTAGTACCAGATTTTCTTATATCAGGTTACTGAGCAGATTTCGATTTGTTAGCTGGTCCGGATTAAATTTCTTTTCGCTTTTACCATACAGCTTCCTGCGCTGTTCAAAGAAATGTACTACTTGAGGAAAGAATCTTCCCCATCTTTGGGTATTTATCTCACCTTTGAGTTTATAGCTATTCAAAAATGTATGCTGGATGTCTTCAAATTTATCCTTACTAACCACCTCTGCCCAGAAAAGTAGGAAATGGATAAGATCAAACTCTGGAAATTCCCATCTCCAATCCACAAAATCTATTAAATAATACCTGCCATTTATCTTATCATAAATAATATTCCTGGGATTAGTATCAATCTGACAGATAACCATATCCTGCCTATTTTCGAGCTGATGAAGTTCACGGTAAAGCTCCCCAATTGACTGAAAATCAATATTATCCATTTGCCAGAGATGGCAACTTTCCAGATATTCAAAATCATTGTATTCAATGTTGTCTTTGCTTCCAGTAGAAATGATTTGTGGTGTGATAGAGAGTCTTTTATTGAATATCAGGCGTTCCTGCTCTGCATCGTATTTTTCCAGATAAAACTTTCGGAATATCCCCTGACTGACAAGAATTGTATGATCGCTTTTCATAGTCACAATATAATGATAGTGATGCCTTTATTATGTTTACCCCAGTCACTATCCTTTTTCAAGGCAGGAAGTTCACGGACAGCATTTTTGCCCAGGTCGTATGCTCCACCAAATTCTTCACCAGGAACGTAATATTTGATCAAAGCAGAATACTTAAGCGATTCCAGATAGTCCCGTACACTATACCTGATCTCCCCGCCCTTACCGGAAGATCCATAGCCGTGCACTATCTTAAGAATCCTGACCCCATCAGCTTTTGCACCATGCAATAATCTTTTCAATCGGCTTAAAGCAATTTCTACGGTAGGATTATCCGACTTGATATTCTCGCTTCTAAATTTAGTTTTACCAGCAGAAGCTCTTCCTGAACTTCTTACTGGAGTTTCACACCAGGGACATATTCTGCAGCCCTTCTCTAATTCATTACCGCAAACGTGACACATCATGATTAATCGCTATTATTATCAAATTCAATTTTGATCTTACCTTTTCGATAGCCCTTCAGGTTCTTCAAAAGCGCTTCCAAGGAATCGTGCATTATGTTTTGGACAAAGGGTACCAGCTTCATCTCCTGATCATCTATCCAAACTCTGATCCTGCCAAGATTCTCTGCCACGCATTCATTTCGCTTCCTTTCACCCTTAAGGACTGCTCCCACAAATTCATGACAGCTCATGCCGCAATGCGAACAACATTCAGGATCTACCTGGGGTAAAACCTTAAATCCCTTTTCCAGCATCAGTTCAATAAGCCGTTCAGATTCATTAAGAGCACTGATCACTGGAAAATCTCCATACTGCTGATGCTCGTCAGCATATTTACCACTTACTGCAAAGATAGTTGAATCATTCAGCTTATCCAGGTCATCCTTTGTTGCTCCGCAGATGATCCTGGGCATTGCCAGTTCTTTCATTCCTTCTACTATCAGCCAGTCTGCATCAATATGACTGATCATCTCATTAAAACTCAATTGTCTTCTCCAGATCAGATCAGTTTCCCTGATACCTCTGGCAAATACTGGCTCAGCCCCTGCCTGGTAATGCCGGTCACTATTTGAATCCGGCTTTTCCATCCCAAATTCTTCATAATGAATATCTTTAATAGATGCTACCCGTATTCCCCGTTTACTTAGTCCTTTGATCAAAGCTTCGCAGACAGTTGTTTTGCCTGTGTGGTGAAACCCACATACAGATATTGCTTTCATATTATTCCTATTTATAATTCGTTAATTAATCCGACCACATACTGCATAATGATAGCACAATCATAGCTATCCCATTCACCATCATAATTGATATCCGATATTCTCAATCTCCAGTCTTCCCAGGGCAATGGAGCATAAGGAGCAGGATCCCACCCTACTATATAACGCATTAGCACAGAAGCATCAAAAGCATCAATACTGTCATTATCATCCACATCTCCCATTAAATGCACTTCCGACCAGATAGGATTTAAGACAATTTCCAGTTCAGTTACTCCACTTTCATTTATCAGCACTCCAGATGCTGACACAGTTTCATAGCCTTCACAAATAAAATCCACATCATATTCCCCAGTCAAAAGTGGACGAAAATATCTGCCATAAAGAGCACCTGACCTGTAGGGTTCCACCTCTGTCATTCCTTCTTGTTCATCTATTTGAACCACATTTATTTCTGCCACCAGTGGATTTCCCGAAGAGTTAGTTACATGCCCTGTCAGCAATCGATTATCAAGTCTGTGCAGCATCACGCGGAAAGCAGCCATGTTATCTTCGCAGATCGGCAATGGATCACTGGGTATATGTGAGGTTGCCAATTCTATTGCATATCCAAATACTCGCTCTTCGGCATAAGCCCAGTCACTCATATTTCCATAGCAGGTACCATAATCAACTAATTGTATCGGGGTATAATAACCCGGAGAGTCTATCCGCGGAATTGTCATTGCCATCTCAGTTGCCAGATCACCCAATATCTCGTAGTCGCAAGAGCAAACACCCGCCGTCATACCTAAGGGATAAAGCACCCATTCACCCTGACTGTGATAAGTGATCCCTGCCCAGAATTTGCGCGCCTGGATTAGATCTCTCAGATATTGTATTTCCAGTTCACTCCATTCCTCAGGTCCATTATATGTCGGCACTCCAGGATATGGATCGGGTCCATTGGGATTCCACACATAGCCAAAATTCCGATTTAGATCCACACCATCTTCAAAACTGTAATCCGGCAACCCATTTTCATTATTATCCCGCATGTTCTTACGTTGATAAAAAAGTTCATCATGCACCACCTTATATCCATCTGGATTGATTATAGGAATAAACCAGATCTGATTATTCTCCACAAATTCTGCTATCTCTGGATCAATACCATAATCAGCAAATAATTCCTCCATAAAAGTCATCACTACTTCCAGAGTGATAGCCTCATTAGCATGGATCAAACTCCCAAAAAACACATTTGGCTCATCTTCTTCTACTTCAGGATTATCTGATACTTTAAGACACCAGATCTCATGCTGAAATTCTGCATAATTTTCATTACCATCCAGATAATACTGATGACATACCGACGGTCCTAAAGAAAATAGTCTGGTTATCTCTGGATATGTTTCAGAAAAATCCTGCAGATCAGCATAAGTCTCATCATAAGAGCGGTAATTTTCCAGATCGCGTAATATCTCTGATTCCGTCTTTAATACTTCATAATTTATCTGATTATCTATCAAATATTCAAGTATCTCCGCATTTGCCACTATTTCCAGACATTCACGATCATGGGTGATTCTGTTACCAAGTTTCCTGCTGTTCAACCAGTTTTTGATCTTCGCATCAGGTGATGGCACCTTGATCAACAGGTCTTCTGCCTGCGATAATGAAATAATAAACAAGGTAAATATTATTACAATCAATGCCCTTTTTACTTTCATATTAATATTGAATATTAAAATTCGTTTATTAATCCTACCACATACTGCAGAATTTGAGCACAATCATAACTGTCCAGCTCTCCATCGAAATTGACATCTGCAATATTCATTCTCCAGTCTTCCCAGGGTAATGGAGCGTAAGGTGCAGGATCCCAGCCCACTATATACCTCATCAGCACTGAAGCATCAAAGGCATCTATGGCACCATTATCATCTACATCTCCCACTGAATGTTCAGACCACCAATCAGGATATAAGACTACTTCCTGCTCTGTTACTCCTCCTTCATTGATCTGCATTCCCGTTACGGACTCCGTACCATATCCTTCACAAATGAAATCCACATCATACTGACCAGTCAGCAGTGGACGATAATATCTGCCATAAAGAGCGCTTGACCTGTAGGGTTCCACCTCTGTCATCCCTGCCTGCTCATCCACCTGCACCACATTTACTTCTGCTACCAGAGGATTATCCCAGGGATCAGTTATATGACCTGTTAACACACGGTTATCAAGCCTGTGCAGCATCACCCGAAATGCTTCCAGATTGTCTTCACAGATAGGAACAGGATCATCGGGAATATATGAATCAGCTAATTCAATTGTATAACCGAATACCCGTTCTTCTGAATATGACCAGTCACCCATTGTGCCCTGGCAGGTATAGCCAAAATTAACTGCCTGAGCTGGTGTGTAATGACCTGCTTGATGTATCCTGGGAATTGTAACAGCCATATCAGTTGCCAGATCACCCATGATCTCATGATCATATGAGCATACTCCCGGAAGATGTCCCAGAGGGTAAAGCACCCATTCACCTGCACTGTGATAAGTGACCCCTGCCCAGAATTTGCGTGCCTGGATCATATCCCGCAGGTACTGCACTTCCAGCTCACTCCACGCTTCAGGTCCATTATACAAATTCGAGTTTGGATCTGGAGAGGTGCCATTAGAACCCCATACATAACCAAAATTACGATTCATATCCACACCATCAGTTGTACTATAATCAGGTTCTCCATTTTCATTATTATCCCGCATATTTTTGCGATGATATAAATGAAGCTCATCATGTACAACTTTATAACCATCGGGATTGATCAAAGGAACAAACCAGATTTGATTATTTGTGATAAATTCCGTGATCTCAGGATCAGTTCCGTAATCCGCAAAGAATTCCTCCATAAAGGTCATTACCACTTCCAGACTGATTGTTTCCCGCGCATGGATCAAACTGGAAAAATACACATTAGGCTCATCTTCTTCCACTTCTGGATTATCTGAAACTTTCAAACACCAGATTTCATGCTGAAAATCAACATAATTATCGTTTCCATCCAGATAATACTGATGACACATAGAAGGTCCTAATGAAGTAAGACTTGTGATTTCTGGATATGTTTCAGTGAAATTCACAAGATCTTCATACATCTCATCATAAGAACGGTAATTCTCCAGATCACGGATCAGATCAGACTCGGTTTTGATCACGCTGTATTCCACCTGATTTAATGCCAGGTAATCGATGATCTCCTGATTTGCCATAATTTCCATGTATTCCCGATTATAGGTTATTCTATCAGATAACTGATTAATATTTAACCAGTTAGTGACCTTCTTGTCAGGTGTTGAAATTCTGATCAGCAGGTCTTCTGCCTGCAAAAATGAGACTATAAATATTATAAA
>Ga0207996_1002686_pt1 | contig 10433 bp, 9 predicted proteins | sample AntAceMetag02UKG_FD_184773 | JGI IMG/M metagenome (GOLD analysis project Ga0207996, IMG submission 184773) | Saline lake microbial communities from Ace Lake, Antarctica - Antarctic Ace Lake Metagenome 02UKG (SPAdes) (version 2) | ecosystem: Environmental > Aquatic > Non-marine Saline and Alkaline... | reverse complement strand
CCACAGCTTTGAGAGCTACCGGATACGAATATTGTTTTACTGTGGTAAGCTCAACATGGCCATCGGCTGATGCTGTACTTGTCAAAGAACTGACCCACTAAATTCGACGAAGAACCACTATTTCTATCGTATTGTCTGTTGCCCCACCATCGATAACAATATGCCGATGTCTTGATAAGTCTGCTCAGCTACTGATTGCAAACAATCTTTAATGTTTTTTCCGCTGTTGTAGGTAGCGGTAATAATAGAGATTTTCATTAGGAAGTCTTTGTTATAACATTTTCATACAAATCTATATAATCTTGAAAACGGTCCTTCTTATTGTAAAAATGTTTTGCCCTTTCTTTACATGCTGCAGAATAATGTGTTTTGCCATTTTTCTGAATTTTAAGGACCGCATCATGTAGCTCATTAATATTACCCTTTTCTACAACAATACCTGTTTCATTGTCAACCGCTTCCGGACTCCCACCTGTGTTATATGTGATAACCGGAGTGCCGCATGCCATTGATTCTAAATTAGTAGTTGGAAAATTATCTTCCCAGGTGGGATTCACAAATACATCACTCGCAGCATAAAGCCCGGCGAGTTCGCTCACGCTATCAGTTTTTTCTATGCCAATAATTTTATCCGGAAGGTTTTTGATTTGATTTTTGGAAAGGCCTACTAAAATGATTTGATAATTAGTATCCAATTTTTCGCTCAGTTCAATGAAGTCTCTAAGACCCTTTCGAACCTCCCAAATATTGGCAACACCTAAAAGAACAAATTTAGAATGCAGATCGAACTTGTTGCGGATATTTTGTGCAGAAACCGGTCTAAAAATTCCCGTGTCAATTCCATTATTAATAATGCGAACTGGATAGTCTTTCAAAAACGATTGCCCCAACAGATTAGCCAGCCATTGCGAAACAGGCACTAATGTCAAGTTCTGCACGCCTGTGAAAAGTTCTTTTTTAAATTGGAAGTTTTGTTTTGAACGATCTATGAAAAAACTTGCAGGATAAGTTCTGGTTTGCGGACAATTATTACATTGGGTTTGCCATTTTACACACCCCACAAAATCGAAATATGCACAGTGCCCAGTAAATGGCCAGCAATCGTGCAAAGTCCATACAACAGGTATTTTTGAAATCCTAAGAAAGTTAAAAAGAACTTCAATGTTCAGGTAATAACCATGAATATTATGAAGATGAATTACATCCGGTTTTATGGCTTCTATTTGTTTCATAAAGGCTTGTGTTGCCGATTTTGAGCATAAACCATGCCTATCAAATAAACGGGTTTGAAGGCCATGCATTTTAATATCCCAATCGGTTCCTATCTTTATTAATTGTGATTGGCTGGGGCGTTCATTCCTGCCAAAGGCAATGTAGCTTTTCCACCCATTAGCCATAGCTATTTGGCCAATATCTCCAGCAATGCGCCCGGTGGAACCAGAATTAACAACTGTATTTATTTGTAGAAGGACTGGCATATTTTATTCAATTTTTAAGACCCATTCTTTTGCATTTGATGTTTTGCTCTGAAAAACATTGCACCAACCATAATGAGTTCTAATTTTAATATTATTCTGAATTATCATTGGCTTTCCGTTAACTAACAAACTTATCGATGGTGTATCAGTAATATTATCCAAAATAGGAAAATTAAGAATTACATTTTTTCTCTTACTATTATCAAACGTTATTATAATGGCAGATGCTTCTTCTTTTGCCTTAAAGTCAGCAATAATCGGAAATACAGAAGTATAGCTAGCAGCTTTAAGATTTGGCCATAATTTATGCATAACCCTATTTCTTGTCCAATCTCTGTTTTCGTCTATTTTCAATAAACCACAATAATTTCTCAAAACAACATCACCAAATGTATATTTATTACCAAAAGCTCCTTGCCAAGGGCCAAACGTACCTTTAGTAATCATTCCATATTTCTTCATCCAAATTGCAGAAATAATGGGTCCCGTTTCTGCAAGATATTCTTTTCTTCCACTGAAAACAGATATAAAATAGTCTGTATCTTTAAGGATGGATAGTCCAGAGTCTTTTGCAATACTATTTCTTTCACAAATTGGCTTTCTGTGGCAGTCTACCTTTGATAGAACCAGCCAGAAAAGAAAGTGTGCAGTATAAACAGAGCAATAATGATAGTCCCACCATAAGTATTTCTCCGCACCTTTCCAATTGTTCAACATTAAGTTGCTGTTCTCGAGCATGGTAGATACCCTATTCGAAAGAAAGGAAATGGCATTGTCGAACTCAGGCTCTTTATTGGCAGATGATAGCAAATAAATCCACATACCCCAAGCAAATACTTGATTGGTTCCTCTTCCCTGATAATTAATATCTCCATCCGGTGCGATGGCATTTATCAAGAATCCGAGTTCTTTAGAAAGATCCAAATCCAATCCTCTGCAACGTAGGAACTGTAGTACTCCCACTGTGGCTATGTCATATTGCAAATTAAAGCTTGTTCCTTTGGGTAATCTATCTTCAATGCCTCCGTCATCATATGTGGCTTGTGTTATTGTTGATTTACATTCCTCACAAGTCTGCTGATATTTTGCATTACCGGTCCATTCATACCTTTTCATATTAACATACCAACGCATCGGCAACCAATTAACCGTGTTGTGATTGCTGTCAGAAGTCGAGCAGACCTTCATCTGAATTTTTTTACATAATTCGGAATCGCTATTTTTCAAAAAATCATGAGCCACGCATAAGGCAAAATTATTGAAGTCAAAATGAAATGCCGGAAGTGTTTTACTCTTATCCCACCTACTAATAATGCTGCTTATCAACGCTTTCCCCTTTTCTAACAAAGCTGCATCATTCCTTGATTTACCAAGGATAATGAAAGCTGCAGCAGCATGAGTTGCGCCATAATGTGCCGTGATCTCGTCCCCGTCCAGTGGATCAACAAATCGGAGCAATCCGTCATTATCGGGCTTGACCCAGCTTTCACAGGCTGAGAGCGTTAAATCTATTAGGTGTTCAATTTCTCTAATTTTGGTCATAAGTTATCAACTGATTGCTTGCCCATTAATTGGTCGATTACAGTAAGAGTGGCCAATGATTCACAAAGGGGAACCATCTGGCTCTCGCTTTCTTTTTCCTTTATACAACGAGTAACTTCATCAACTTCATATTCAAAGCCCTCGTATTTGTATTTGATTGCAAATTCCTCAATTTTATTCCCGTTGGCGCCAAATAAAGTGATCTTGTTGGTCCGGTTGAATTGGGAATTCCACTCGATTGACCCTTTTTTACCAATAACCGCAGCCTTACTGAGAGATGAAAAATTAGAAGAAAGATTTATAAAAGCCTTCACATTATTATTTTGAGCACATATGTGCCAATCAGAGTCGAGACCAAAAGAGGATATACGTTTAGAATATTGCAAAGTTTGCGGAATGCCTTTTAGGAAAGAGGTCATGAATGATATAGCATACGCGCCATAGTCTTGTAAGACTCCGCCACCTTCTATTGCATTGTAAATGGTCAAGTCCGGCTTTATAAATTCTTTTTTATAGAAATCAACCTTTATTAATTCTACCTCTCCGATTTTGTCTCCATTTATCCATTCAACCGCCTTCCTGAACGTTGGCAAGCAATTCATCCACATACCTTCCATAAGGAAGCAATTATTCTGTTTAGCAAGTTCGATAAGTTCTTTAAGCTGAGCTGAGTCAGAAGTAATAGGCTTTTCGCAAAGAACATTTTTGCCAGCTAACAAACATTGCTTGATATTCTCATAATGGTGCACAACTGGGGTTGCAATATAAATGACATCTATAGTAGCAGAAGTGTCTTTCAGCATATCATCATAACCACCATATGCTTTGCAGTTTCCATGACGAGCAGCAAAGGCTTTTGCTTTTTTTAATGACCTGGAGGCAACAGAATAGACTATGCCATCTTTGTTTCCATCTATGGTTGTTGAAAATTTCTCTGCCATACTTCCTAATCCTATTATTCCCCATTTGATAGGGGCAGGGTTCTTCTTCACACGTAGAAGCCCTGTAGAAAGTAATTTTCTTCTTGTATAATACTTGATTCTTTCTAGCATGATTTTTATGCTTGTCTATATAATTCGTCAAATGTTATCTCACAGATATCAGTCCGTCCCGCTATAGTATTGAAATAAGCAGTAAGCATATATTCAACCATTCTATTATTTTCGCATGACAGGCTACCTGCAATATGAGGAGTCATAAAAACATTTTTTCTCCGGAGTAGTTGGGACCATGGCCAAACAGGTTCTCTGGTTGTTACATCCAACAGTGCACATGCATTTGGCTTTTTACGCATAATTTTGGCAAGATCCTTCTCAATGACCTGCGCACCCCTGCCTGTATTGATAAATGTCGCATTTTCCTTCATAAGAGAGAGAAGCCCCCAATTTATCATGCCTTTGGTCTCAGTAATGTTCGGTAAATGGTTGGATATGACATCGCTATTGTGGAAAATTTCTTTCATATCTGTTCGTTTGACTCCCAATTCTTGTACTCGTTCATCAGAAAGGAAGGGATCATAAACACAAACATCCACTTTATACGGTTTCAGAAGTTCGACAACCCGTGAACCTATATCTCCACAGCCTATGATACCAATTTTAGCGTTATAGTTGCCTTTTTTTTGCAATGTATAGTTTCTCGCTTTATTGAAACTGATTCGCCAAAAAGGCTTTTTGTATTCTTTTTGAGCCTGGAAATAGCCTTTATTGGCCAATATAATCTGAGCTGTTACAAATTCAGCAACTGGGATAGCATTAGCTTTAGCCGCAGAAAAAATTCTGACGCCCACATTCAAAAAAGAATCCGCAAAATACTTTACAGTTCCTGCTGCATAAAAAATGGCCTTTAACGATGGAAGATATTCTCTCACTTCATCCTCTGAAAATATCGGCATATACCAAGTTGAGAAGATGAAAGCAGTGTCTTTGAATCGTTCAGAACGACCCAAAATATTCTCTTTAGTATAATTTTTAACCGAAGAAAAATCTGCGTTCAAACCACCGAGCGTATTTTTTAGTTTTACTCCGTCTTTAATGTCTTTCGTTAGAATAATTATTTCCATAATTGGTAAGTATATTATACAACTCAATAGCATAAGCAGAGGCATAAACAAGGGCGGTTCTAGTGTATAGATGATGTACAATTGCACCTTCCATACAGAATGAGAAAATACCTCCTTTACAAATATCATCATTTGAAGTGCGCTTTAGGCACCAGTCTAAAGCCTTTTGAGCACTAATAGTAATCTTACCATTTGGCTCAATCTGATTCCATTCAAGCAAATTTTTGGCTATCACAGCTACAGCCTTACAGTCTTCACCCATTAATGGTTTTGTGAAATTATAAGCCCATCCACCATTTTGTAATTGCTCTTTGAGCAGGTTATTAGTAGTTTCTGCAATGACCTGTTTAAGTTCATTTGTTTTCAAGACTCTATATGCTGGAATTAATCCTTCTAAAGCCCAAGCCTGACCACGTCCGAACATACCACCGATCTGTTCATCTCGTTCATTCAAGCTAGTTGCAAATCCTTTTTTTGACGGAATGTAGAATAGCTTGATATATTGAGCAACAAATTTTTCAAGAAAGAATTTATATTTATTTTCCTTAGTTATTTCATACAAATTAGCAAATAACCCTGCTGTAAAACCTGTATCAACGATATTATGCTTCTTTATCCATTTCTTGTGTTTCATATCGTATCCAGACCATACCATACCATCAGGTCTGGCTGTTTCAAATATCCAATCAGCACATTTTCTTGCTACTTCCAAGTACTGTATCTTATGGGTCGCTTTGTATACCTCAATAAAAGCATTATTGGCGATATAAGCTGAATCATTCGGGGCCATTGTTGGGATTGCACCATTTGATATATAATCATTGCGAACAACCCAGCCACCACATTCTTGCTGTTGTTCCATTAGCAAATCAGCAATCTGCACTGCTTTCACAATATCTCCTTTGCTGCAATATAACCTGACAAGAGCCGCATTGGTCCAAATCCAACTTGGCAAGCACCATTCATTGATATTATCAGAGATATAGCCTGCGTAATGAAGCCCTGAGTTTCTGTATCCATCTGGAATAACTGATGCGTTTATGAAAGATTCCCAAATTATAACAGCATCTTTATCGCTGACACCTAACGCTAAATGCAATTTTTCTTTATGTTCATAAGAATCTTTGAGATTTACATTACTTCCGATTTCAACTATATTCTCAATAGGAAAAACATTATTTTTACTAATTATTGAATTTCCGCTAAGTTCAATGTCATTGATGTATGAGCCATTGACTTCCACCCGGTTTTGTTTTGAAAAATACTCAGGACTTACATTTACCATACGAAAATTTCTTTGCAAACCTTTTCCCTGAAGCAACATCTTAGCAATCTTATGAGCCATACAATAAAGCTTATAGCAGTAATCTCTAGTCATCTATGAATAAAATTAAGTATTGTAAATATAATCCTTCTAAATACTTCTTTCATTGTCAAAGAGCCATACTCCTTTGCATGCATATAGTAATCATTAGCTATCGACAACTGTCTGGTTCTTAGAGCATGTTCAGCAATAGAAACACCTTGTTTATTGTATATGTATTTTTGATCTGTTTCTTGGAGTCTTCTAATAATCGGCTTGAATTTATTTAGATATTGTGCTTTTATAGTAATCATTTTGTTAACATCTGGATGGTTTAAATTCTCATTATTCTTAATGACAAGTATTTCAGGGATTGCCTCTAAAGTGTATTTTTCAAAAACTCTTACTAAAAACTCGTAATCCTGATGTCTTAGAAATGCCTCATCAAAGCCTTTAAGTTCATCAACAACGCTCTTACGAATAAAAATGTTTGATCCTGTACCGAACATAAATGTACATGCTAATGTACTTACTAAAAAATTTCCAGCATCTACATGTTTATTTATGTTATATGTTTTTCCTTTTTTTCGAAATTCAACACCTGTGTATACTCCTGCTACTTTATCAGAACATTGTTCCATTTTATTGAAACATTTTACAATGCGTTCCGGATAATATTCATCATCGCTATCAAGCAAGGAAATGTATTTACCCTTTGCTGCGGAAAATCCAGTATTTCTCGCTACCGCTCCGTTTTTATTGAACTCGTGTTTAATATAGGTGATTTTTTGTTCGGAATCATTAAGTCTGTTTACAAGATCCTCTGTTAAAATCCTAGCGTCAGTATCCGGATTATTATCATCTACAACAATTAACTCAATATCTTCAAAGGTTTGGTTTAACACGCTTTTAATGGCCTTCTCCAAAAAAACTGGTTTTCCATATGTTGGAATTATTACAGATACTTTTACCATATAAACTTTTATTTACTATAAATATCAGGATTCCCCAATCTGATTGCTCAACTTCAATCTTATTGTTACCACATACAAGAAATGCGAATCAAGGGTTGATATTAGTAATTTTTCAGGCTGAAAGCCTGGTTTAATTCAACACCCAATGCAACGCGTTGGGTGTTGAATAAGACGAAAAATGCGACCTGAAGGGACAATTTTTTAAGTTGCCTTTTCAAGGCGAATATTTGACTACAACATTTCAACCCAAGGCCTTGCCTTTGGGCTGAAATGAACTGCACTTTCTGTACGGAACAAGAAGGTGTATTGATTAAGGTTCAACCCTTTATTCGCTTAGGAAATCTATATATTCCCATAACAATAACAATAGTGAATGGATATGACTGCATAAAAAAATGGTTACTAAAAAACATTTCTGCAACTGCTAAACCCACACAAATATAAATGGCTACGTCAAAAGGGGATTGCGAGACTTTGTATCTTGAGTATACTTTTTTTACAAAAAATCCCAGAAATAAAGCAGACAATAACGACAACCAATACCCAAAGTCCTTAAAACCGCATGTAATAAAGGTAAATGTATTAAAACTGGAATTAGACGTTAATGAATATTCCTGTTTAAAATACTCGTCTACCTGCAGATAACCGAGAAAAGGTTTTATCATCCACAACCCGTATGTTCTTGTATCCTGAGTCTCGGTAACATATTGTACGTTAGTCCAAGCAGACGTCATATACATATATGGTAGGAAAAGACTATTACTAAATTGCCACTCGACTCCATTTTGAGTATAATGCGATATACCCACATCGGCATCATAATGGCCCCTATCCTTATTGGCGAAGGAAAACGCGAAAACCATAAATACAATGCCCAGAATGGCAAACAATTTTATTCGCTTATTCTGTTTTGCAGAAACAACATAATATTTATCATAAGATATTAACAAAGTAAGGCAGTACATCAATATTGCCATCTTCGATACTTCCCCAAGAACTATAATTAAAATATAAACAAAGACTAACAAAATCATTGATTTTTCTTTGGTTTTTAGAGCACATACCATTGCAGGTATAGCAAAAAGCCAAAGAATGGATTCGAACATTGGGAATACCTTACCAAGTAACGACAAAGCAAAAAGAAACGCGGCATTTATCTTCAAAGAACGATTAGAGCCTCCACCCACAAAGTTCCTTTTATGTTTAAAACTTGGGGTTACTGATAAAGCAAAAATGAAAGCTAACATATTTATAATGGCTAAAACCCAAGTTTTATGGGTCAATTCCATCATATAAAAGTTAGAAATATTAACATATATGATCAAGGACAATGGAGTTAAAGCAAATAAATAATATGGATTTATAAATGTTTTTTCTTTTGCTCCTAGTCTTATGCAAGCAATAAAAATAAGTAACACACAAACTCTGTCAACTATGACAGAATTTAATACTATAGAAATGATAGCTGAAGCAAAAAGAAGACTTAATATTCGTCTATTGCTGTGAGTTTTTATCGTCATATTAGTTTTAGATAATTCTATTACCAATGAAGGGCTTTACTATGCGGAAATCTCCGGATTACAGCAAAAATAGACTTCTTAATCTGAATATCTTGAAACCTCACCTTAGGGTCGAAACATTTAAAATAACATTTTATGACACTAAAAATTGATTTTAGAGATTTATGTTGCCTCATTCTCTTAACAGCAATGTTATATTCTGGCAGAGCTAAGTCATACTTATCTATTCGAACACCTAAACGATTGAAATACTCAAACGCATATACCATTGTCTGCTCATGTTCTTTAAGGACATCTTCATCCATTTGAGCACTTACACCAATACCACTATAATATATATTCCCCACAAATGGCAAATAATAAGTATTTTCAACGAACAAATGCAACTGAGCATCTTGTGCATTCTCTGCAATATAAGAACGGCCTTGACTCACCTTATTAAATTTCGTCAGGACTTTTGTGCTATAACAAGAAGATCTGTTAGAAATCATACCCCTTTCATACAATTTTAAAGGATTAAATTTTTTCTTAATCGCATTGTTACGAAAAATGAAGGAATCACCATTCGGATAAATACACTTATAGTCTCCATAAATACAAAATAATTCATTCTTATAATCAATATTATTGTCTTGAATATATTCCACAACTGTTTTAAACCAGCCTTCCCCGGCCACATCATCACCAGCGAGAATATAATTTATATCGCCAGTTGGTAGTCCCCAACACTTTTCAATATTCTCAAAAATGCCCAAATTATGCTCATTCCTAAAGGGTTTAATTAAATCCGGGTACTTATTTGTATAATCAAGAATTACTTGCCAATTTTTGTCTGTTGAACAATCATCGCATATGATAATCTCATGGACATACTCGTTTTGGATTAATATTGATTCCAATGCTCGTCCAATTAAGTCTTGCTGGTTAAAAGTAATGACTAATACTGAAATTTTTGGCATACTTGTTTTTTCCATTTTTATCAATAATTGGCTGGTGAAGTCTTTTTCAAAGTTAAATTGTTTTCATTAACGCAAGGGTCATCGAACATAGTTTTTCTAAAATTTTGAGGAGCTCTTATAAAAAGCTCATCGAAAAATTTTGGAAATAATTTTATATAAGCATTGATCGGATAAAGGTAATACAGCTAATTTATAAACAAATTCAGACGTGTTGTCATCCAAAGACGAATGCCATCTTCTTTAGTTATAGTGACCGATAAATTTCTCACAGTCCAAACATCGTGTCCGGTTTTGAGCTCAAGCAAGTAACGCGTGTCGTATTTAATCGTACACCAAAACAATTCAATGTACATTGCCAACATCTCTGACATTCCCATCCGTTGAATACCTGACTGTTTCAAGACTTTTTACATAATTCACATATTCGTCCGAAATAAACTGAAGTCCCTGCTCTGCGTTGATAATCTCAGGTTTTATCATATTGCGAAATTGTCATTCATAATACTACATTCTCATTTATGATCAGTTTTATAATCGGTATGTTTGTTAAAATAACCATTGAAACCAATTAATTTATTAATATTGAAAATATTCA
>Ga0207996_1002685_pt1 | contig 10435 bp, 22 predicted proteins | sample AntAceMetag02UKG_FD_184773 | JGI IMG/M metagenome (GOLD analysis project Ga0207996, IMG submission 184773) | Saline lake microbial communities from Ace Lake, Antarctica - Antarctic Ace Lake Metagenome 02UKG (SPAdes) (version 2) | ecosystem: Environmental > Aquatic > Non-marine Saline and... | reverse complement strand
CCCTTGCTTTCTAATCATTTTATTTCCTCAATTTTAAGCTTGCTTTCTTTGAGGTATTCCTCAAATGTCTTAGTGTTTTCAAGTGGACAATCTTCGCATTCTGTATTATTACAAAATTCTGATTCGTTGGCTATATTACACAGATCATAAACGAACTCTCGCAGGTTTTTGGTCATGATAATAGTTTCCTCCCGATTAGTTCAACAACTTCAGTAGTTATAGCATTTCCACACATCTTATATCTTTGCGTATCTGATATTTCTATTTCTTGGCCGGTCCCATTAATGCCCTTTGCAGTCCATCCATTGGGGAACCCCTGAAGCCGTTCGCATTCTGTTGGAGTTAATCTTCTTATTCTGGATTGAGAAGCAATATAATTATCTTTCTGCACGCTTGTTAAACTATTAGTACAGTTATCCTTGCGAGGCTCTAATTCCTGCCCGCTTTCTCTGCCTCTTTGTGCTACACAATATAGTCCTGTCTTTGCACCTCTGCCTCCTGCTTCGCCTGCAAGTGTTGTAGAAATACCATCGGAAGAATAAACTCTATTTGCTTGACCTCCTTTGCCTATTGTACCAAGTTGGTACAGTAATATCGGTTTTGGTTGTTTATAGTCGGTAGAAGTTAAACAAGTGCTAATCCCATCTGGCCCTAATATTGCTCCCCTTTGTTCGCCTTTTTTTGTGTTTCCTACAATATTTATTGATTTAGTGTAATCCCTTCTATGGCTTTCTCCGATAGGAAATACTTTTCCGAAACTTGATCCTCTAAGATGTCCGACAAGGTATATCCGCTCTCTATTTTGGGGTAGAACCCACCGAGTATTAAGCAGTTGCCATTCGCACTCATAATCCCCAAGGTTGGCAAACTGTCGCAGGACTTCCATAAAATCTCGTCCATCGTTGCTGCTGTATGCTCCTTTAACATTTTCCCAGATAAATATCTGAGGTCTGATTTCTCGAATGATACGAATTGCCTCAAGAAACAACCCGCTTCGAGAACCTGCCAATCCTTTTCGTTTTCCAGCGATCGATAAATCCTGACAAGGACTTCCGAAGGTAATAATGTCGATTTTGTCTTTAATTCTTTCTCTGATGACCCCTGTAACTGATCCGAGTTGAACAGCATCGGGGTAGTTGTATTTTGTGACGTATCCTGCATATTTATCGATCTCCGAATAAAATTGTTTATTTATTTCAAATCCAGCTTGCTCTAATCCTTTACTGAATCCGCAAATACCACCGAACAATTCTAATATGTTTATTTTCATGCTCCCTTCCATATAACCGCAACCGCTATTGTTTGTGTTTTCATGCTGTCACTCATCCCCCCACTCCAAAGTTTAACTCAAATTCATCCGCAGCTGCTCCATTACATTCAGAATCAGACATCAAGTCTTCGTCTGGTTCATCATCAAAATCATCAAAATCTATTTCATTCACACAGTCGGGGCATAGAAAATCATATTCATAATGACCTTTAAATCCACATCCGCACTCTTCACATATATGCTCTTTCATTTTAGTTTCCTTTTTTGTTTCAATGCGTTCGATTTAAGGCGTTTTAACAGCTTGCCCTGTTCTCGGTACGCCTTTTGCTTAAATAATGTTTTATCGTACTTCAAATGCGTTTATTTCGCCTTTTAAACATCGAGTGGTACACCGCTTGGTTCATCTTCACTAAAAAAATCCAACTCTTGTCCTAAGCAGTATGTTGTATTGATAGTTGCTCTCCCTGCCAATACAGAAAGTCCAAGAAATATTGCAAGGTAGCGTTCGTTGTTATCAAGCTCTCTCAGTCTTCTAATGCTTGGATGAAACTCTTTCAATGTAGCTTTTTTCATTTTTTACCCTCGCTTGTTAAAGTTTTTAATAATTTTAAAAGTTCACGCTCTAAAGTTCTTACACGTCCTTTAAGCAACGCTATCTGATGTTGGTTTTCTTCACAATTAGCCATATATATCTCTTCTTTCTCTTTTTGGGTTATACCCTTCTCTAAATTTCTTTTCGTAGTCAATAGCGTACATTCCCACGAAATGTGCAGACTTAGGTTTAAAGGCAAGCCTACTAAAAATTTTACCTTGTACTCTAGTTTTTTCAGAGTACCATTCTGTAGGTATTACTTCTGCGGTATGTACCTCATCATGCTTCTCTTTGCGATATAGAAAGGTTATTACATGAGCCTCATTTTCTATGTCTGATGAGTACTTTAAATGACATAGACGTGGCCGTTCTGACTGCTCTGCCCCTCTGTTAAGCTGGCACATTACTGTAGAGGCCACATCACAATCACCTGTAGTCTGATTTAAAGCCCAAATGTTATAGCCTACCTGTTCATGTTTTGAAGCTTTGAATAAGTGTTTTGGAGAGTGCATATTCTGAAGATTGTCTACATACATCATGTCCAGAGGTCTTTTTCTGGTAATAGTACTTGTGAGAAAGTCGATAGTTGCTGCATCATGCCTATAAGTACCCTTGCCGTAAATGTAGAAATTATGGGCGTACTTTTTAAACACTTCCAGCGAGAAAAAGAAATTTTCAATAGCTTTTGGACTGCTATTCTTAAACCCTCTTACTATCTCCATAAACTCAACATCCATAGCAATAGCGATCAAACGCATTAGCACTTCTTCTTTTGACGATTCACCGCAGAAGTATATAATACGCATATCTTTTTGAATTTGCTGGTAAAGAGCAGACAAGCCTAATGCTGTCTTTCCTACTCTCGAATCCGCAGCTAAAACGTGCATTTGTTTACGCAATAGGCTCAATAAGCTGTCCATTGCAGGAATACAGTAAGGAACAAACATTGTGCTTGTATCGCTTTCTCTCGCACTTTTTACCATGTCAACTACATTTTTAATAGTTTCTTTTGTGTCTATAAATTCAAAAGACTGATTGTCAAGCAAAACCGCCTCATTCTGATTATTGAAATCAGTTATCATTTCGAGGGGATTGTCGGCCGTTGATAAATCTCTAGCAAGCTCTTCGCAATTCAAAAGAACTTTGTGTTTAATAGAGTTCTCTTTTAGTTTTTCGATATGCACATCTATATTTGCGTTGGTGGCATAGTGTGTTGCAATTTCGAGAATATACCCCTCATTGTCAGGAAACTTATCCTGTAGAATAAACATATCGAGAGGTTTGTTTTCAGCTATAAGCCCCCTGATAGCATTGAATATTCTCATATTTAGTGGGTCAACAAAGTCTTCCTCTTTAATTTGCAGTACTTTTCCTTTGATAAATTCAATATCATCGGGAAGTAACAGATCGCCAAGCACTATGTGTTCAATGTCAGCGTACATTTGGTTTACTCCTATAGTTTTCCTGTTGTATTCTTATCTGCTCTAATTCCCAAGGCGTATGTTTGAAGGAAGTTGCATTTTTAGGCAAGGCTTTTAAAATTGCAGCAGGATAGGGGAAGTAATTGAACTCACGTTTACAAATGCCAAGTATTTTTTCTACAGACATCTCTATCTCTAGCAAGGGAGAGCACCAATTCTCAATAAATTGCTCTCGATTTTCAACAATAGGAGCGGGTATATTATAAAATTTTCCCACTGTTGTATATAATTCTTTTATTTCTTTTTTTGTCATTAGAACGTTATTCCTTTATTTTTTTTGTTGAAGCTTCTGCTTTTCCACTGTCCAAGCCTTTTACCAACTTCCCAAGTAGTCTGTAATTGAAACCTCATTTTACCTTTATCATTTTTCTCAGACCAATAAGTAATAAATTCTTTATGATATTCTTTATAATCTATATAACTTTCTACTTCTTTAATAAACATATCTAAAGAATACTTATTAAAGGATATAGTATTACTTTCTTTTATAGTATTACTTACAAGTGGAAATTTTCCACAGAGGCTTTTTTCCTCATAGGGTTTTTTCCTCATAGGCTTATTACCTATGTGGGTTTTTTCCACTTTGGAGTACGAATAAGGAGGATAGTATAAATAATAATCCATCTTACCTGTTGTTTTTCGCTTACGAGTTAGGTATTTCTTTTCACAAAGCTTTTTTACATACTTATCAACTGTATCTTTTGTGGAATTTATTCCCTGTGCAATTCGTGTAGTACTAAATTCCCAACCAGTAGGCTTGGAGGCTATAAAGGCAATAATAGCTATTTCAGTTGGGTATAAATTAGAGTTAAAAATTCCATTAGGAATGATTGAGAAGTCCTTTTTTATTTCATTAAAAAATGCCATGATTATTTCATCCCTTCTAATAAAAGTTTTACTTCATCGACAAATATATAAGGGTCTTCCCATAGTTCTAAGGATTCCTTGATAGCAGGATATTTTTCAGAATTTTCCATATACTCTATCAACATTTTTATAAATTCTTTTTCAAACATTATTTCCTCCTGTTGACCTTCTTTTTTTTCTCGGTAGGCATGAATAGTTTTAATAAGTCGTTTGCTTTATAAAGTAATTTTTGGCTTGTTTTTGCGTGATTCTCTAGGTATTAATTACGCTGTTTTAAGGTTTGATTTGACATTATATTTTTTCCTTAATTAATTTACTAAACTGGGATAGCTGCTGATATGCAGTCCTAAGTACAGCTTGGCATAAATAACTTGCTCGTTGCGGATTATCAGCAAACCAAAAGGCAATATTGTATCTATTCTGCCATGAACATATAGAGCCTATTACCTGTGCTGGTTTAATTTGTCCACGCCATCCACCTGCTTGCACCTGAGCTAAACTTCCCTCAATAATTACGCACCTATAACGGTACGCTTGAAGTCTTTTTAACTCACGTTTAAAGCGGTTTCTGTTACATTTTGGTTTTTTGTTACTACAGCAACCAACAAGGTCAGGAATAGACTTTCTTTCAACTGCAATGTACTCTTCAAGATTTTTGATTGAATAGTCGCCCGTAGACAACGTACCGATCTCAACCGATACGCTATCAGGGAAAATAAAGGGATTTTGCTCCCTAGAATCTATTATAATAATTGGATTCATTTAGAATGTGTCTACATTGAAGTCAGTAGGATCTTCTTCTATTGTCTCAACATCTATTGGGTCAACATCGCCAAAATTCTCACCTTCAAGTGCATTGTCCGTAGTATTTTCTTCTGGTGGTAATTCAGGTTCGGAAGACTTTTCGGCTTTAAGCACTTTAAAATAAGATATTTTATTAGTAGGTTTACCCTTAAAAGTATCGTGTTGAATATGAGCTAGGCCAATTTTTCCAAGAAACATTTTTGGTGTTACATTTGAAATATCGTTAGGGTCAAATCCGCAAGATGCAAGCATATTGCCTATTGTTCTGTTGGTATATTGATTTATAACAACATAGTAAAAAAGGGTACGTTTGGCGTATTTGCCTCCTATAATTTCAAACTTAAACTTGAACATTTCAATATTTTTTTTGCTCATTGTTTCTTCTGCTTCGATACATTTGAGCGAATAATCCCCTACTGGAATTGGCTTGAAAGTGTTTTCTTCTTTAAACTTACTTGGATTGAAACTGTAACTTGACATTATTTAACCTCTTTCTTGGCTTGTGGTTTAGATTGTGGTTTGGGATTTTCGTTGAATAGAAATACATTTCCGTTTGCTTGGCAATATTGGCGATTATATAATCTGTCGCCTGCTAAATATTTATCCGTAGGGCTAAGATAAATAATTCTTTTTGTTCTTTTGTTTTTATCGAGACCTTTTACCAGATACCCGATAATATCGTAAATTCCGCAAATTTCATAAACCACCTTTTCACTCATTTGCGGAGTAAACTGACAGATATAAACACCCTCGGATTTTTCTACATCAGCTTTTTGTTTCCACGCCATGAGAATAATGTTTTTACCCTGATGCTTTAAATCACGCATAGCTCTAGTGAACCGTCTTAGAGCAAACTGTGCATAGTGATATGCCTGCTGGGACGGCGTACCTAAAACTTCTCCTTCTTTTGTTCTAGTGTTGTAAGACCTATGAATCAATATCAATTTTTCTAGTTCCGAAATATTGTCGATTACAATGTTATCAAACTTGGAAACATCAGTTTGTAAGTCCTGTAAAATTTCTTCAAAATTAGAAAGGTCGCTTTTTATTTCAATTACTTCAACATTAGGACAGTCGTTAATAACACAAGCTCCACCGTCTATATCAACTAACAGGGTTTTCCCTTTTAAAGTATGAAGCATGTGTGTTTTTCCACATTTCGGGTCGCTGTATAGAATGGCTGTTACACCTTCGGATTTTAAATCTGTTGCTTTTTTAGTTTTCATTTTTTTACCTCTGCAAGTTCCTCATGGGTTTGAATTTTCTTAGTAAAATTTGGGTTGTGTTCTGCCATTTCAGGCGTGTAGTCAAGGCAAAGAGATTCAGCCCAACATCCGAGAATATTACAAGCCTGTGGATTTGGATAGAAAGAGTCATTTACCTCTGCAAGTCTCATGTCTTTCATTACTGAAACAAATTGAGTTTTTGCATTGTTGATTTGCTCTCTAGTCCGATAGACAAAATGTTGAGTAAATCTACTTTCTTTTAGATACCATTCTTGAAGTCGTATAAAATATTCAGAAGGCCGTTCATCCTTATCCCTCATATTGGCATAAAGACTACCATCTTTTTTGTATTTTCTGTTTTCTTGTGAAGTTGCTAGTGCGGGTTTAGGAGTAGGTTTTTGAATTATATTGTAGAACATTCCTGAAATTTCAAAGCCTAATTCATCCATAGCGTAGAGATATGCCGAGGCTTGTTCATCCCACAAAAGATTATGGAGATATTTTTCTCCTATTTGGGAGGCCGTTTTGTGTTCTAGGATATAAATTTTATTGTTAATGTCTACAAGTGCATCAATCTTACCCCTGAAATATTTTCCATAACCGAGAGAAACTTTAAACTCCTTTTCAAGTTCGATAACTTTCCAGTTGCTATAATCACATTCTCGATTAAATGCTTCGAGACAGGCTTTGACCTTAGATTGCTCATATTGCAATTCTAAATGGTCTATTACGCCATTTTCGTCATTAAACGCCAATAAGGTGGCAGTAATAGCTTCTTCAATTTTAGAGCCACTTAATAGCTTCTCTATACCTGTATGAATAGCTCTCCCAAAACTTAAAGGCTTTGGCGTACTTACTGGCTTTAGATTTTCGATATACGAAAAGAAAAACCTTCTCCTGCATTGCTTAAAGCATTTCATAGCAGAAATTGTTGTGTTAATAGTTCTTTTATTTTTCAATATATATTCCTTCCTCACTGCCATTGCATAGACGTTCAAAAACGGCTTGCTCTTCCAGTGTTAATTTTATATTGTCAATTAAATCAGGTAATTGTGCAGGGTTGAAATGCTTGTGAATATCAGTAAGATGTTCTTCCGTTAAAATCATTGTATCTCCTTATAGTTTTTTAAGACATATTCTTTTTCTTCATCTGTCAATAAGTATGCTTTATGTAAGAATCCGATTGCAATTTCTTCATTATCTTGTGCAAGTTGGAGGTAGTCGATAAACAGGCTTTTATACCGTTCAAGTTTAGCATACTTTTCGTTTATCTCATTGATTTTATCCCAAATTTCATCTTGTATAAACTGAGATTCTTTTATGTTCTCGTTATACTCATCTAATAATGTTTGATAGTTCTTTATTAACTTTGCATTATGTTGAAACTTGTCTGTAAGTTCGATTATTTCTTCAGCAGTATAAACTAGCGTTGATTCAATATTAATTGTTTCATTAATTCCCTCAATAAATTGAACCCTTGTGCTATAATTGTCATTGAAATCTTTATCTGAAATTTTTCTTAAATTATTAATATCATTAAAATAATTTATAAATTTCTCAAGTTCTATTAAGTCGGCACAACAGTATTTTTCCCAACCAAATTTAACGTAATAAACTTTGTGTGTTGGTTTTGGAATATCTAAATATTCAGGCTTTTCTGGCTGTCTGACAATTTTAATGCCTTCCTCTGCTTTGTATAGTTGTATTATTGATTCAATATTTTTATCTGATAACGCTAAGACTTCTTTATCAGTTAAGTTGTCTATGTATTTCATAATTTTCTTTCTACAGGCCAAGCCCATACTGTTTATAATTTTCTTCCTGTTGATTGCGAAATTTCCTTGTATTAGATGAGGGTGGATAAAGTCCACTTTCCTGAATCTTACGAGAAGCCCTTGTAATGCTTTCACTGGAAGGAATGTTTTGGTTAAACATAAATTCCTTTAGCGTGGAAATGTTGTGGTGAATTGTGTAGTAGCGATAAAGTAGGGCTTTGTAACTATCTCTAGTCTCAGGATAATGTTTAAGTATACATCCTACTTTCTGCTCAATAGTCTTTAGGTCGTGCATTATTTTCCTGTGGATATGGGTTAAGTGATTTTAATAAATCTCGAATGGCATTTTTGCCTTTGACGATTGAAGTATCGTTCCCATTACGAACAATCATTTTACGATCTTTTGATAATGGCCTTAGTGTCTTACGCATTTGCTTTTGTGTCTCCATAGCAGTAGGGTGAGAAGTAAAGAGTTATATTTGATTCTTGGATTAATTCCTGACTTACTTTGGCGAGCGAGCAGGAATTTTTTTTGGTCTATAACCTTGTATAGATTCATCTAGTGGTTTCCTTTTTTAAGACTAAGTAATATTGCATAACTTTTTTTCTAAAACTTTTAGCCCTATTTCCATGCAATCATTGGCTATTTTTTGTTTTTTTAGGTCATGTTTTGTGGCGAGTTCATCTACTTTTAAATAGATATTTTTATTGATTGTCATAACTCTTTGTCTCTCTCTCATGCGTACCTCCTTCCTGTAAGATTTTGTTTATGAATGTAATATTGTATAATATAACATAATATCAAATTATTTTTTAACTTTTTTAACAAAAATTTGTTTTTTTTTATAAAAAGTGAGTTAAATTTGTTATTCTTTCGCACATTTTCCTGTCTCCATTTCTTTTTTTGTCTTTCTTTTTGCTTTTGCTCTCTCTAAATATCCCTTGCGGATGAAGTAATCAATGTTATCCATGATTAGTTCTAGCCAGTAGGGTATTTTTTGTACGCCTCTTTCCCACTGTTCGACTGATTGCCTTGATACCTGCACGAATCTTGCTAATTGTGATCCGCCAATATTTTTTGCCAGTCTCTTTTCTTTTAGTTCTTTGCCGTTCATTAATTTACCTTTCTCTTATCTGTTTTTTTGAGGTTAATATTGAGCAAGTCCACTGATAATGGAGGTTTAGCGATTTAAAATTGCTAAACTCAAGTTTTTAATTTATGCCTCCTGTTTAGTTTTTGCATTATTTTTAATTAAATAGTCCTCCCAGTTGTGATAAAAAAAATCAGGAAAACTGCATGGTTCGTCTTCAAATCCACAATGTGGACAAGTTATAATTTCAATTTCAATGTTGCAGTAATGAAATAATACTTGTCCGCAATTTCCGCAAGTTAAAACATTTAAGCCCTTATTCTGCATTTCTTTTAAAATTGGTAACTGTTCCGCAATAGCTTTTTTTTGGTTGTCTGTCATTTTTTCTATCCTTAAAGTTTGCCCCTGATGCGGGGCGGGTTGTTTAATTAAATTGGTTTAAACTGTGAATATCCGAATTGATACATTGCTTCTCTTGCATCGTTCCAAGCATCAAAGCCTTTATTGTTCAAATCCGTTAATTCCTGTTCGTAAATTGCTCCGATAAGATGATATTTATCAGATAAAACTATAGACAATTCTTTTTTAAATTTCATAATTTCACCACATATCCAATTTATTTTATTATTCATTATGCATACCAGCTATTATATTTTTCTTTACCGTCCCACTTGCTGAAATAGCGTACACTATCAGCAGAAAAACTGCCATATTCATTAATTACCCGTGTAATTGTTTTATCCTTCGGAGTAATACACCCATCCACAAAGGAATCTTTCACGGGCATTCTGAAGTCTGACATACAACTATAGCCTTCTTTATTTACTGATTTTTCAGCTATTTCTTTTATTGTTACGGTTTTATTTGTAATAGCCACAACCTGCATAAAATCAACATTTGTTTGATCGTAACCCCAAGAAGAACAAAAAATATCACCTATTTTAAAATCATGTTTAAAAGTTTTTCTTGCTGCTCTTTTGGCTTTTTTCTCTGCCTCTCTTGTCTGCATATTGGCAATAAAATTATTTACTTTCTCGTCTCTTTCAGATATAGACCTATAGCGATAATTAAAAGCAGGTTTTACCTGTTTCTTGCTTCTAAACCCCATAATCACAAGTTCATTGTCAAGTTTTATATAAACCTCGACATCATTTTCTTTTTTTAATAACTTGTAACCGCCTATAAAACATTCTCTTGTAAAAATAGTTCTCATGGTTAAATTACCTTAGCCTTTCTTTTTTGTTAGTCTTTAAAGTTTGGTTAGCGCCTTAACTAGCTAGTAACTGGTTAAGGCTTGTTTTTTATATTAATATTTCCAGTCGTGTTCCT
>Ga0207996_1002675_pt1 | contig 10471 bp, 5 predicted proteins | sample AntAceMetag02UKG_FD_184773 | JGI IMG/M metagenome (GOLD analysis project Ga0207996, IMG submission 184773) | Saline lake microbial communities from Ace Lake, Antarctica - Antarctic Ace Lake Metagenome 02UKG (SPAdes) (version 2) | ecosystem: Environmental > Aquatic > Non-marine Saline and Alkaline... | reverse complement strand
GACGAGACAGTGGAGATCTCATTTAAACTGAACGCAGACCCAAAGCAGGCAGACCAGATGGTAAGAGGCACGGTAGGGCTTCCTCATGGCACTGGCAAGAATGTAAAGGTACTGGTGCTGTGTAAAGACGAGGGCGCTACTGCTGCAAATGAGGCAGGCGCTGATTACGTAGGCGGGTCAGACCTCATCCAGAAGATCGTTGCTGGCTGGATAGACTTTGACGTTGTGATAAGCGCGCCTGATATGATGCGCGAGGTAGGCAAGCTCGGAAGGGTGCTGGGTCCTCGTGGCCTGATGCCGAATCCAAAGACAGGCACTGTAACGAATGACCTTGCAAGAGCTGTAAAGGAATCAAAGGCAGGCCGCATAGAGTTCAAGCTGGACAAGCTGGGCAATATAAACGTGGGCGCAGGAAAGATCTCGTTCGAAGAAAAGAATATCTGTGACAATGCCTCGGCTGTCATAAAGGCTGTAAGTAAGGCCAAGCCGCATGGTATTAAAGGTAAGTATATAAAGAATATAGCGATCGCAACGACAATGGGTCCGGGTGTAAGGCTGGATCTGGTGAAGCTGGGTACATTGTAAATAGCGCTAACTTTACACTTGAAGATTGCAAGAGTGTAAAGCTAACGATGGAGATAGAGATGGCTAAGTTGTCAATGGAATGTAAAAAGATGATGATCGAGGAGATATCCAGGCGCTTGAACGAGGCTGAGACCATTATTGTTACAAATTATAAAGGGCTCAGCGCGCAGGACATGAATGCATTGCGCAGGGAGCTTGGAAGCATATCAGGCGAATACATCGTTGTCAAGGACGCGATGGCTAAAAAGGCGCTTGGTGACGGACGCAGCAAAGACATAAAAGACATGATAGTGGGTGAGGTCGGCATAGCTCTTAAAACACAGGAAGACCCTTCAGTTATCTCAAAGGTGCTTGTGAAGTTTGCAAAGGACCACGCGTCTCTGAAGATACGCGGCGGAATAATGTCTGGAGGCGTGCTTTCAGTGGATAGTATAAAAGAGCTCGCATCTCTTCCTTCCAGAGACGTCTTACTGGGCAAGCTGGCAAACGTGCTTAACGCGCCGATACAGGGGCTGGCAGGCGCGCTGAATGCAATAATATGCAAGATTTTATATGTGCTAAATGCGGTTAAAGAAAAGAAAGAAAAAGAACCAAAGCCAGTAGAAGTGCCAGCTAAGGTCGAAGAAAATAAAGAAGAACTAAAACCTGGCGAGACAAAAGAAGATAAGCCTGTCGAGGCTAAAGAAGAGCCGAAAGAAGAAACGAAACAAGAGGAGAAAAAAGAGGAACCAAAGGTAGAGGACAAACCAACCGAGGATAACAAGGAGGTATCAAATGGGTGACGAGAAGAAAATGGAAGAAATGTTAACGACGATCGAAAACATGTCAGTTCTTGAGCTGTCAGGTCTCGTAAAATCAATCGAAGAGAAGTTTGGTGTGACTGCGCAGGCGCCTATGATGGCTGCAGGAATTGCCGCGGCACCAGGCGCAGCAGCTGAAGAAGAGAAGACCACCTTCACAGTGGTACTTGCAGCAGCAGGCGACAAGAAGATACAGGTCATCAAAGAGATCCGTACCATAATAAATCTTGGCCTCAAGGAAGCAAAGGACCTTGTAGAAGGCGCGCCTAAGACAGTAAAAGAAGGCGTTGGCAAAGAAGAGGCAGAGGAAATAAAGAAGAAGCTGGAAGCGCAGGGAGCAAAAGTCGAGCTGAAATAAACGCGGAAATACGTGGAATAGACCTTTTAAACCCGCAATGCAATTAAATTGCATCGCGGGTTTAAAAGGCACATGTGTATCATAAGGAGACATAAATGCCGAATCGTAAGAATTTCGCAAAGCTCAAAGAAGGGTCAAAGATGCCCTATCTATTGGAGATACAGAGACAGTCTTACGAGATGTTTCTACAGGCAGACTCGCCTAAGACCAAGCGCAAGCGCGAGGGGCTGCAGTCAGTATTTGAAGAGATATTTCCCATAGAGAGCAATGACGGGAACCACAGGGTAGAATTTTTATACTATACAATAGGAAGGCCTAAATACGATAGGTTAGAGTGCCAGAGGCGCGCAGTAAGCTTTGCAGCGCCGCTCAAGATAAAGATAAGACTAAAGTCAAAGAAAGACACAAAAGAGCAAGACGTATATCTGGGCGATCTTCCCCTGATGACAGAGAACGGTACCTTTATAATAAACGGCGACGAAAGAGTGGTCGTCAGCCAGCTTCACCGCTCACCTGGCGTATCGTTTGAAGAGACGCTGCACACAACAGGGAAGAGGCTGTATTCCGGAAGGATCATACCTGCGCGTGGCGCATGGCTTGAATTTGAGTTTGACGCAAATGATGTGCTTCAGGTATTCATTGACAGACGCAAAAAGATCCTGGCGAGTATATTTTTGCGCGCCTTAGGTTACGAGAGCGACGAAGAGATAATGAGGCTCTTCACCGGAGTAGAAAGGGCCAGACCTTCGAGAAAGACCAGTCTTTTAAAATATGCAGGCAGAAATGTAGTCAAAGATGTAAAGCACCCGGATACAGGCGAGGTGCTTTTACCGAATAACACTACCCTTAACGAGGAAAACATAGAAAAGATCTGGGTAGCAGGAGTCCGCTATTTAGAGGTATTTAGAGATACAGTCCCGGAGATCTCAAATACACTTATCAGGGATCATACAAAGACCACGGATGAGGCATTACTTGATCTATACAGACGGCTGAGGCCAGGCGACCCGCTGACAGTGGAAAGCTCAAAGCAGCTCATAGAAAAACTTTTCTTTGACAGGCGCAGATATGATCTGAGCAAGGTCGGGCGTTATATATTAAACAGAAAACTCAAAATGGATTCGCCTTTGACCAAGACCATACTGGACAAGGAGACTGTTGTAAATGTGATAAGGTATCTCCTGGACCTCAAGAGCGGGGAAGGCGCGATCGACGACATAGATCATCTTGGCAACAGGCGCGTGAGGACAGTGGGAGAGCTTTTAGCGGAGCAGTTCAGGATAGGTCTGTCAAGGATGGAGCGTTTCTGCAAGGAGCGCATGGCCATATATGATATGGAGACGATGATGCCGTATCATCTTATAAACTCCAAGGTCCTCTCCAGCGTTATAAAGGATTTCTTCGGCAGGAGCCAGTTGAGTCAGTTTATGGATCAGACAAATCCCATAGCAGAGATGACGCACAAGAGGCGCCTGAGCGCACTGGGCCCAGGCGGTCTTTCAAGAGAAAGGGCTGGTTTCGAAGTCAGGGACGTGCATCATTCTCACTACGGAAGAATATGCCCTATTGAGACACCAGAAGGCCCTAATATAGGCTTGATATCATCGCTCAGCACATATGCAAGGGTGAACAAATTTGGTTTTATCGAGACACCTTACAGAAAGGTGGAAAAGGGAAAGGTCACAACTAAGATCGATTATCTTACGGCAGATATAGAGGACCAATATATAGTCGCGCAGGCAAATGCAAAATTGGATAAAGAGGGATACTTTGCTGAAGACAGGGTGCCATGCAGGAACAAGGGAAATTTTCCGCTTGTACAGCCCAAGAACATTGATTACATGGATGTGTCGCCAAAGCAGCTCGTGAGTATTGCTGCCGGGCTCATACCATTCTTAGAACACGATGATGCAAACAGGGCGCTCATGGGTTCGAACATGCAACGCCAGGCAGTGCCGCTGCTTTTTACTGAGTCGCCATTGATCGGCACCGGTTTAGAGAAAAAGGCAGCAGTGGATTCCGGCGCAGTCACAGTGGCAAAGTCAGGCGGCAAGGTCACGCATGTCCAGTCAGATGAGATTGTGGTAAACAACAGTATTGTCTACAAATTAAGAAAATTTTCAAGGAGCAATGCAAATACATGCGTTAACCAGAGGCCTATTGTTAAAAAATCCGACAGGATCAAAGCAGGAGACGTGATCGCTGATGGGCCTGCAACAGATGGCGGGGAACTGGCTCTGGGCAGGAACGCACTGGTGGCATTTATGCCGTGGCGCGGATATAACTTTGAAGACGCGATATTGGTCAGTGAGAGGCTTTTAAAAGAAGATGTATATACCTCTGTTCATATAGAGGAGTTTGAGATAGAGGCTCGCGAGACAAGGCTTGGCAACGAAGAGATCACCAGGGATATCCCGAACGTGAGCGAAGAGGCTCTGAAGAACCTGAGCGACGATGGCATCGTGAGGGTGGGCGCAGAAGTGAGGGCTGGCGACATACTCGTTGGCAAGGTCGCGCCTAAGAGCGAGACAGAGCTTTCGCCAGAGGAGAAGCTGTTGCGCGCGATATTCGGTGAAAAAGCTGGCGATGTACGGGACGCGTCTTTGACAGCGCCGTCGGGCGTCGAGGGCATTGTCGTGGATGCAAAGGTATTTTCGAGGAAGGGCCAGAAGGCCAAGTCAAAGGAAGAGCTGCAGAAGGAGCACAGCCAGATACAGAAGATAAGGACAGAATATGAAAAGCGTGTTGAAAATATTAAAAAGGAAAGAGAAAATCGCTTAATTAAGCTGCTTTTAGGCGTGAAATTGACAGGCCCGCTTCTTTCAGATGAGACAGGCACTACATTGATAGCAGAAGGCAGGGCCATAAAAAAGAAGGATATTGCGAAATTAGAAAAGTCTGACGTGGCCAGTGTCAGGATAGAAACAGATCTTGAGCTTGAGCACGAGGCAAAGCGCACGCTCACGATCTACAATGACCAGATAGAAGAGGCGCTTTATGAAGAAGAGCACGAGGTTGATAAGATAAAGAGGGGCGATGAACTTCCAGCAGGGGTTTTAAAGCGGGTGGTCGTGTATGTCGCCAGTAAAAAGAGATTGTCAGTCGGTGATAAGATGGCAGGCAGACACGGCAATAAAGGTGTGATTGCAAAGATATTGCCAGAAGAGGACATGCCTTTTACAGAGGACGGGACCCCTGTGGAGATAGTCCTTAATCCGCTTGGCGTGCCTTCGAGGATGAATGTAGGGCAGCTACTTGAGACACATCTTGGCTGGGCAGCAAAGGTAATGGGCTTTAAGGTCATGACGCCGGTCTTCGACGGCGCAAAAGAAGAAGAGATAAAGGCTGAGCTGAAGAAGGCTGGGCTTCCAGAGGATGGCAAGGTCTCGCTCTTTGACGGGTTCACAGGAGATATATTTGCTCAGAAGGTCACGGTGGGCTACATATACATGATGAAGCTGGCTCATCTGGTGGATGATAAAATACACGCGCGCTCAATAGGACCTTATTCACTCGTTACGCAGCAGCCGCTCGGCGGCAAGGCGCAGTTTGGCGGACAGAGATTTGGAGAGATGGAGGTCTGGGCATTAGAGGCATATGGCGCGGCATATGCATTGCAGGAACTTCTGACAGTAAAGAGCGATGACGTAACTGGCAGGACAAAGGTATATGAATCAATAGTAAAAGGCGAACATGCGCTTCACCCAGGCACGCCAGAGTCTTTCAATGTCCTGGTAAAGGAGCTGCAGAGTCTGTGCCTTGATATAAAGACAGAATATAAAGACGGCGGAGTATCTCCAAAACTTGTTTCAAAAGAGGATCTGAAAGAGGCGCGAAAAAAGCGAAAGAAAGAGAAAAGGACTAAGAAGTAACCGTGGAACTGTTCTCGACAAGCTCGAACAATATTATTCGAGCGAGCGAAGCGAGTCGAGAATAACCGAGGAGATGTATGCTAAAAACCGAATCAAATACATTTGACTTTATCTCAATAAAAATCGCTGCGCCTGATGTTATAAAATCATGGTCAAGGGGTGAGGTCAAGAAGCCAGAAACTATAAATTACAGGACTCTGAGGCCTGAAAAAGATGGGCTCTTTTGTGAGAAGATATTCGGGCCTACGCGTGACTGGGAGTGCAGTTGCGGTAAGTACAAGCGGATCAAATATAAAGGTATAGTGTGTGATCGCTGCGGCGTAGAAGTGACGCTGTCCAAGGTAAGGCGGGACAGGATGGCGCACATAGATCTGGCCGCGCCATGCTCGCATGTGTGGTTTTTTAAGGCATTGCCAAGTCGCATGTCGCTTTTATTAAACATAGGACTGCGCGATCTGGAAAGGGTTTTGTATTACGAGGAATACATCGTGATCGAACCAGGCGAGGCGCCATTAAAGAAAAAAGAGCTTTTAAATGAAGAGAAATACAGGCAATGCGTAGATGAATATGGAAGTAAGTTCAAGGCAATGATAGGCGCTGAGGCGATCCGCGAGCTCTTGAACGAGCTTGACATTGACAAGGGGATAGTAGGGCTTAAAGCAGATCTGAGCGAACAGAAATCCGAGCAGAGCAAGCAAAAGATATTAAAAAGATTAAAGACATTAGAAGCCTTTAAGAAATCAGGCAACAGGCCTGAGTGGATGATCATTGATGTAATACCTGTTATACCGCCTGACTTGCGGCCGCTTGTACCTTTGGAGGGCGGCAGGTTTGCGACGAGCGACTTAAATGATCTGTATCGTAGGGTCATAAACCGAAACAATAGACTCAAGAAGCTTATGGAGCTAAAGGCGCCTGACATAATAGTAAGAAATGAAAAAAGGATGCTGCAGGAGTCAGTGGATGCATTGTTTGATAATGGAAGGCATGGCAGGGCAGTCTTAGGGCCTGCAAACAGGCCGCTGAAATCTCTCAGTGATATGCTTAAAGGTAAACAGGGGCGCTTCAGGCAGAATCTCTTAGGTAAGCGCGTGGATTACTCTGGCAGGAGCGTTATTGTAGTAGGTCCTGAATTAAAATTATGGCAGTGCGGTCTTCCAAAGAAAATGGCGCTCGAGCTCTTCGAGCCGTTTATTATAAAAAAATTAAAGGAAAAGGGGTTTGTGCACACAATAAAGAGCGCCAAGAGGATGGTTGAAAAAACAAGGCTCGAGGTATGGGATATACTTGACGATGTTATAAAGGACCATCCAGTGATGCTGAACAGGGCGCCTACACTGCACAGGCTTGGTATACAGGCATTTCAGCCGGTATTGATAGAAGGTAAGGCGATCAGAATACATCCCCTGGTTTGCACAGCATTTAATGCTGATTTTGACGGAGACCAGATGGCAGTCCATGTGCCGTTGTCCATGGAGGCGCAGATGGAGACAAGGATGCTGATGCTCGCCTCTAATAATATATTTTCCCCGTCAGATGGAAGGCCTATTATAACGCCTACTCAGGATATAGTCCTTGGCAGCTATTATCTGACTCAGGAAAAATCCGGGCTTAAGGGTGAGGGCAGCGTGTTTTCAAGTGTTACTGAAGCAGAGATAGCGCTCGAGGACAGAGAAATCGAGATGCACGCAAAGATAAAGGTAAGGATCAATGACGAACTCGTCGAGACAACGCCAGGCAGAGTCACTTTTAATACGATACTTCCAAAAGGCATGCCGTATGTGAACGAGGTGCTTGATAAATCAAGACTGAGCCAGGTCATTATAGACTGCTATAAATTATTGGGGCATGACGCAACTGTAAAACTTCTGGACGACGTGAAAGAGATAGGTTTTGAGTACGCAACGCGCGCAGGCCTTTCTATTTCAGTGGATGATCTGCATATCCCGAGCGATAAGAAAAAGGTCGTGGCCAATTCAAAGAAGGAAGTGAATTCTGTCGAGGACCAGTACAGAAAAGGTATAATTACAGAGCGCGAGAGATACAATAAGATCGTGGATATCTGGACGCACGCCACTGACAAGGTCTCAGATCTAATTTTTAAAGAGCTGGATAGCTTTAATCCGGTATTTATGATGGCGAATTCCGGTGCCAGGGGATCAAAGCAGCAGATAAGACAGCTCTCTGGGATGAGGGGACTCATGGCAAAGCCGTCAGGCGAGATCATAGAGACGCCTATTACAGCGAATTTCAGGGAAGGGCTTACAGTGCTGGAGTATTTTATATCGACTCACGGCGCAAGAAAAGGCCTTGCTGACACTGCATTGAAGACTGCGGATTCCGGCTATCTCACAAGGAGGCTGGTGGATGTGGCGCAGGATGTGATCACAAGCGAAGAGGATTGCGGCACATTGAACGGCATTCTCGTGGGAGCTATAATCGAGGCAGATGAAGAGGTCGTCCCGCTCAGAGAGAGGATTGTGGGCAGGGTGGCTGTTGACAACATTGTGGATATAATCACTGACGAGATAATAGTAGAAGCAGGGAAAGAGATAGAAGAGGCTGCAGCTGAGCGAGTGGAGAAGGCAGGTATAGAGAAGATCAGGATACGAAGCGTATTGACCTGCGAGACAAAGCATGGGGTATGCGCGAGCTGCTATGGACGAGACCTCTCTACTGGCAAGATAGTGGATCTGGGATCAGCAGTCGGCATCATAGCTGCGCAGTCTATTGGAGAACCAGGCACACAGCTTACCATGAGGACCTTCCACATAGGTGGAACAGCGTCCAGGATAATAGAACAGTCGTTTATAAAGTCCAAGTCAAAAGGCATTGTGAAATATCACAATTTGAAGACAGTAAAACAGGAGTCAGGCGACATAATCGTCCTGAATCGCAATGGCCAGATAAGTATAAATGATAAAGATGGCAGGGAGCTTGAAAAACAAACAGTACCTTCAGGCTCGGTATTGTCGATTTCTGACGGTGGAGAGATAGAAAAGGGCGTTATCCTTGTCAGGTGGGATCCTTACACATCTCCGATATTGACAGAGGTGAGCGGTAAGGTCCGATATGAAGATATTATAGAAGAGGTTACAATGGTCGAGGAAGCAGATGAGGCAACAGGCCTTAGCGGCCGTGTTATCATCGAGCATAGAGGCGAATATCATCCGCAGATAGTCATCGAGGATGATAAAAAGGAAGTCGTCGCTATATATCCTATTCCTGCAGGCGCGCACATCGTGTGTCAGGATGGCGCGTATGTGAAGGCAGGCGGACTTATTGCAAAGACGCCAAGGCAGGTAAGCAAGACAAAGGATATTACTGGAGGCCTGCCTAGAGTGGCAGAGCTTTTTGAGGCGCGCAGGCCAAAAGACCCTGCAATGATCAGCGAGATCGACGGCATTGTTGAGTTTGCCACATCCAAGAAAGGGCAGAGGGGGATCATTGTAAGAAGCGCCTCTGGAATGAAGCGAGAATATGTGATCCCGCACGGCAAGCACTTGAACGCTTATAAAGGCGATCGCGTGGCAGCTGGCGACCAGCTTGTGGACGGACCTGTAAACCCACAGGATATATTAAAGGTAAGTGGAGAAAAGAGATTGCAGGAATATCTGGTGAATGAGGTCCAGGAGGTCTATAGGCTGCAGGGTGTCAGGATAAACGATAAGCACATAGAGGTCATAGTAAAACAGATGCTAAGGAAGATACGGATAGAAGATCCAGGCGATACGGAATTTTTATCAGGGATGCAGGTCGACAAGATTATTTTTCAGGATGAAAACTCGAGAGTGGTAAAGAAAAAAGGCAAGCCAGCAAGCGCTACGCCTATACTTTTAGGGATCACTAAGGCGTCGTTGAGCACAGAGAGTTTTATTTCTGCGGCCAGTTTCCAAGAGACAACGAGAATCTTGACAGATGCAGCTGCCAGTGGTCGAGTGGATTGCCTGAGAGGGCTTAAGGAAAACGTAATAATGGGTCATTTGATTCCAGCAGGTACTGGATTTAATAGCCATAACGAGATAGAGATGGTGAAAGAGGCGCTACCTGAGGCCAAAAAGGAGGCTGCGTAAAATCGCTAACTTTACACTCCCGCCTAAGGCGGGTGTAAAGTTAGAGCTGTTGCAACCTTACGCAACCTAACGGAACTTAACGAAACCTCTATAGAATCCAAGGGGATAATTAACTATGCCGACAGTAAATCAGTTAATACGATACGGGAGAAGTAGCAAGAAGAAAAAGACAAAGTCGCGCGCGCTTGAGGGGTGTCCGCAGCGTCGTGGCGTATGTCTGCAGGTAAAGACACAGACGCCAAAAAAGCCTAATTCTGCCTTGAGGAAGGTCGCCAGGGTCAGGCTGACCAATGGAATAGAAGTAACGTCGTATATTCCAGGAGAAGGTCATAATCTCCAGGAGCACTCTATTGTGCTGATACGCGGAGGCAGGGTCAAGGATCTACCAGGCGTGAGATATCATATTGTGAGAGGCACTCTGGATACAGCAGGAGTAGCAAACAGGCGAAAGAGCCGTTCAAAATACGGGGCCAAGCGTCCCAAGGCTTAGCGCCGCATTACCTGGGTAGACGCGTAGGCTACCCATATGGGTAGCCTACGCGTCTACCCAGGGTCATAAGAAGGAGACATAATGAGACGAAGACGAGCAGACAAACGAGATGTAATATCAGATCCGAAATATAACAGTAAGCTTGTTACCAGATTTGTCAATGTTATTATGGCAAAGGGAAAGAAGTCTATTGCTGAGCAGATACTTTACAATGCCCTAGATATAGTTACGAAGAAGCTCAACAACGACAATGCCCTAGAGGTGCTGCAAAAGGCGATCGACAATGCAAGGCC
>Ga0207996_1002666_pt1 | contig 10499 bp, 6 predicted proteins | sample AntAceMetag02UKG_FD_184773 | JGI IMG/M metagenome (GOLD analysis project Ga0207996, IMG submission 184773) | Saline lake microbial communities from Ace Lake, Antarctica - Antarctic Ace Lake Metagenome 02UKG (SPAdes) (version 2) | ecosystem: Environmental > Aquatic > Non-marine Saline and Alkaline... | reverse complement strand
TTGAGAGCAAGTCCTTATTATTTAATTTATTCCAATAGATTAATGGATTTGACGAAGCAGGTTCTCTATATCTGGCAATAATTACATCATTCGCATAGCCGGCAAATCCATAATAGCCTGTAAACCAACCCCAATAATTATCTGAAAACCTCAAATCTAAAACAACAAATTGTATTTCAGCTTTATGATTAAATTGTTCAACAGTTCTGTTTTCATCAATAATGGTATGACCTCCAATAAAAAAATAGTAGCCGTAAAATTTCCCTTCATATACTTTTGTTCCAAATCTTTTATATAGTTCTTCATAAAATCTTTCAGTTGAATATTTAGGGCTATTATCTTCCCAATGAAGTACATTCCATAATTGTTTTTGAATTGTTTTTATGTCTTTCTTAGCTTTCTTAATATTATTTTCATTTGTTAATGCTATATCTTTATAATACTTATACATCCGATTTTCTATTTGCTCACAAAATTTATAATAATTTGTAATATCGTTAATTGCATTATTCTCAGTTTTTGATTTATTCGGCAAATACATATTCATAATATAAGCAAATTCATAAAATCTTGAAGCTGCAAGATTTAAAATGAGTTTCTCTCTGTTTTCTTTGCATAAAGAGGTTTTATTCCAATTTAATAAGATTTGAGATAATTCTTTTTGTGGTTTAGCCAATAAACCTGATGCTTTTTGTTCTGCTGAAATATTATAATATAAATTCCAAGCATTCATTGCTCTTCTTCCGTCTTTTGAGAGTAATGCTAAACCTAATTGAATTTTAGCAGGTTTAAGGCCGGGTTCTAAATTATTTGCTATTTCAATTTTATTTAATGCATCGTTTAGCAATAAGGTGTCAATTGCTTGCTTGTTTTTTATTTTATCAATTGTTTCACTTAAAACCGAATTTGAATAAGCAATGTTAATTAAATGAATTTTTTCTTCAGATTTAATCTTTAATAATGCTTGTTGATAAACTTCTTTCGCTTCTGTGAAATTTTTTGCTTCTGTTTCATACTGAATTAAATCTCCGATTAAATAAGCTTCATACATTTTCAATTCGAGTGAATTTCTCAAAATCTCTCTTGTTTTCACTAAATTACTATTAAAATGCCATGAAATATATGCAAGTTTTCTACCGGCTAAAGCTCTGTCTTCATCATTTGCTTTGTTGTTTTTATATATCTTCTGATAAGATTCTAATGCTCCATTTAAATTCTGACTATAAAACAAATTATCGGCCTCATTAATAGATTCTTGACCCACAACTGGTTTAAAACTTATTAACAATAATGTTATTGTTATTAAAAAAGTTATTTTCATGTGTTTATTTTTTTTCGTGTTTTTTCTTTTTTCAGGTTTGCAGGGTAGAGTAGAGCCTGTTGAACTAAATCCTCTCGGGATAGCTTTAATAAAATAGTTCCATAATTTTTATTTACAAATTCTTATATCTGCAAATATAATATTTTAAAATCAATCCAATTACTCTTTTTCTTTCCCCCAAAATTTCCATGTAAAAAATTAAAAACACTTGATAAGTACATAGATGGGATGTAGTTCAACATAGCCTGCCTGGGTTTCCGCTTTGGCGGAACAGTCTTTGCAGACCGCTTAGAGGCCTATTTATTAGGTGCCGTTTTTATTGTCTTCTTTCTCAAGTTCTAGAAAATATGACAAACCATAATGCATCCTTGTGGGATCTGAAGCCAATGCTGCTGCTGTACCAATTAATTTTCCATTTTTGTATTCCAAATTTAGCGTAGTGATTTGTGGACATCTTAATAAATGATCTCCCGGAATATTTTCTTTATACCAACCCCTTATCTGTCCATTTGGGGAAGACCATTTATTCAGCAACATTGTATGCAGTATTTTATAACGATGAGTTCGAAATAACATAGATTCAAACTGGGCATACATATGAACATGAATGTCTCCATCTTCCTGAAATACCAAATCGATGGGGACTTGTTTATCGTTTGCAACAATATAGCCTTCCCAGGTGCCAAGCAAATCACTTTGTTCTATTTTCTTTGATTCTTCCTGGGTGGCAACTTCCTGTTCTTTAGCCTGGTCTATTTTTACAGGTTTTAAATCGGGAAGCATTTTAAGTAAAATCTGTTCCGTTAACTCATGAGTGTATTCCGAATATTGATTTGAAAGAGCAGCGACAACAATGTTTTTTTCCGGTAGTAATCGTATCATGGCATCTATTCCATCCATACCTCCAGCATGAAAAACCATCTTGTATTTATAATTCTTCTTATCATCGAAGAACCAACCCAAACCATAGGTGTTCCTTTCGTTGGAATTATCAGCGTATTGTCCTTTTTGCATTGATTGAATGGTTTGCATTCTTAATAATGGCGTTTTATTTTCAGAATCATTTCCCAAATGAAACTTCCCAAATTGAATCAAATCATAAATGGTGGTACTTACATTTCCTGCACCAGGTGTATCACAAAATGAAAATGGGATTAGATTCCCTTTGATATCATAGCGCTTGGCCAATTTATTCTTGGTATTTGATGAAATGTCTATGGTTGTTTGTTTCATCCCCAGGGGGGTGAAAATTTCTTCAGTCATATAATCATTGAAACTTTTACCAGTAGTTTTAGAAATAACTTCTCCTAAAATACCATATCCCAAATTGGCGTAAACATATTTTGATGATGGTGGATTAACAATAATACCATATTTGTTAATAGTCTGCCTCATATCAGGTATTACAATCGTATCGTCATCATAATAATACTGGAAGTGCATGGGCAATCCGGCAGTATGGCTTAACAGATTTCTGCAGGTAACTTTATTGCTATCACTCACATAATATTTTAGTTTTGTATCCTTCAGATAGGTTTCAATATCCGCATCCAAATCTATTTTTCCCTCCTCATCCAGTTTCATGATTCCGGTGGCGGTTACGGGTTTCGAAATTGAAGCAATGCCGTAAAGCGTATTGGGTGTAGCTTTTATTTTGTTTTCCTTATCAGCATATCCAAAGGCTTCCATCCAGATTATTTTACCATTTTCGAAAACAGCCACCGTTAGAGATGGAATATCTCCATTATCGATCTTTATTGAAATTGAATCTTTAATATTTTTAAATCTATCACTTGGAATAGTAGTTTTTGAAGTTCTGCTTTTATCACTACAACTAATGATTAATATCGAAAGAATGAGTAGAACTAATGATATTTTTTTCATTGTAATTTGATTTTAAAATTAATAAGCTTTGTTGATTCTTACTCACCCTCAATAAGTTTTATGGTGTATTCTAAAATTTCATCTTTATCAATAAATTCATTATCGTAGACGATATGATCAGGAACGACACCTCTTAGGCTTGCGTCACCGCTGGGTCTTACTGCAAATCCTTTGGGATACTGGACAGTGCTTTTAGTGTTAGGTAGTTTGAACACATGTGAAGCTACATATGATGTTACTTCTTCGGCAGTTTCTTCTCCAATAATTTCTCCAAATTTATAATCTTGTATGATGGCAGCCACATAAGCAGCATTCGAATATGAGTAGCGATTAATAAGGACATATACTTTGCCTCTAAATCGTTTCGATTCAGCATGAGGATCGGTATGAGTAATGCTTGCATCAAAATAGCTACCATCTTCGAGCGTCATAAATTGCTCCTTTAAATCTTGAATTTTGGGATCATCTTTATCTTTCCAAATGCTTTTGGTCATCTCGCTTGTCTTCATCTTAAAGCTTGAAGAAATACTGAATGTTTTAGTTGCGAAATAAGCAATCATATAATCACTAAATGAATTATCGCCACCTAAGTTGTCTCGTAGATCGAGAATCAGATTTTTTGATCCATTTTTATTAAACTCAAGAAATGCAGAATCAATAAATTGGCAAAACTCGGAATTATCCCAGGTATTCTGGTCTTGCACATCACCATTTCCATTGGCATTACTAAATTTCCCAGGACGTAAGTAAGCCAAAGTGTTATTAATCATGTGAAATTCCCGATCCTCCTGCTTATCATCTGATGAAAGTTTTTCAAGTTGGGCTTCAAAATCTTTGGCTGAAAGAGCGTCTAAAATGACATCTAATTCTTCACCGTCACTTTTTTTAATTTTTAACTTAAATTCTTTGCATTCATCATAAACGATCCAGTTTAGCCTGGGGAATGAATATGCTTCAATAATTGATTCTTTGTAATAATCTGACGGGCCGGACATGCTTTTATAAAATTCCGTCATGTATTGATCCATTGGAACTTCATTAATTGACAAAACTTCATCGGATTTGCTTATCGATGTATTGGGAGAGAAAATATCTTTTACATAAACCTTCCCCTTCGAAAAATGTAGACTCAAAGGGAAGACTGTTCCTCCCTGTTCCAAGTAGGTAATCATATAAGCGTACCATGGTTTAGATATATTACAATGCGACATGCCTGCCTTGGCAACAAAGGGTTGAAATAATCTGTAGGTTTCCAGAAATGTTAGAGAATCATTAATCGAATTATTTATGGCATGATATGCACGATCCATTTCTTCTTTTTTAACCCGTGCAAACAAATCATAATTACTTTCTTCAAGGGTCTCATACATGTATTTCAGGTCGTCTTTAACTTCCTGAGCTGAATATTTTTTAGGCGATTGTGCATTAACGATTGTAGATATGCTGTTAATGATAATAAAGAGAATGATAATTTTTTTCATTTGTTTTTTTTTTAGTTTATAAGATTGTGCAAAACTAGCTTAAGCTAATTTCTCAATCGTCCGAATGCTTCCATTCGGACTAATTTTTACACTTTAGGTAGTATTCTCTGGGCGTTTGTTCTGTGACTTTTTTAAAAATGTGATTAAAAGTAGATTTTGAATTAAAGCCACATTCGAAAGCATGTCCAAGTAAAGTCAATTTATCACAATCTGATTGCTGCAATCTCTGTTTAAATTCCTCTACACGATGTTTGTTAACAAATTCATAGAAATTCATATGCAGATCGTGGTTGATGATTCGGGAAATTTTTTTGAGATTCAGACCTGCAAGCTCCGATAATTTTTGTAAATCCAGATCAGGATTAAGGTATGGTTTCTGGGTGGTCATCAGGTCAGTAATTAATTTTGCTTCCTCCGGATTCGATGGGCTTGTTTCTGTTTTTAAGGATGTTTTTAGAAATCCTGAAACATCTGTTTGCGATTTAATATATCCCTTGAATCCAATCCAGGAAGTGATGATTGAAAGTCCGATATTGGTAGGTAGAAAATAAAATTCTTTGAAAGCGTCTTGAAAAGCAAAATGATCAATTTTTGTAATAATCATCCAGGCAATCCAATAGCCTGAATAAATGAAAACCGGAATTCGCAGCCAACCTAATGATTTATTTTTCAAATTTGAATATTTGCTTTTAATCCATTGGCGGTATTTAATGAGCAGATGAACAGATAGGAAAATGTACACAGAAATAGATATTACGCCAAGCCATTGTTCAATCATATACACAATGGTAAATGGATGATTTGGAGTTTGATACAATCCGTTTGATCCAAGCCGATAAATCTCAGTTCGGTAGAAAATAAATTCCAGAACAACCGGAATAAAATGGATATATTCTTTTTTTGAAATGCGATAGTCCGGATCTGTAATACTTTTGGTAAAAAAATAAAGTGCAGGGCCAATTCCCAAAAGTAGCTCCAGTTGAACATATCTGAATACATGCATTAAATCATAAGAAAAGAGAATATTACCCATTCCGATATTCACCGTCATCAGTGCAAAAAAGAAAAGCACCAAAGCCAGAAAAAAATTGGATTGCCTTTTGGGTCGCTTCAATAACAACAAAACACTGAGAACAAGGGCTTGGAAGCCAAAAATCAGGATAATTGTACATGCTATGGGATTTGGAGATACCACTGTATACTGTCAATATTTAGTTAATAATTTAAATACGCAATTTATAAAATCAAATTTGACTATTTAATTACTACAGACTTTTTATTAATAATTAGTGTTCGTCTATAAAGTTCAACTTCTACGTTGTTGCTCAAAATCCAAATCCTCAAATACATTAGTATTCTGCGGTTTGAATTTTTCACACGCCTTGAATTTGACCTTTCTAGAGCAAACTCCCGACTTTATGGACAGAATCTAATTAAGCTTAATTCTTTTGTAATATTTTAATTTCCATGATGTGTTTTGTCCAAACAAAAAGTTATAATAAAAAGAAAAACAATAATTATTAATATTTCTCTCATAAGAGCTTCTATTAAATGGCAACTAACGTTTTGAATATCGTGCGTTTGGCATTTCAACGCTCCAACTTTTCAATTTACTTCTATGTTTATTAAATGTTACAATCTTCAATTTTATTACTATCTGCCAAATGCACTATATTTTTTATTGAACTAAATCCCTTCGGGATAGCTTTAATAAAGTATTTCATTAATATTTATTTACAAATTTTTATATCTGCAAATATAAGAATTTTAAATTTAATGATATGAGAAATAATGTAGTTCAACATAGCCTGCCTGGGTTTCCGCTTTGGCGGAACAGGCATTGCAGGCCCGCTCAGAATCCTATTTATTGGCGGTTGCCTTTTATGGTTTTATTTCATCTATGATTGTTTTACTATCGCAATGCTTGAGGAAAAAATATAGCGTGGAATCAATAATATACACTTTGCTTAAATCAAGACTATATCCAAATAAAGGTGGACTTATTCGCTTACTTAATTGATATTCCTTGATTCGCTTAAGGAACTTTGTAATATTTTGATTATTCTCCAAATTTGATTCTTTAAAATATTTCGATATTTGTTCCTCGATATAAACTCTACTAATGCCTTTCTCAATTTCTTTGTAATCCATCGCAAATAAAGTCTTTATAAAAAAGAATGGGATTTGATTATATCTTTCATCCAATGATGAAAATGCTTCAAATGAACGAATGTGACTATTCGAATAATCACTTAACTTTTTGTCTATAGCATTATCTAAATGGGTATTATTTATATTTACAATACCGAAACTATCATCACTTCTAGCATTAATACATGCTTCTTTACATAGTTCCTGAAATACACCAATACTATCGAATGAAGCTTCTATTAAATCCTCAATTATATCTTCCATATTAACCCTTAGTAATCGAGACCCTTTTTTCATTACTTTTAAGAAATCTCTTTTTTCCCATGGTTCTACAGGAATCTCATAAATTCTTTCAAGTAGGTCTCGATTATATTGACATAGCCTGTTACTTTCTCTCCAAATTCCTAGAATTACAAAATAAATTCCTTCATCTTGAAAGTTTCTGAGGTCAAACGCTAAATCATTTTGTGTATGTTCAGATAAATAATGAAAATTTTCTAGGATGATTCTTTTGTGGAATCTCACACTTTTTAGTATTTCAATAATATCCTGGGCTTTATCAATATCATAATCAATAGTTTCGTACTTAACCGCTTTTTTGTTTTCATGCCTCTCAGATTCGCTTAATTCTGATTGGGCTTCTGCAATTGGTATTTTAATTTTGGCTTTGATTGTGCCTGAAGTTGTATGGGATTGACCTTCTTCTTGAGTAATTGATTCTGTTATTAATATATTATTTTGCCTAAGTATTGATTTATAAATATTAATTAGCTCATAATTTCTCGAACAGTTTACAACGATATAATTATCTTTTGATAAGTGTTTCTTGAAAAGTGATGTTTTTCCTTGTTTTGAAGAACCGTATATAATTATGTGTTTATCTAGGTTTAATGCTTCTTTAAATTTTTCATCAATTTCTTCTCTTTCATGGTATGAAGCAATTAGTTTGTTACTTATTCCGAATACTTCTGAAACAGAAAGAGTTTCACCTGTACTAGACTCTTTTCTGTAATATTCTACCATTTCTTCATAGAGAACTTTTACATAATCAAATCCCTTAAAATCAAATGTATCTTTGAATTCATTGTCATTGAAAAGCTCAACAGCTAAAAAATAATCTAAAAAGGATTTATGTGAAAACTTCCAATTGCTTGCATCTCGATTTAATAATGAAAGATTTGAAAATTTTAATTCATCTAAATTAAGGTTGGAACGAATCGCGATTTGTTCCAAATTGTCCCTAGAGATATCATGACCAGAATTTTTATATTTATAGATGTATTTTGCTACATTACTTAAAAAGAATAGCATGTTCTTCCTGTAATCTTTTGAGCCTTTTGGAGAAACCTTGCCAAGTTCTCTTTCTATCCACAGGTCAATGGTAAGTTCATATAATTGATAAGAATATTTATTTAGATCTCCTTCAAAATGTATCTGGTCCAGGTATCTTAAAAAAATAGGACGTGCAATCAAATTGGGAATTTTATTAATTATTGATTTTGCCGTTCTTCTTTTTCTATAGTTCCAAATTCTAAATTTACCATATTTCAGATTTAAATACTTGTCTATATCACTATTGCTAAAAGGGGATATGTATAATTTATGGAAAACAAATTGGTTCTTATTATTAGTATTTTGAATCTTAAGCTCATAAGGTTCTTCACTTTCTGTTGGAAAGTATTGTGTTCGTGATGTAATAATTACGTATTTAAAATTATACACCATATTCACTATAGTGTTCAAACGATGCTCAAGGTTTCTACTTGCTTCAAAATCTTCATCTAATCCATCCAATAATAGAATCGTATTCTCTTTTTTGCTTATTTGGTTTATTGACTCTTCTAAATTTGGATGACGAAATGAGATATATTTTATGTTTGACTTATTTCTACGCACCTTAAGTTTATATTTAAAATACAAGTTGAGAAGAAATGTTGTTTTGCCCATTCCTGAATCTGCTAATACCAGATAGAATTTATTGGCACTGTTTGATTTAAAAATTTTATTAATGAAAAATGGGATGATTGGTGCACGACTTACAGACTTAAGTGAATGAATAGGTTCTGTTTCTCTATCTGGAGATATATTTTGAAAATGTATTGATATGTAATTATTTAAGATTCTATTTATTTCAATGTAATTAATATATGGTGCTAATTCCTTCGAAAGTCGCCTTCTGTTTATTCTCCCATATGCCTTTATTAAATAAAAAGCTATAAAAGCGATTATGAGAAGAAACAAAATCTGAATCTGAATCGAACCATTCAATCCTAGTTGGGAGAAAAAATATTGAATTTTATTCATAATCTCAATCATAATAATTAGATGTTATTCTTGTTCTGCAAGGTTACCGCCAATTTCTAAATAATTACTACACTATGCGCATTATTTCGCATTTGTCCATTGTAGTATGTTTTATTAAGTTACTTATTAATAGCATATTCATTGGATCGAAAATAATACTTTTAGTTTTTATCATGCAAATCTAATTAAAATATTTATATATTCAAGTTATCTAATGGGTTTATTTCCCCATAGAGCACAAAACAGACTATTTAGTATAAAGTGTTGTTATGCTTTGAAGTGTAAACTATTTTCCTTGTGCTTTTCTAAAATAGTATTTAATAGAGTGATTGAGTAAAACCTTTTATTACGAAGAAAGGTTTCGAATAGAGGCTTTAATTCTGAAATAATTTTTTTTCTCTCGCAACTGATAACAAACCAATAATCCCAATACAATTCAATCCAAAATTCTCAGCAATTTTGCATGCTTTTTTATCACCCATTTGTCATCCCATTTTAGTTTTTCTATTTCATAAAAACATCATACATTATATTTTTACTACTGTTTGAATTCATGCTGCTAAAATTACCATAAAAAAAACATGGGCATTTTTCCGAAAGCTTCATATTTATTGTAATTTTGTATTCAAGAAAATAAATTAAAAACATAAAAAATAATACCATGACTTTAATTTTAAATAGAGAAAATGTAATTTCGGTCCTTGACATGAAGGACTGCATGGATGTAGTTGAAAAAGCATTTGAAGAACTTGCAAAAGGAACTGCCGTTCTGCCGCTTAGAACCCCAATTACTCCCCCAGACGGACTTTCGCTTTATATGCCGGCTTACCTTAAAGAAATGAAAGCATTAGCCTGCAAAGTTGTAACTGTTTATAAAAATAATCCTAAGAAATTTAATATGCCGGTTGTTATCGGGAAGGTTTTATTGCAAGACCCTGAAACCGGTGACGTAGTTTGTATTATGGATGGCGGTTATTTGACGGCTGTTCGCACTGGTGCGGTTAGTGGAGTTGCAACAAAATATCTTGCACGAAAAGATGAAAATCAGGTGGCAGGAATTTTTGGAACCGGTGTTCAGGCACAAATGCAATTATGGGCAGTTGCGATTGCAAGAAAACTTTCAAAAGCAATAGTTTATGATATTTCTGATGAATCGGCAAATGCATTTATTAAAGAGATGGGCAAAAAATTGAATCTCGAAATTATTAAAGCCGAAAACCCTGACCAGGTTTTGGAAGCCGATATAATTTGTACGGCAACATCTTCGGCCACTCCTATTTTTGATGGGAAAAAAGTTAAAAAAGGCACTCACATCAACGGAATTGGCAGCCACACTCCTAATGCACGTGAGTTGGATT
>Ga0207996_1002664_pt1 | contig 10516 bp, 10 predicted proteins | sample AntAceMetag02UKG_FD_184773 | JGI IMG/M metagenome (GOLD analysis project Ga0207996, IMG submission 184773) | Saline lake microbial communities from Ace Lake, Antarctica - Antarctic Ace Lake Metagenome 02UKG (SPAdes) (version 2) | ecosystem: Environmental > Aquatic > Non-marine Saline and... | reverse complement strand
GAAAGACCGAGGTTTACAATATCTGAGTATTTCGGATCAACCAATTTGAGCATTATCTTATTATACTCATTTATTTTATCTTTTAATTCTTTTGAAACACCATCGGAGCCATCATCCGAATTTCCCAGAAAATAATTTGTGGGTATAGTGTTATTGTCTTTCTTTTGTAGATCTTTAACAGAGATGTTTTTTGCCGAGTCAATAGAGATTCCTTCGGTTTTTGAGATTAATTCATATCGAATATTATTGATATATTGAGCCATCTCCTGAGAAAGAAGTTTTGCTTCTTTTGCTTTTTCCCAGAATGGCTTTACTTTAATCCGGTTTAGTTGATAATTTTTTTCAAAATTTACGTAAATATCCTGCAATTTTTTTGAAAGATTTTCATTTGACTGTAATATGTTTTCATCCACAACAACAAAGGCATTAATTACATCCTTGGAAACATTTAATGCTAATAAAGATACAAAAACTAAATACATCAAATTTATCATTTTTTGCCTTGGTGTTTCTCTGATTGATGCCATTTGTAACTGACTGTTTGTTATATAATAATATCAACTATTGAGTGATTGTGTATTGCACATATATTGTAGTTGTACCGGATAAAAGTTTTGAATAGTCTGTTATAATAAACGAGAAGGTAAGCCGGTGGCCTTCATTCGCTCCTGATCCTGTATAACAGGTGCCGATATTATCAATCAATACATGTGGCATATGAGTAACAGTTATTTTTCCGGTAGGTGTTCCCGACTTGCCTTTGCTCATCCCCAAATATGGGCTGGCTTCGATTTGCAACTCCAGCCCTTCAGGAATACTACCTGAAGCTATTTCAACTGTAATTGAGATGGTTGGATCAGATGGATGGACTAAAGTGGTATAATTAAGCCATTGTGAATCGTCAGTAATCATGCTTTTTTGTAAACCTGCGTTGTATGAAGGAGTCAAATCCATGTATATTGGATTTATCCTTGTTACTGAAATACTGTTTTGTGCATGCGATACACAACTTATTGAAATCAATAATATCCAGAAAATTATTCTTTGTTTATTCATTATTATAATTTTTTATAAAGTTATAATTTTTTTTGAAATTTGATTCTTCTTGATTTTTTCTTTATAATAACCTTAAGGTTTTTCTCTTGCTCTGAAGTTAAGTTTATATTATATTCGTCGGTTTCCAATTTGTATCCTTTTGGTATTCCTCTGTCGTAAACTTTTACTTTCCATTGCCCTGGCCTTAGGTCTTGAAAATTGAAGGTTCCATCATTTTTTGTGAATACTCTATATGTTTCATTTCCATTACCGGCTTCAATGATCAGGTTTTTCAATTCTTCTTTTACCGGAATAAAACCTTTTTTATCTATATTTTCATCCTCCTCAATAAGTATAGTACCACTTATTTTCCCTGATTTTGTTAAAGAAACTTCAAAAAAATACTTTTCTCCCGGGATAATTTCTATTTTATAAGGTCCCGCTGTTTCAGCAATAGAATTTAGTCCTGATTTTGAGTTATCCATGAATAAAAAATGTGTTCCTGTTTTAACAAAAGGAAAGTCAAATTCGCCATTTTTATCAGTAATAGCAATATTACCGGCGAGAGTAAATATAATCCCTTCAACATTATCCACACCTTTGTTTATTACTTTACCCTGAAGGCTTCCAATATCTTCCTTCCTCGAAACCGGAATATTTAAAGTATAAGTGTAATTTAAACTTGCGGTCAGTTGGGTATTATTAATGGAACTTTTTCTGAGGTTATAATTTACACTTACTCCAATTTCATGCTTATTATTTGTCTTGTAGTTAGCTTTTAAAGCAAGCAAACTCCTGTTTCTAAAATATTCTACCAACTCATAATCGTTTTGGTATTGAAATATAATTGTCATTTTCTTTTTCCAATTGGCATTAATTGTACCACCATAGAACAACCTTGTATAATCATCGCTTAGGTATTGTTGACCTCCCATATAACTAACAAAGCTACTTACAAATAAATTTTTATTGATTTTATATTGTAGTGACAAATTAGCATTTAGTGCATTAGTTAATTCACCTTCTTTCAGTTGTAGTAGATTTTTTGTTTTTCCCATAGCACCGTAAATTTTAATTTTAAATCGTTTTACTTTACTATTAAGGGTGATTCGTACTGTATTTTCCTTATAATTAAATTGTTTTGGTGTTCCCATATCTTCTCTTCCGCTCATCCTTATTCCAATGCTAATACTATGCTTATAATTAAGTGTATATCCTATCGAAAAATTTAGATTGTTACTGAAAGGTGCATTTGCATACATCGTATCTAAAGCAAAATTGAAATGGTTAAGATTGTAATTAAACGATAGGTTTATTTTGCGCAAAATAATTGTACTTATGCCTGATGAGATATAACGCGAATTTGACAAATAACCCGGGAAATCTTTATCTGCCGTTGTATAGTTGAAAAATAACTTGTATCGGGAATAGTTGACTTTGAATGCTGTTGAGTATGCCTTGGTCATTTTCCCATTTGCCATTCCTGAAGCATACTCAAGTTTAATATTACCCCATGTAAAGGGAGAAGCTTCTCCTGAAATTGTAATGAGTAGAGCTGTACTGTCTGTTACAAACGATTTGCTAAGAATACCTGCATTTATCCGCAACTTTTTACTTGAAGAATAGCTGCCGAAAACAGAAAATACTCTTTTTATATTAGGATAAAATCGAGGGTAATTTATAAATGACCCTACACTTAGTTTTTTAAATTTATGCTTATATTCAACACCTCTGCCGTTTCTTGAACCTTCGGTTAAGTCGGTGAGTCTGTAACTATTATCACCAATTACTACTTTTGATTTTGTTGATGAATATTTTACATAATACTCATCAGTTTGTCCTAAAATTGGGTTTCCTTGTCGGTCGGGGCCACGAAAATGAAAATCAATATCTCTGTTTTTTCTTTTAGATATTGTACCGGCACCTTTTATGTCGAACATAGTACCGTATTTTCTATCACCAAGTTGATTGTCGGTAACAAGAAGTCCTGATATTTTAACGGGAATACGGTTATAGGAATCAAATTTAGTTTTACCGCAAGGAATTACATCAAAAATATATGAAGTAGTGCTGATTGTTTCCGGGCTTTCGATAATCGATGCTGTTAGGCTTACACTATTTCGCGTATAATGTATTATATCTTTATCAGCAGTAATAAAAACACGAGTAAACATCAAAGAATCTGAAGCTAAAGTAAATTTTCTGATTTCCGGTTCGCCTTTATTTATAACAGCAACTTGAATATTTGCCTCTACATTTGATAAATTTTGTATGATAAATTTTACACTCAGAGTATCTCCGGAAAATACATAGTCAGGAGCATTCATTATTTTTGTTAGAATCTCATATCTTGGCTTTACATAAACAGGGACTTTAACTGTCCCAATTTTGACATTTTTCGATTTTTCATATGCATTAATGTCAATAGTATAGTCACCTACTTTAGTTGACTCCTGAATATAAAAACTAAAAATTTTTAATTTTTTACTGGCCTTCTCAACAATAACAGATGTATATTCTGTTAGTTGACTCCAGCCTTGAGGTGTGTTAATTTTAAGGTGGAACTCTTTTGCTGTTTCGGAGTTATTGATTAACATAATAACTATACTTGAAGAAGAACCCGGATTCAGTTCTATCTTAGTTTTATTAATCAATTTTATCTCCAAATCGCCATCGCCGGCAATAATTGCAAATGAAATTAAAAAGTATGATGTAAATATTAAAACTCTTTTCCACATTTACATACTTTTTTTAATTTACTACAACTTTATCGGTTTAATCCATACACTTACTCTTTTTTATATGATGTAAAAAGTTTGCTACCGTTTACAGGAAACCATCACCTTTATTATATAGTCTGTCTAAAAATATAATGTGTACTCTAAGCCGAAAACATCTTCATCCTCTCCTGCTGCAATTATTAAGGTCTGATATGTTTTCTCCCCTTCAATTCCTTCCAAATTAAACCTATAACGTGCTGAAGTTGTCGGGAAAAGGCCTTTTTTAGGCGATTTTATTACTTTAACAGATTCGCCGGCTTCATCAAACAATTCAATGGTTACTTCGGGTACAATATAATGCTCACCGGTATTCTCAATATCAATAGCTAAAAACAACTGATCACCTTCAGTTATTAGTGTTGGTTCTAAAAATTCCAATTCACCAATACCCTTATCCGCAATTTCAGTAACTATCTGTATAGCATACCGTGTTACCGTTTTAATATTTAATTGCCCGGGTTCATCCGGATTGATGGGAATAACTCCTTCAACCATTAATACACTCCAATAAGTGCCTTTAATAGTATCACTTTGGGGTATTGAAATTTCATATTGAATGTAAATGGTTTCATGCCCTTTTACTATTACAGTTTTAGGGCTGTATTGCATCCATTTGGCATTTGAGCGATTATGGGTAACAGGCTCGTCATAAAATGTAAAATCTTCAAAATTGTATAGCAAATCGGTTTGATAGATTCTTACTTCCTGGTCAAAGTCATCGCTATTTTGTAATTTAATTTCACCTTTATAAACATCACCTTGCATACCCTTGTGTATATGTTTTAAACTTCCTACTACTTCAATTGAAGCTATTGAAAGCAAGGGTAAGGCAATTAATAAAATACCTGCAAAAAAAAGTTTGATTGTTTTCATATTATTATCTTTTTATTGGTTACTCAGCAAAGTTAAATTTTTTTAATTTATAATTTAAATAATTGATGACTTTACTTAATTTTATTTAGTGTTCAATTTGTATGTAATAGCTTTGAATATTATTCTTATTCCAAAAGCTATTGGAATTAAGAAATCGCTTATTGAGATTTATTTGTTCCGACATATACTTCGACATTATTGAAAGATATTAAATTATTTCGAGTGCCAAAAACAAGGGGGTATAACCCCCCGATTTATTAGCTTTTATTTTAATAAATTAACCCTATTATGTTCATGTGTAATTCCACCAAATTTTACTATCAATAAGTATTGTTTGCCACAATTTGTTATTTTATGGTGTATTTGTAATTGTTAAAACAACTGTTGCGGTAGAACCGGTAGTGGCTACAATACTCCCATAATCACCCACATCACCGGCATCCCATGTATATGAAAATACATATCCATCAGAGCTGGCAGTACCGGTAAAACAGCTTCCCATAGCGGTTACCAAAGTTACTGCCCCGGCGGCATTAACAAGCTCAATACTTGACGTACCGGTTCCTAATGTTCCTCCCTGGTTACCATTAGAGGGTATAGCAGTATCAACATTTAAAGCTGTTCCGGAGGGTATTCCGGTAATTGAAGCTGTGATTGTACGAGTTTCTGCTGCACCAACGATAGAAGAAACCTGTCCATAACCGGTACCACTACCTCCGGTAATTTGAGCACCTGCTTCTGTAGTAGTAAGTTCTAAAGAAATAGCACCGGCATCAGTATCCAGAAGGCAAACCTCAGGAATACCCATATCTAATGAATGGTTAGATGTCTCGCTGTCTTGTGCACTTACGTTCATGGTTAGCATGAAACATGCTACCATCATTCCAATAGTTAATTTTAGATTTTTCATAATAATTTAAATTTAGGTTTTTAATATTTTTTCTACAAAAGTAAGCTGTATTTAAAAGAAAAATATAGGTAACTTGCTGAAAATTGCTTCATAAAAACTGAAATTCGGTTCACAAAAACTGATAAACAATTTAAGCAAATTCGCCTCCCGTGAATTGACTCCACTTCAAATAGTATATATAAATGTGTAATTTGAATTTTAAATCCACTTTCTAAGAGCGTGGGTTTTTACTGTTAATCAGATTCTGTCCATAAAGGAAAGAGTTTGATTCATAATGTCCGAGTTTGAGGCTTTCGTAGTTTTGAAAACCAAGGAGTCCGTACGGATAACTGTTTTCAAAACAAGAATAACGAAAAAATCGGACATTATGGACAAACTCTAATTACCGTCATGGGCGGTAATTGTAAACACCACGATTAGGTTATAAGTATCAGATTCAATTAATCCATAGTTTGTTGCCGGGTTGTCAGGTCCCCATGTAAAAGTCATCTGGTATCCATCATTATAAGCTGTACCTGTATAGCAGGTTCCGATTCCTGTAACTAAATCCTGATCAATTGCTGAAAGGGTAATGGGTGTGGCTGCGGGAGTCCCTAAATCCCCATCACTATTTATTGTGGTACAGGGTGCAGAAACTAAAGTTAAGTTTGTCCCTGTGGGTACAGATCCACTGGAAACCCGGGCAGTAATTTCACGGTTTGTACCATTGGGTAGGATAGAAGATATTTTTATAAATAAATCGGAGTTTGACGTTGAAGCAACAATTGCTCCGGCTGTTGAAGTAGTAAGTGATAAAGAAACAGGGGCAGAATTAGTCTCAATCAACGAAAAACTACTTATTTCCAAGGATACATTATCTCCAGCTGATGAATCTTGTGTCCATGCATTTGTGCATAGCAGTAAACTCCCCACAAGCATAATTAATATTAATCCTGATTCTTTCATAATGAAATTGTTCTGTTGATATAATAGTATAGTAAACTGCAATAGCATAACCATTTTTGTATTATTATTTCAGTTTTCAATTTGTTTAATTAATACCACCATTGGGACGAAAGTGTAAATACTATGGTTACAGAAGTAGTAATTGTTTCTATTAAGCTGTAGTTCGTTGAGACGTCGGGTGCCCATGTAAAGGTCATTTGATAACCGTCATTAATACCTGTACCGGTATAGCAAGTACCAATTTGGTTTACTAATATCTGATCGTTTCCTGACAAAATTATAGGTGTTGCAACCGGAGATCCTAAATTTCCACCACTATTAGTTGTTGTACTTGGAGCTGATTGTAAAGTTAAAATTGTACCATTGGGAACTAAACCATTGGAAATCTGAGCTGTAATTCTTCTTGTCATGCTCCATGACGAAATTGAAGATATTTTTACAAACAAGTCGGAGTTTGAGGAGGGAGCAACAATTTCACCTGCTGTTGATGTAGTAAGTGTTAAAGAAATAGGGGCATGATTGGTTTCTATTAAAGCAAATGAAAATACTTCCAATGTAACATTATCTCCGGCTATCCACTCTTGTGTCCAAGCATTTGTGGTTAGTAGTAAACTCCCTACAAGAATAATTAATATTAATCCTGATTTTTTCATAATAAAATTATTCAGTAGATGTAATTGTATAAGTAACTGCTATAGCATAACCATTTTCAAAATTAATGCTATAGTTGTAACTCTCAGGATTTTCCCATATATAGGTAAGTTGATGGCCCTTGTAAATCCCTCTACCTGTATAACAACTTCCTATGTCGGTAATTATATTCTGTGGAAATGAAGAGAGAGTTATTTGCCCTACACTTGTTCCTATTATACCATCGCCGGCACCTGCATCGTTGCCAATTAATACATATAATGAAACATCTGCAGGTAAACTACCTGAACTTATATGAGCAGTAATATAATTTGTTAAGTCCCCTATAACAGAAGAGTAATTTAACCATGTTTTGTCAGCTGTTGTCGGTGTAATGATTTGCTCTACCTGATTAAGGGTTGAATAAGAAAAACTATATGTTATCATTTGACTACCATCTACTGCGAAATCAATAAGAGCAATAGAAGGAATATTAAACGTAAGAGACATTTCTGCTGTGTTGTTATTCTGAGCAGGAATAATTGTCGAAAGTGAAAAAAATAATACAATCAAAGAAAATATTAATATATTTTTTTTATAAACAATCATTTGACTTTTTTCTTATTATTTTGTTTAAACAAAATTTTTGTAAAAGTAATAAAAATGCTAAGCTAATAAAATAAGTAATTTGCTGAAATTGGGGTTAGGAATCCTGATTTTTAGGTTCAGAAAGACTGATTAGGTCATTATTTTTTTTACCTTTGTTAAATGAACCCTATATCCTTCTTCTTCGCATTGAGGGCAATTATGGTGTTTTTCTGTAAAATAATAATTGCATTTGGGACATTTATATTGATATACATAATAAAAGAATTGTTTTTTCGATGTGATTAAAAAAATTGCTCCAACTACCGGCGTAAAGAAAAAACTTATCAAAAAGAGTTGAGATGAACTTAAATTGGAATTTTTTGATTTGCTTGCAATAAGAATGGATAAAGCTATGTAAAGTAAAAATGTTGATAATAATTCAATCATGTAAGAATATCTTTTAGAGTATATTAATCCGTAAAATCAAATTAAGATAAATCATCATATAGAGATAAAGTTTGAATACTGCTTATACCGAGAACTTGTAGAATCCGGAATTTTATTTTTTACACAAGAAAAAAGCAGCCTTTCAAAAGTATATTCATCACCTCCAGTATCCATAACCCAACGCAAATTATGCAACATTTCACAAATCGGCTCATATTCCGTATAGCCTAAATATTTTTGCAAGTCTGCTACTGAAAATGTTTTCTTAGAAGATGTAAGAATGTGCATTGTAATAAACCAGTATTTTATGGGTAATCTCGAATTCTCCATTATAGTATCGCTTTTGATGCTTATCCGGTTTCCGCATTTTTTACACACAAACTGAACCTTGCCTTCTAACCAGTCATGTTTATTATGGCCACATTTTTTACATATAATACCAGATTTTTCCCTGATGGATTTAAAATATTCGAGACAATCATTTTCATCCTTAAATCTTTCTATGAAGTTCAATAGATTCATTTATTTATAAAAAATTAATTGATACAAAGATAATTACAATGATAAATTAAAGCAATAGGCAAAGCGATGAAATTAGGGGTAAAAAATGATGATTTTTGCTTCATAAAAACTGATTCAGGCACTAAGTGATCGGGTAAAACAGATGATGGAATACTAATGACAGACTGTAACCCCAACTTGAAATCCTGAAAAGAAACCACTATGGAATGAAAATCCAATGTTTAACAAAGCAAGGAATGAGATTCCTTTTAAATATAATTGAATAATGAACACCGATTAACGATTTAAGAATTTTGAAGTAATGGTACTTACGCATAAGAATACATGTCTTAAATCATTATTCGTTAATCGATATTCGACATTAAATATTCATAGAAACTAAAGTAAAGCAAGGAAATTGCAGGGTTTTAATCTTTAACGAGATAACAAAATCCTGTTTGGTTTTGGCTTGTCAGGCTTATGGAAGGACAAATTCTAAATTCTCAACTTATTATTCTAAAGAAATAATCCCTTTTTTAAGGGCATATTTTACCATATCCGTGGTTGTTTTTAATTCTAATTTTTCAAGTATATGCTGTTTATGCGTACCAACTGTTTTAACGCTAATAAAAAGCAGCTCCGAAATTTCACGACTTGTTTTTCCTTCGGCAAATAACTTCAGTATTTCCGATTCTCTTTCAGATAGTTTAGGGTCATTATCCTGAATATCTTCTTCTTTTCCTAAATAGTCATGTATTATTACTTCTGTAATTTTATCACTCAAATATTTCTTTCCGGAGTAAACGGCATTAATTGCTTCAATCAATTGATTATAAGTACAACTTTTTAATAAGTATCCGGAAGCTCCAGCTTCTAACATCCCTTTAATAAAGTGTTTGTCTGAGTGCATTGAAATTGCTATAACCTTTGTGTCAGGCAGCTCTTTTATTAAAATTTCGGTTGCTTTTACTCCATTCATTATTGGCATTCCAATGTCCATTATTACGATATCAGGCTTAAATTGTTTTGCTTTTTTAATGGCTTCTTTACCATTTTCTGCCTGAGCAATAACTTCAATTTCAGAAGAGTCGGATAGCAAATTAATTAAGCCTTCTCGAAATAATTGATGATCGTCTGCAATAAGAATTTTTATTGACATATTTAATTTTTTTATAAAGGTATAATTACTATTACTTTTGTTCCTTTTTCTTTTTCTGATTCAATAACAAGTTGTCCCTGAATAGAATCTAAGCGTTCATTAATACTAAACAGACCAAATCCTCCAAGCATGGTTAATTTAGTTTTTGGTTGATAATTAAATCCTTGTCCATTGTCAATTACTGAAAAATAGAAATACTTTTCGTCTTTTCTTATTTTTACTTCAATTAAGTCAGCATTAGCATGTTTAACAATATTAATCAGTAGTTCGCAAATTATTCGATACAATAAAATACTGATACTACTATTGATATTCAAGGTGTTTTCGCTGCTTTTAAAATTAGTTATGATTTCAAATTTTTCTTCAATTTGTTCTAATCGCCATTTAATGGCTGGAATTAATCCAAGTTCATATAGAATTGGGGGACTTAGATCATAAGTTAATGTCCTAGATTCTGTAATAGCTGCATGAATCAATTCTGATGATTCACCGATAATTCTTTCCACTTTGGGTGGAAGTTCAATATTTGACAGAGATGATAGCTTTATATGTGCAATTGAAAGCGTTTGCCCGAGAACATCATGTAAATTTATTGCAATTCTTCTTCGTTCTTTTTCTTCTGCAAAGGTCAATTCCGAATTAAGAGTT
>Ga0207996_1002658_pt1 | contig 10525 bp, 9 predicted proteins | sample AntAceMetag02UKG_FD_184773 | JGI IMG/M metagenome (GOLD analysis project Ga0207996, IMG submission 184773) | Saline lake microbial communities from Ace Lake, Antarctica - Antarctic Ace Lake Metagenome 02UKG (SPAdes) (version 2) | ecosystem: Environmental > Aquatic > Non-marine Saline and Alkaline... | reverse complement strand
CGTGTGGCCAGAAGAACGATCCTCAGCAATCGGATACCGAAAGATTTCTTTCTTGAAAGATCTTTTAACCGGACTCTCCATATGCCGGTCCTGATGAATTTGAGAAATCTTGATATCATGGTCCTTTTCTCATTACACCGTGAGACCTCTGCAAAATGCCCCCTTTCGAAGTCTGCGCTTATCTAGCCAATCTCGGCGTCAGGCTCAAATTTCAATCCTCGAAATATCCAATATATTACTGTGGTTGAAATCTTCGCCTTCCTTGATCTTGACTAAAATTGAACATTTTTCAAAGGTCTCACCGTATCGATTTTATTCTCTGAAAAAATAAGCGAGCAAGAGACCAAGCCCCATTGCTACGAGTCCCATGATCCTGAGATGTGAATTGGGTAACTCCTGGACAGTAGCAACCCATTTTTTCATCTTATCCGGAAATGCAAAATAGGGAAGGCCTTCAACTATGAGCACGAGCCCTAACAGACAAAAAAATAGCTTCATCTTCGTATTATCCTCCGAGCAGGTAAGCAGACATTACCACGAAAGCCATGGCTTTATCAAGAAAAGACACGAGCAGACCAAAATGTAGTCACGTGTCCTTTAGGCGTGTTTCATTCCCGGGCCAGCGCTGTCTCTCTGATATAATCCTTGAACTATGAGCAAAGATGGGGTAGTTTTTGTACCCGCCTTGAAGCGATGTCTCAAGATCAGGTCGCTGGTGTAAATATCTGCTCAAAAGGGGTTTTGTAAAGGCCGTGATCAGCAGTCCCAACAAAGTGATTATAGACCTGTCTGCGTTGGTCGATAATCTCCACCAGATCAGAAACTTAGTCGGCAAGAGCACCCGGATCATGGGCGTGGTCAAAGCGGATGCGTACGGGCATGGTCTCTTAGAGGTTGCACGGTCTCTTGAGAAAAACGGGGTTGATTGTCTCGGGACAGCATATCTCCATGAGGCGCTTGATCTCAGGAAGGGGGGAGTCCGGTTGCCTATTGTGATTCTGTGCGGGATCCGGACAAGGGAGGAGGCTCATGAGACGCTTGAGAAGGGGCTCACCCCTGTGCTTTACGACCTGACGGCTGTTGAAACCCTGTCTCGGGAAGGTGTAAAACTTGGTAAAAGGGCCCGGATCTATCTGAAAGTGGATACCGGCATGGGCCGGTTAGGCATATCTCATAATGATATCGGTCCATTTCTACAGCGGATAGCCCCATTGAAAAACCTGCATATCGAGGGATTGACCTCTCATCTTGCAAGTGCAGATGAACCCGAAAGCCGGTTTTCAGAGGAGCAAACTAAGAGATTTGAGGAGGCTATTTTCATAGGGCGGTCCATGGGTCTTGATCTGCCCCTCAACAATATGGCGAACAGCGGGGGGATCATGTGTCACGAAAGGACCCATTTTAACATGGTTCGGCCCGGTATTATGTTGTATGGTGGATTACCCTCTCCGGATTTTATTAGCCCGGTGCCCTTAACCCCTGTTATGCATTTCAGGGCCCAGGTCCTGCAGATTAGAGATCTGCCCGGTAAAACTCCCATAAGTTATGGCCGAACTTACCATACAGAAGGCCCGTGCAGGATAGCGGTCGTTTCAGCCGGATATAGTGATGGGTTGTCAAGAAACTTGTCCAACAGAGGAAAAGTCCTCATCAAGGGGAAAAAGGCTGCTATTGTAGGGGCCGTATGCATGAACCTTACCATTTGCGATATAACCGGCCTCAAAGATGTCGAACCCGGCGATGAAGTTGTTTTTTTGGGTTCCCAGGGAGGGGAAAGCATCAAGGGGGATGACATAGCCAAAAGTGCGGGCACCATCTCATACGAGGTGTTTTGTTCCATAGGCCGGAAAAATATAAGGGAATATCTATCATGAAAAACAGGTTGGATACTATTCTGAAGGCAACCATTAACTATTGCTTTGACCGGGATCTTCTTTCAAAGACCTCCATCCCTGAGTATGTAATAGAAATTCCGAACAACCCGGCGCATGGTCATTTCGCAACCAATTTGCCCATGACGCTCGCCTCAAGTCAGAGACGTAGGCCCTTAGATATCGCTACAGCGATAGTGGACAATCTAAAGGATGAGGAGGGACTGCTTGAATCAACGGATATTGCCGGACCCGGCTTTATCAATTTCAAAATCAGGGCAGAAGAGTGGTGTGGTATCCTCTCCGACATCGTCCGGGTTAAAGAGGATTACGGACGAAATGACGCAGGCGATGGTGAGAAGGTCCTGGTTGAATTTGTAAGCGCCAACCCAACCGGACCGCTTCACTTAGGGCATGGGCGGGGCGCTGCCTTAGGGGATACACTTTGCAGGATCCTTTCCTTTTGCGGCTATGGCGTAGAGAGGGAGTTTTACATCAACGATGCCGGAGAACAGATCAGGCTCTTGGGTGAATCCATTTTCTGTCGTTTCCGACAGATCCACGACCCTGATTATCCCTTTCCTGAAAACGGGTATCATGGAGATTATATATTCGATTTGGCCAAGGCTATTTCTCGAGAGGCAGATTTAGACGATCTGAGCGAGGAAGCTGCAATAATCTATTGCGCTCAACAGGGCAGAGAAATTGTGCTTGAGGAGATCAAAGGGGATCTGGTCCGTTTCAGGGTGGACTTTGATGGCTGGTATAGCGAAATGGATCTCCACAGTTCAGGTCTTCTCCAAAATACCTTGGAGGCTATCAAGGAAAAGGGCTATCTCTATGAAAAAGACGGGGCCCTTTGGATAAAGACCTCCGATTTAGGGGATGATAAGGACAGGGTTATCCGCAAGAGTGATGGCCAGTTTACATATTTTGCCTCTGATATTGCCTACCACTTGCAGAAACATGAAAGGGGATTTACAAAGGCGATCGATATATGGGGGGCAGACCACCATGGCTATATTCCGCGGATGAAGGCCTCGTTAGCGGCACAGGGGGTTTCGGATGAGTGGCTTTCAGTTATGCTTATCCAGTTAGTCAAGCTCTGGGAAGGTGGTCAAGAAATCAGGATGTCAAAGAGGGCAGGGACTTTTGTTACGCTCCGGGAATTGATGGATGATGTGGGAGTGGATGCGGTTCGGTTCGTATTCTTGATGAAAAACCACGAATCTCCACTTGATTTTGACATCGATCTTGTGAAAAAAGAGGATAGTGACAATCCGGTCTATTATGTCCAGTACGCCCATGCCAGGATATGTAGCATTTTCAGGAAGGCGGAGGCCGAGGGTATCTTTGTCCCGGATCAATCTGGTGATCTCTCAAAGAGACTTGTATTAGAGGAGGAACTGGCGCTTATCAGGGCGATGGCGGGTTTTCCATCTCTTTTGAAGGAGATTTGCGTGGCCTTGGAACCCCATCGTTTGACCTATTATCTCACTGATTTGGCCGCGCTGTTTCATAGATACTTTAATTTGGGGACAAAAATCTCCGACCATCGCATTATTACGAGCGACAAGGCCTTGAGCCAGGCAAGATTGTTCCTGGCAGAAGGGATAAGGACCGTCATAGCCAACGGTTTGAACCTCCTTGGGATCGAGGCTCCCGAAAAAATGTGAATGAGAAATACTAAATTTGACAAATTCGTAAAAAGTCGGAAAGCACCCGTTGTCGTCATTCCCGCGAAAGCGGGAATCCAGTAAGTTCAAGCAGTTCTGGACTCCCGCGTTCGCGGGAGTGACGGCCTTGGAGACTTTTTACGAGGCCATCAAATTTGATTCCGGTTTTTCCGGATTAGGATTGTGCCAGTATGGGCCGAAAAGAAACCAGGGCCGGGAAAACGAGGAAAAGATATCATTTTGAGTTGTCCCGCACCTCCATTTTTTTCTGGAGCGTTGGGGCCTTTGTTCTCTTAGCCTGGATTTTTACCCTTGGAGTTCTTGCAGGGAGGGGCCTCCTGCCGGGAGGTGTCAACACCTTAGCTGAACTGAAGATTCAGATCGGCAAGCTCCAGCAGATGATCAGCAAGAAGGATCGATCCGAATTAGAGCGGATAAGGGAGTTGCAGAAGAATCCAAAATTCGCATTTTATGATGAGCTTTCTGGTAAGAAAAGCGATGCGGTCAAGAAACCCTCGTCTTCCCCTAAGGGGCAGAAAAAGGATCTCAGAGAGCGTCAAGAGGGCAAAGACTCCAAGGCCCTGACAAAATATATAGTCCAGGTTGCGTCCTTAGACAGCGACGCCAAGGCGACTGAAATGGTCAACCGGTTAATCGGGCAAGGTTATCCAGCCTATTCTTACAAGATTTTCATAAAAGGGCGTAGATATTACCGGGTAAGATGCGGTATGTTCAAGACCAAGGAGGAGGCCATCAATATCAAGAAGCGTCTGGCCAAAAATGAAAAGCTTGATGGTTTAGTTAAAAAGGTTAAGTAAAGTGCCTAAAATGTTAAATGACAGTGATAAATATCCCCGCATAAGAAAGGCTGTGGCAGCGGATGTTGAAGTGGCCCACAAGATCCTGAACTTTTTTGCAGAAAAGGGTCTTCTTTTGCCAAGGTCGTTGAGTGAGCTTTACGATCACTTGAGGGACTATTTTGTCTTGGAAATTGATCAGGGGGAAATTATCCAGGGTATATGCGGGTTAGGCATATGCTGGAGTGATCTGGCAGAGATTGAATCCTTGGCCATATCTGACGAGCACCAGGGAAAAGGTTTCGGTCGCAAGCTTGTTGATGCGTGTCTAAGGGAGGCCCGCATGCTTGGGATAAACAGGGTCTTTACTCTTACCTATGTACCGGACTTCTTCCTGAAATTCGGGTTCAGGGAGGTTGACAAAGCAGTCCTTCCCCAGAAGATATGGGCTGATTGCCTGAAGTGCCCAAAGTTTCCCAACTGCGATGAGACGGCATTGATGCTCGACCTCAAGGAGACAGCCTTGTAATTGAATATTTATTATTGACAAACTCGTAAAAAGTCAGAAATGACCCGTTTTCGTCATTCCCGCGAACGCGGGAATCCAGTGAAATCAGCCACTTCTGGACTCCCACGTTCGCGGGAGTGACGGCCTTGGAGACTTTTTACGAGACCATCATTATTGAATATTGAACATTTGTGGAATTGATTGGTCACGAAGTTCCTTAACTTTAGGCACTTATAATTTATAATAAGGAGAATGATATGTTTGGCATGGGTATGCCTGAACTGATTATTATCTTGGTTATTGCCTTGATTGTCATCGGTCCCAAGAAACTGCCCGATCTGGCAAAGGCCCTTGGGAAAGGAATGTCTGAATTCAAAAAGGCCACCCAGGAAATTAAGGGAAGCCTTAATATGGAGGAGGAGTTGAAAGAGGTAAAAGAAGATCTAATAGATTCTGTCAGCGGTCTCGACAAACCGCTTGATTCGGAACATGACAAGCTTCCTGAAGATGAACCACCAAAGTATGATGACTACGATGAAATGTTGGATGACTACGATCAAGCAAAGCAAAAACAAGAGGAAGAGGTGGGACCGATAAAAGAAGAGATGACCAAGACAGACTCAGGCGCTTCAACGGAGAGGAACCGGGATGACTGATGAGGATAAGCAGCCTTTCTTAGGCCATTTGGAGGAACTGCGAAAGAGGCTTGTGATATGCGCCATTGCCGTGGGCGTCGGGTTTGCCGTTTCATACGCATTTTCCGAAAGGCTTTTCAATTTGTTGATCATGCCCCTCAAGGCGGTTATGCCGGAGGGTGATCAACTCATTTTCACTAACCTCCCTGAGATGTTTTTTACTTACCTGAAGGTGGCCTTTCTATCGGGCGTTTTACTCATGGCCCCTGTTATCTTTTATCAGTTATGGATGTTTATTGCCCCCGGCCTATACCGGAGAGAAAAAAAATATGTAATTCCCTTTGTGGTGGCCTCTACCATCCTCTTTGTAGGGGGAGCGCTTTTTGGCTATTTCGTTGTCTTCCCTTTCGGGTTCAAATTTTTCATAGGATTTTCCAATGAATATGTGAAGGCCCTCCCATCGGTTAAGCAATATTTCTCCTTTGCCATAAAGCTCCTCTTTGCCTTTGGCATAGTTTTTGAGCTCCCTGTGGTTATTTTCTTTTTGACAAAGATGGGGATTGTTACGCCCGAATTATTGAGCCGGAAAAGGAAGTACGCAATACTGTTAACCTTTGTTTTGGCCGCCATATTGACCCCGCCGGACGTTATCACCCAGTGCATGATGGCGGGCCCTTTGATAATATTGTACGAAATAGGGATTTTAGTTTCCAGGACTGCGCGGAATAAAAAGCAAGCAAAGGAGGAGCAAGAAGCAAAGGAGGAGAAAGAGGAAGAGGAGGAAAAGAAGGAATAGGAGGAAGGTTGAATACTGTTACTGAAAATGTACTATTTTGTTCCTCGAAATGGTCAGTAAAATGGGTTCTTTTTCTGCTTCCCCTTTGGAGTCAAAAGTGATGATGCCGGAAACCCCTTCAAATCCTTGAGACCCAAGTAATGCTTTTGCCAGATCTCTTCTTGTTCGTATTTCTTCCCCTGAGAGCACTTTCTTCAGGAGTCTGATCGTGTCGTAGCCATAGGCGGCTAACATACCGGGGTCAGCATCAAAATTCTCTCTATACTCTTCAACAAATACCCGTACACCTGGCTCCTCGGAGTCCCCAACAAAGCCGGAACAAAAAAGAGCCCCCTGGATGTAGTCCTTTGCCATCTCAACCAATTTGGGAGACTGCCAGGCGCTTGTCCCTAAGAGTTGGACTCCCAGGACGTCGTGAAAGGCCAGTTGTGGAGCGATCATTGCTACACGCTGAAAACTATCCGGTATGAAAATGGCGTCGAAATCTATGATAGGCTGTGGTTCTTCAGGATATATTGATTCTTCTTCATCCTCCGGGGTCTTCATATCCTCAAGCTTTTGGAGTAAGGACGCCGGTCTCGGGTAGTAGAGCCCCACCATCTTCTTTATCTGGTCGGCAAAATCCGTATCATCGACCCCATAGGACTCAATGGCGGTCACTGTTCCGCCCAAATCATTTAACCTGTCCCAGAAAAGGTTCATGCAGTAGCGGCCATAGGCATTGTTCGGGTACAAGATCCCAAAACGTTTGAGCCCCATTTGTCCTATTGCAACATCAAGAAGGCCTTCTACCTCTTGAGAGGGAGTGAGAAAATTGCGGAAAATCATTTTACCCTCTTTCACAATTCCTTCCCTCTGTGTCAGGGCGATGATCGGTACGCCCATTTTCTGGGCCTTCTTGGCCACGGCCATGGCTGCTTTGCTCGAAACAGGGCCGATTATCGCCATGATCTTTTCATCAATAACGAGATTTTCAAGCGCCGCTAAGGCCTCTTCCGGCTTCCCCTTTGTGTCTCTTATCAGTAACTCCAGGCCAGTCTGGGCAGTTTGCTCCCAGCCCACGCTAAGTCCGAGTTCAAGCCCTTTCAAGACCTCCTCGCCGTAGATGGAAAAAGGGCCGCTAAGGGGAAGTAAGCACCCCAACACACCCTGTTTAACCGCCATTTCTTCTTCTGCGCGTTTCAAAAGCTCCCTGCCCTTTGAAAGCCACTCTTCATCCTTGGTGGAATGAATCAGCGATGTTGCCGCCTCTTTCGCCTGTTTCGTCTCATTCTGTTCAAGATAAATTGAGGCCATCCTGTAATAGATCTTCGGAGCATAAAGAGTCCCTGCGGCATCTTCTACAAATTGATCGAGGGTTTTTGGTTCGCTGCTCAATACCAATTTGTTAAGTTGTTCGTCGAGTTGGGCTATTCTTTGGGGATCATTGGACCACGCCTCATGCGCCTTGAGCCACCAGTGGAAGGCATTAACCTTATACCCTAAGGCGCTGAAGTTGTCCCCGAGGAGTATGAGGATATCTTTCTTCAAGGGATGGTCGGGATATCTGTCAAGCCATTCCAGCGCCTGGTCTGCGGAACGTTTATGTTCACCAATACGGGAAAGGATGTCAGCGATTTCATATTGTACCCCTGGTATCCAGGTGTAGTCAGGATATTCCCGAGAAATCTTTTCCAAGCTAATTAGGGCATTTTTAGGCTGGTTAAGCCTGAGGTATATCTCTGATGTGCGTTTAAGCGCCAGGGCTGCTCTTTCGCCCTTAGGCGCATGTTGAAGAAAGGCTCCATAAGCATCAAGGGCCTTTTCTAACTCACCATTTTGTAAGTATTCCTCGGCAAGAACAAATGGCTCCGGTCTACCCTGCTCTACTTTAACAGGTGGAGGCGCCTTAGTCTGACATGCGACCAAAAAAAAGGCTATTCCCACCATTAAGGAGGGGATAGCCTTTTTTGCTAAAAAAAACCTGATGATCACTTCTGGACTTCCTCGAAGTCGGCATCCACTACATCTTCTTCTTGTGACGGTCCTTCCGCTGATTCAGGGCCTGCTGCACCTGCGTCCTGCCCCTGATCCTGGCTGGCATTTGCATACATGGTCTCTGCCAGTTTGTGGGATGCCTGGGTCAATTCTTCGGTAAGTCGCTTGATCTCCTCTGTGTCCTCTCCTTCGGCAGCCTTTTTCAAATTGTCAATCGCCTGGGTGATATTTTCCTTTGTGGCATCATCCAACTTGTCGCCCACCTCCTTGACAGACTTCTCAGTAGAATAGATCATGGAATCGGCCATATTGCGGGCATCAATGAGTTCCCTTTTCTTTTTGTCCTCATCTGCGTGTATTTCCGCATCCTTGATGAGGCTATCAATCTCCTCTTCGCTCAGGCCGCTGGAGGCGGTAATCTTGATCGATTGCTCTTTCCCTGTCCCCATGTCCTTTGCGGAAACACTGACTATCCCATTGGCGTCGATATCAAAGGTTACCTCAATCTGGGGAAGACCCCTCGGGGCCGGAGGGATTCCGACTAATTGAAACCGGCCCAAGGTCTTGTTGGTGGCAGCCATTTCCCGCTCACCCTGGAGCACATGGATCTCAACCGCAGGCTGGTTATCGGCCGCTGTTGAAAAAATCTGGCTCTTTTTTGTGGGGATGGTGGTGTTCTTGTCGATAAGCTTGGTAAAAACACCTCCCAAGGTCTCGATACCGAGGGAAAGGGGTGTCACATCAAGGAGCAGCACATCTTTGACCTCGCCTTTAAGAACACCGCCCTGAATAGCAGCCCCAACAGCCACCACTTCGTCAGGATTAACGCCCTTGCTCGGCTCCTTGCCAAAGATCTCCTTAACCTTTTCCTGCACCTTTGGCATACGGGTCATACCGCCGACCAAGACCACTTCATCGATATCATTAGGCGAAAGGCCAGCGTCTTTTATTGCTGTCTTACACGGACCTACTATCTTTCCAATCAAATTATCAACCAACCCTTCTAATTTTGCACGGGTCAGTTTGATATTGAGGTGTTTAGGACCACTGGCGTCGGCTGTAATAAAGGGGAGATTCACATCCGTCTCCATGGAACCTGATAACTCAACCTTTGCCTTTTCAGCGCCTTCTTTCAGTCTCTGAAGGGCCATCTTGTCATTTCGAAGATCGATGCCCTGATCCTTTTTAAATTCATCTGCCAAGTACTCGATGATCCTCAGGTCAAAATCCTCGCCTCCCAAATGGGTATCACCATTGGTGGACTTGACCTCGAAAACTCCTTCGCCTATCTCTAATACAGAGATGTCAAAGGTTCCGCCGCCCAAATCAAAGACAGCGATCTTTTTGTCTCCCTTTTTGTCTAAACCAAAGGCCAAAGACGCAGCCGTGGGCTCGTTAATAATCCTTTCCACATTCAGGCCGGCAATACGCCCGGCATCCTTGGTGGCCTGTCTCTGGCTGTCATTAAAATATGCCGGGACTGTAACCACGGCATCTGTGATTTTTTCTCCGAGGTACTCCTCTGCAGTCTCTTTCATCTTTGTGAGAATCATTGCAGATATCTCAGCGGGGCTGTAGTCTTTTCCCTTGATGGAGACATGTGCGTCGCCATTGGATGCCTTGCTGATTTTATAAGGGAGGACCTTAATATCTCTCTCTACCTCGGGCGAACCAAATTTTCGGCCGATAAGCCGTTTGACCGCAAAGACTGTATTTTCCGGATTGGTCACAGCCTGCCTCTTGGCGGTCTGGCCAACCAGCCTCTCTCCGCTGTCAGTAAAGGCTACAATAGAGGGAGTGGTCCTGCTTCCCTCTGCATTGGCGATCACCACAGGATCCCCGCCCTCCATAACAGCGACACACGAATTGGTTGTCCCGAGATCAATTCCTATTGTTTTTCCCATATCTGTTGCCTCCTAATATCTGAAAATCTTTTATAATTTAAAATAGTTTCTTAAACGGAAGGCTTTTTAAAATAATTTTAGTTTTTTCCGTTTCTGCGAAAAGCCTTTTTTTCTCCGGGCCGTAGGCCGGTCTATCTGAGTTATGCAGTCTTCTTGCTCACAACGACCATAGATGGTCGAATGAGCCTCTGATTAAGGGTATAACCCTTTTGAAGGTCTTTGATCACGGTCCCGGGTTTTATTCCGTCGTCAGCCATCTCTGAAACCGCCTCATGAAAATTGGGGTCAAACTGCTCACCAATCGCCTCAACCATTTCTACCCCCGCCTTTTGCAGGATATCCGTGAGCCCCTTCAAAGTGA
>Ga0207996_1002657_pt1 | contig 10527 bp, 6 predicted proteins | sample AntAceMetag02UKG_FD_184773 | JGI IMG/M metagenome (GOLD analysis project Ga0207996, IMG submission 184773) | Saline lake microbial communities from Ace Lake, Antarctica - Antarctic Ace Lake Metagenome 02UKG (SPAdes) (version 2) | ecosystem: Environmental > Aquatic > Non-marine Saline and Alkaline... | reverse complement strand
ACCGAACGCTCCCCTGTTACTATGTCGGCCAGACGGCGAAGAGTCCGGAAGCACGCTTCCGCCAGCATATAAAGGGGGGGCGGTTATCGAACAGTTTCGTGAGGAGGTACGGCCGCCGTCTCCTTCCGGGACTGTACCGGAAGTATAACCCGATTCCAACCCGGAAGGACGCAATTGACCTGGAGAAGTACCTTTCTGGAAAGCTCAGAGCTGACGGCTACGGTGTATGGACAAATTGAGCTGGTTAAACCGAAAAAACAGGGTCACACCCCAAATACTAAGTTTGACGGATAGGAAGAGACTTGTTATAAGTTAGACCCCTGAGAATTGAGTATCCCAATGCCTGGTATCACGTGACTGGTCGGGGAGTGGCACGATCGGCCATATTTAAAGATGATAAAGACAGGTTGCGTTTTCTCAAAGCATTGGGAGAGAGAGTGGAAGCCTTTAATGTGGAAGTGCATTGCTATATTTTAATGAGCAATCACTTCCATTTTTTATTAAAACCGCCGGACGCGAATCTCAGCCGTTTCCCGTCTAAAGTCCGTATAAAGTCCGTCTAAAGTCCGTCTAAAGTCCGTCTAAAGCCGGATCTCCGACCGGATCTCCGACCGGATCTTCGACATGCAGCGGTTCAACACAGCGTACAGCACCTATTTTAATCTCAGGCACCACCGTGTCGGGCATCTTTGTCAGGGACGTTTCAAAGGGCTTCTGGTAGAGGCAGATGAATATTTGCAGGAGTTAAGCCGGTATATTCATCTTAATCCAGTCCGGATAAAAAAACATAGCAAGCTCCCACTAGAAGAAAATTGTCTGGGTGAAGGAGAAATTTCTCAGTGAGATCGGATTTGCAAGCCGGGATTTTTCCCATTTAAAAACTATTAGAACACCGCTTCCGATCAAGGAAATAGAAGAAACGGTAGCGGAAGAATATGGGCTAAAGTCAGGGGAGATAATAAAAAAATATTCTAAGCATCGTGAGGCCCGGCTGGTATTGTTGGAGATATGCTATCGGCTAAATCTAAGGAAGATGAGCACAAGGGAGATGGGAGATGATTTGGGAGGCATAAGCAGGGAACAGGTCAGTCAGGTCCACAAGGTGATGCAGACTCGGATTAAGAAAGAGAGGAAGCTGGCAAAAAGAGTTGAAAAAATCATATCCCGGCTTCAAACTTAGTATTTAGGGTGTGACCCTGAATCTTCTTCGTGGTTTAAAAAGCTTTTCGAGCAAGGTCTAGGGAAGACTTGTTCGAAAAGCCTTTTTAACCACGAAGATTTTCTATAGATAGAACTTCGTCCTATCTCGTTACCGGGATATCACCGGTGGAACCGTAATATACTCTGGATATCCCCCGGATCGCCCAGAGACCGGAACTGGAACGGAAGATTCCGATATCGTCAGTTAAGCTCCCGTCATAATCGGCCGGGATTGGTTGGTCGGCGCTGTTCCCAAAGTATCTCCGGGTCACACCTCTTATCGCCCAGAGACCGGAAGAGGGCCGGAAGATGCCTACTCCCCAGGAACCCATACCGTCATAATCACCGGGTATAGTTACGTCCCCGGCATCACCGAAGTAAATCCGACTGATTCCTCTAAGAGCCCAGAGTCCGGAGCCGGCACGGAAGATCCCGATGGCCTTGCTCCCGTCTCCGGCATAGTAACCGGGAACCGGAGTGTCCCCGGATCTCCCGAAGTAAGCCCTGGTCAGACCCCGGATTGCCCAGAGGCCGGCAGGAGACCTGAAGATACCAGTATCGCAGCTTCCATCTCCATCATAGTCACCGGGAACAGGAAGATCCCCGGAAGAGCCGAAGTAAACCCGGCTGATTTCCCGAAGAGCCCAGAGACCGGAACCTTCCCGGAAGATCGCGATGTCGGCGGTTCCATCCCCGTCATAATCACCGGATACCGGGCGATCGTTAAAGGTTCCGAAATAAGTCCGGGTCAAACCTCTAATCGCCCAGAGACCCGAGCTTCCCCGAAAGATGGCAATATCGGAAGTGCCGTCGCCGTCGTAGTCCCCGGAGTCGATTATCACGGGCAACGGAGAAGGCGTTGGCTGGGGCGCGTCAAAGTAACCGCAGGTGATCGCCTCGTAATCGGTGCCGTGAGTGAGCAGGCGAGGTGTGCAGAGGTTGGCATTGGTCTTGTCAATCTTCCAGAGTCGGTCATTCTGCTCGATGATGGTCTTGTTCCCGGTCAGCCCCCAGAGTGTCCCGTCGCATCCAAAGCTGAGACCTTCGATGTCGTTGATGTTTTCCCCCTCGATCTCGCAGTAGGTGTGTCCGATATCGGTGATTATCGATCCGTCGGCCGGGTCGTAGATAACCAGGTGATTGTTAGTGCCGCTGTTATTTATGGAAGCGTACATCTGGCCGTCGGACGGGTCAAAGGCTATATCGTCAACGTCCTTGAGAATATACTTCGTGGTAACGACCTCCTCCATAACAGCGTAGTCATCGCCGTTGAAAGCACCCGGAATATGCTGGCCGGTAGCGAGGTCAACCTGAATCAGGAGGTCATTGCGGCCTTCATTACGCTGGGTAACATAGAGAACACCGGTGGACGGATGAAATGACATCCCGTCGATATCGTAAAAGACCTGGTAGCCATAGGCACCGTATCCGGCGCCGATCGAATTTTCGGAGACAGGGCTGAATAGTCCGGTCGCCTGGTCCAGGGTGCCGAGCCGGTCATAGTTGACCGTATAGAGCTGTCCTGACTCGTCATGGTAGGCGATTGTCTCAATCCCGGTGGTTCCGGTTGAGGTTCCGATGTTGGTCTCGTTGGTATCGGGATTAAAATCGTATGGATCAACCAGGATCAAAAGGTTCTCGCCGCCGCTCCCGAATCCCGTCTGAGGTACCACATAACAGCGGCAGGCGGGGGTAGCGGTCGGAGCCGGTGATGGTGTCCGAACGTGTGTCGCTGTGGGTGCCGGCGTCGGCGTTGACGTGGACGGAGGTGTAGGAGTGACAGAGGGTGTCGCGGAAGGTGTCACGGATGGGGTCGTAGAAGGTGTAGTCGATGGAGTGGGGGTCACGCTCGGAGTCGGAGTAGGGGTAGGCGTAGGAACATCTTTGACCCGGTCGCAGAGCCACCGGTCGGCATAGGTCGCGCCATCCAATCCGATAAAATAATAGACATCGACCAAGCCGCTTATCGGCGGCGGATAGACGTTTACCATCTGGCCACCGTCATAGGTGACCGTAAAGTAATCTCCTTCCAAAATTGAGATGGGTTCGCTCAGGCTCGTAAACTGGGCGGCCACGGGCTGGACCAGATAGTCGGTCAGAGCGGAAAACGTGTTGGCGTTATCGTCCACCGAACCATAGATATCGGTCTCCGGTGCTTCCGCCCGGGAAATACTCCAACTCCATCCGGTAGGTACGCCGGCTCGAGTAATAGCGATCTGTAGATCCTCCAGGTCGTTGACAAGCAGAGCATTCTCACAGTACGCCGGCGTGGGTGTGGTGCTTGGCGTAACCGAGGGTGTTGGCGTTATAGAAGGAGTCGGGGTTACACTCGGTGTCGGTGTTACCGAAGCGGTCGGCGTCACGGAAGGCGTTGGTGTGATACTCGGAGTCGGAGTGACCGAGGGCGTTGGTGTGACCGATGGCGTCGGTGTCACTGATGGCGTCGGCGTAACACTTGGCGTCGGTGTCACTGATGGCGTCGGCGTAACACTTGGCGTCGGGGTCACTGATGGCGTCGGCGTAACACTTGGCGTCGGGGTCACGGAAGGAGTCGGAGTGGTGGTCGGAGGAGGCGTCGGGGTGACCGAGGCAGTCGGTGTTACTGATGGTGATGCCGTTGGTGGCGGAGTCGGCGTCGAGGTCGGCGGAGGTGTAGGGGTTGCCGAGGGCGTCGGAGTCGTGCTTGGAGTGGGTGAGGGCGTCACTGAAGGGGTTGCCGTAGGAGTTGACGACGGAGTTACGCTTGGAGTCGCGGTCGGGCAGAGCGGTTGCCCCGGATTGGCACAGGAACCAAGTAGCACCAGTGCAAGCTCGTGAGTTGTGATACCCCGATTCGGGTTGTTGGTCGCATGGCGAATATATCCGGTATGAGTATCGGCCGAGAAATCCACTCCCAGGCCGAATACGCCCCCGGCGCCGTGATCACCGGTCTCCTCGAAGAAACGGCTCACTGTCTCGGAAACGGGAGCCGCGTCCAGTGTGAGATCGAAAAATCCATAGCGATCACCCGGCGCGCCGGTATAGATGCCGTGGGAACCGAAGCTGGAGGCGACGAAGATGTCGCTGTCGGTCTGCAGGTTCAGAGCCACCTCACTGGTCGTGATATTAACCAGGGTCGTCGAGGTAGTATCGTTGAATGTTGTGGAGGCCGACAGGGCGGCTGGCAGTTCCAGACCGCCGGCGTCGGCGGTACTAAGCGCGATACCGAGCAGTGTCGCGTTTAGGGTTCTGATGGGATCGGCGTCATCGCTAGTATGATGCTGGACTGTGACGGTATAGGTTCCCTCGCAGAGATTGTCGGTCAACCCCTGGAGCAGGACCGCTCCCAGATCGTTGGAGCCAAACATTGTCCGGTGCTGATCGGCGATACCGACCGTCGTCCCATCAACCTGAAGACGCCAGTAGCCGGTCGGTTCCCCGGCTCCGCCGGCCGGTTCGCTGTTCAAGGCGCAGGAGACCAGGATCTTGCCCGGAATATCGAGTGTCACGGAGCAGCTTAAACCGTCCACATTTTCGAAGGAAGTGCTGCTGGTCGTGTCCCCCGTCGAGCCAAGAACGCTCGTCCCATAACTAAACGATGCCGATCCGTCCTCGATCGTTAGGTCGTAGGCCACCATATCGGCATTGCGGGTGGCAATCTGGGGATCGGTTGCCCCGTCGGTCTTCTGGCGGAGACGGATGGTATGGTTGCCGGGACTTACATTCTCGAATATATTAACGACCCCGGCAAGCCCCTGATCCTCGGTCCCGCTGAGATATCGGCTCAGGGTCTGGCTTGACCAGGTGTTATCCATTCTCAGATCCCAGTAACCGTTCTGGGCCTCGGTGGAAATTCCGGTATCGCATTCGAGGGAGGCGAAAACCGCGATCGCGGTCGTATCCGGGGCCCAGAGAGTAAGGTCAAGGCCGGTATTGACGAAGGTGGTGGCGCTGGTGGATCCGGTGGAGAGTGTTCCGTGCTCCGTCCTCAAACAGACGGTGCTTAATCCCGGAGTGGTGGTGGGCACCGGGCTGGGGGTGACCGAAGGTGTAGGGAATTCCGGGGATGGTGATGGGGTGGGCGTCGCGTCGATCTGCACGCAGGCTTCTATCGATTCATAATCCGATCCCTCGGTCAGGTGATCCACTTCCACCACGACCTCGGTCGGGTTGCCACTGACATCGGTTTGGAACATCCAGACCCGGTTGCGCTGGTCAGATTCGGAGGCATTCTGGCCGGTAGCACCCCAAAGAGTGTCGCCGCAGTCGAAGGAGAGACCTTCCATGTCCTCCACGTCTTCTCCGGATGGACCAGGCCGCTTGAGGCGCCCAACGTCAGTGGTGGCGCCGGTATTTTTATTGATGATGACCAGTCGGTCCTCGGTCCCGCTGTTGTTATTGATGGCGTACATCACTCCGTCCGAGCGGATGGCGATGTCATCGATATCGTCCAGCCCCCCCCCCTGGTTCTGAATTACGATATAATCGGTGTTCGCGCCCCAGGCAGATGCTACGTGGGCGCCGGTGGCGTAGTTGAGCTGGATGAGAAGGTCATCGCTTCGCCGGCGGACATTCCCGTACATGACCGCCGGATCGGCGGTCTCATCGAAGTCGACTCCATCGACATCATCGAAGGTTATGGAACCGAGCTCGCCGGTACCAGTCCCGTAGGTCGAGGCGAGACCGGATGCGACGCCGGTGGTCTTGTTAACTATATAGAGGCGCGCGGCGGTGGAGCCGTACATGGTCTCGGTAGTAAAGCTGCCGCCGGGATATGTAGTCATCCCCTCCATGCTGTAGGTCCCCGTACCGGTCCCGATCGAGGACTCGATGCCGGTGGAGGTGTCGAGCAAAGTGAGGAGGTCGTTCCCGGGAGGTCCTCCGCCGGTGTCAGCGATAAAGTAAAAGTATTTGCTCTGGCCGAAGCTCATGGCCGGCAATAGGACTGTCATAACAATGAGTATGACTATCCACCATCTGTTATCTCTCATTTTTTTCTCCCTTCTGTAGAAATCTTCTTATTTTTGGTCATTTATTTATTAGTTCACGCCTTCGGCGCTAATTGGGTTTTGAAAGCAAATTCTTCTCAACCAATTTTTCCAGCATGAGCGGCAGGTCCTCTATAAGCGAACTCTTCGGAATATATGAAAAACCGAGGCGATGGGCTTCAACCCGGTATCGGTCATCATCGTGGAGTGTAATAAGGATAACTCTTATCCCGGGGAAACGCTCCTTCAGAACCCCGGCCATTTCTATCCCACCCATTCCGGGCAAACGGATATCGGCGATCATGAGATCGGGTGTTTCTTTCTCCACTTCCACCAGCGCTTTCTCCGCCGAATCGGCCTCAGCGATGATGCTGATAAAATCAAACTTGGAAAGCAATCCCCGGAGAAATTCGCGGAAGGCAGCGTTATCATCGAGAATAATTGTATTGAGCATTTTTTTAGCCATGGAACCATTATCCCAGAACAGAGAAATTTGTAAATCCCCCCCAGGGGGGGATTTTTCAAAAAAATATATTGGGGAATAGGGAATAGAGGAAAAAAAGTTTAAAGTGCCTAAAGTGCGCTAAAGTGCCTAAAGTTGTTCGCCTTCGCCTGGTATTTGAATGTTTCAAATTCTCGTAGATTCGCGACGCCGTTTTCTTCGAGGCAGGAGTTAGCGATTTAAAGACGGGGGCCGAGGTAAGGCATCTCACCTAAAGGTTCGATGTCTCCACTTCGCTCCGAGAGTTCTTGTGAATTTTGCGCCTTTCTTGACCCGCCATAGCTCGAAGAGCGACGGCTGGTTTGCGGCTAAAAAGAGGGAATGAGGTATGGGAAAAACTGAACATCGAACGTCGAACTTCCAACTTCGAACATCGAACGAAAAAAGGCCGCGGCGTAGAGAACTTTTGTGTTTTTTGCGTTTTTTTGCGGCTAAAAAATGGGGGAGTGCTATTCCGGGACAGGGCCGAGGTTCTGGCGGTGGGCGAAGGCGATCAGCTCGGAATGTTTGTGGAGTTGGAGCTTACGCATGAGGTTCTTGCGATGAGTCTTGACTGTCTCCGAACTTATGAAGAGCTTTTTCGCGATATCGCCTCGGGAGGCCCCGGTTGCGATCAGGCTCAACACCTGCCTCTCTCTGGCCGACAGGTCCTCCAACCGGCTATTCACAATCTCCCGTCCGGGATCCATCAGCTCATCAGCCACGATCTCCCGGAGGTCCGGACTGATGTAATGCTTACCATCCATCGCCATGCCGATGGCGTCTACCAGTTCGTCCACCGCCTCGCTCTTCAGGAGATACCCCGAAACGCCCAGGCGAAGGGCGGAGACAACGTACTTCTTATCCCGGTGGACGGAGAGGATGAGAATTTTGACCCGGGGAAGGAACTTTTTAATCTGAGAGACAGCCTCCAGGCCGTGCAGGCCCGGCATTCCGATGTCCATGATGATCAGATCCGGACGGAGCCGACGTGCCTGCTCCACGGTTTCCAGGCCGTCACCTGTCTCGGCAACGATAGTATGGCGGGTGTACTTTTTAATAACCATCGCCAGACCCGCCCGGACAACTTCGTGGTCGTCTGCTAGTATGATTGTTTTTATCATAACGCTACGCCGAAAAAATGGAGTTAGAACTTAGCGCCTGCGGCGCTAATGTTAAAAAATTATTACGTTAAAAATACTGGTTCTTAGTCATATTGTGTGGGTAGCAACATATATTATTTACCACGAAGATCACGAAGGAAAATAATGACATAGATTAGAACCGATTCGGCAAATCAACCACGGTTTGATAGTTTTTGAGGTATTAGTTAATACAAGTATTTACAGTACAAGCCACTATATTAAATGGGCAGTTGATCTGTCGATGTATACCACATTGGTAAGGCTATTTTCTATTCACATCTCCTTCGTGATCTTCGTGTACTTCGTGGTTTAACTTAGCCCTAGCAATAGGATAACTGCATAAAACCGGGGATTATGAAGATTAATCCGAGGTTTTTTTTACTACCGGAAGAGGAAGTTTAGCTTCCAGGATAGTTCCTCCTCCAGACTTTGCTTCTATCCGCAGGACACCCCCCAGTGATTCCACCCGCTCTTTCATGCCCAGTATCCCCAGCCTCAAGGCTTTGGTCCCATTTTGATCAAACCCTATCCCGTCATCCAGTACACTGAGAATCGCGTTGCCGTCGGCCAGGGAAAGGTTTACAGTCACACTGGTCGCCCCGGCATGCCTGATAATGTTCGTCAAAGCCTCCTGAGCCACCCGGTAGAGAGCTACCTCCTTGCGGGGGTCAATCCTATCCGGAAACTTCTTCTTCTTGAAGATGATCTTAAGATCGCTCAACTCGGCCAGTGTGGAAATTTCGTTCTCAATGGCGGCACTCAGACCGAAATCATCCAGAATGTCCGGCCGGAGCCGTGCGGCGATGCGACGAGCGTCTTCCTGTGCCCGGTCCAGCAGTCCGTCCGCGTTGTTTAATCCTTTTACCACTGATTCATCCAGACCGGGATGATCCCGGGAGATCATTTTCAGGTGAAGCTTAACGGCGGCCAGCAACTGCCCGATCTGATCGTGCATCTCCCGGGCAACCCTCTTCCTCTCCTCTTCCTGAAAGTTGATCAGAGACTCTGTCAGCTTTTTGAGCTGCTCGGCCTCTTTTGCCCTCTGCCGCTCGGTAATGTCGAGCCCATAGACGTTTAGATAGTCGGATCCTTTCACGGGAGCGAATGTCAGGAGCAGAAGCCGATCTCCGCAGGTTATCTCCGCTTCCCGGGCGGCACCGGAAGAGATCGTGTCAGTAGTCAATCGGTACCATTCCCCGGTCAGTCTCTCTCCGATCCGGCATCCCCATACCTTCAACAGGGGTGAACTGGCCCGATTAGCGTATTGGATAGTTCCGGCTTTGTCGATCCTCAACACGGGATAAGGATTTTCGCTCGGGAATTTTGACAGCAATTCGATCTTCTTTCTCACCCGTTCACGGTCTTCCGCGATCTGCAGGTTGTAGAGGGCGAAAGAAATGTCATGCGCGAACTCTTTATAGAGAGATTGCTCATCCTTATCATCTATTTGAATCTCCGGGGAGATGGATACAGCCAATACACCGTAAACTTCATTCCCGTATTTCAGGCGGATGCTCATCCCTTTCCTCCCCGCGTATCCATATGATAAGGGACATCCCGGGCAGTCAAGATAAGGATTCTGGATGGTTACCACTCCGGCCCGGGAAAGGGCCTTCCTGAAACAGGTAGGGTAGGAACCATCTTTCAACTGTTCCACCATGGACAAGAATTCTCTCCCTAAACCGGATTCAGCTGTCATCTCGGGCTTGCCGGAATCATCCAGCAGAACAATCCAGGCGTTATTATAGCCCCGTTCCTTGACCAGAGCGTTACAGATGTCTTTCAGCAGTTGAGCGCGGTCTTTTTCCGCGGTTATGATCTGGTTGACGCTGCGGAGGGAGTGCAGAACAACATTAAGATGCTTGGTCTTATCTTCGATTCTCTTTAGTTCTGTAATATCCTGGTGTACTGAAATCGAATGCAGTATCTTTCCATTAGTATTTTTCAGTGCGGTCGTGTTAAGAAGAACGGTTCTTTTCGTTCCTTTCCTGGAGATGATGACCATCTCCTTGTTTTTGAGTTCCCCGGTTTTCTTCCATTCCGCGAGAAACTTTTTCATCTTGCTCTGTGACTCGGGGGCATAAATTATTTTCAGGGGCTGACCGATGAGATCCTTTTTCTTATAACCGAGTACCCGAAGGGCGCTCTTGTTCGCATCAAAGATTATGCCTTTGGGTGAAACTATGTAGCAGTATGATGACTCCCGTTCGAAGAACAGCCGAAATCGCTCCTCGCTTTCGCGAAGAAACTCATTGGCCCGCTGACAATCGGCCTCGGCCTTTTTTAACTCGGTAACCCGGCGGCGAAGCCTCTTGATTTCGTTTGTAAACGGTTCTTTTGCCTGGAGAGTGCTTTTCATTTTTTCTCACAGCGCCGTAATTTTTTCTAACCCAACTTGACTGCGGCCCGGATCGCTTTTTCTATCCGTTTATTATGCGGATTATACTGATATCGGGAAAGGAAGCTACTGTTTTCCTAAAAAAACAATTTTCTCATGAAATGGTGATTGATGTCAAAACTCCTCGGCGGATTTTCCTGCGGCCGGATATATTTCGGCAGCCACACCGATGAACCGGTCCCCGGAGATTATAACGGGAACGGGAGCCGGGAAGTGGGGATTTTACGTCCTTCATCCGGATTATGGGTGACCCGGGGAGTCAGCCGGGTTTATTTCGGCTCTTCCGGTGACTTCAATATGCCCGGGGATTACGATGGTGGCGGGACTGATGAGATC
>Ga0207996_1002655_pt1 | contig 10536 bp, 8 predicted proteins | sample AntAceMetag02UKG_FD_184773 | JGI IMG/M metagenome (GOLD analysis project Ga0207996, IMG submission 184773) | Saline lake microbial communities from Ace Lake, Antarctica - Antarctic Ace Lake Metagenome 02UKG (SPAdes) (version 2) | ecosystem: Environmental > Aquatic > Non-marine Saline and Alkaline... | reverse complement strand
GGTCTGAAGTCGCTGCCTGGAACGATGACAGAAACAACCGCCAAACCAACGTGGATTGGCAATTTAAGACAAATGATGCCCGTATTAAGCTAAAGCGACTTTATCCGAAACTTTAAATTGTATGGTGCACTAGCAGCCCCCTACCAGTGGTATCAGTGGAAAGATGCTGCTGTAGAACTTGCACCCTTTATTGGAAATGGAATAATCAATGAAGATTACCAACCTCAGAGTGTACCGGCTGGAGATACCGTTCTCGCTGGCAATCAGTCATAATCTTGCTGATAGGAAGAAAAGTGAAGCAATTGTAGTAGTTGTTACATCTGATAATGGATTTACAGGTTTTGGTGAAGGCACTCCCCGGCAATATGTCACAGAAGAAACATTGCCGGGGTGCATTGATGCTGCCGTTCAAATGGGCAGACAACTCATCCATAGAGAGTGGGATGACAGCTCCGGCTTGTATCAGCTTCTTGACACTGTTTCGAAATCCATAGCACAACAGAATCCGTCCGCTTGGTGTGCTGTGGAGCTTGCCTGTTTAGATCTGTTTGCAAAAAGCAGGATGGTTCCACTTTGGCAGCTTTTTGCGGATACTCCTGTTAACGATTCTTTTACCCATTCTGCAGTGATCCCTCTTTTATCCATCCAAAACCTCGATACTGTTTTGCAGGTCGTTAAATCCATGGATATGCAATTTGTGAAAGTAAAGGTGTCAAACCTTCAGGATGGTGTCAGGTATCTTTCTCATATTCGAGAGGTCCTGGGGCCAGAACCTGATATACGAATCGATGCAAATGGTGCTTTTTCTGCCAGTGAAGCCATAGAGTTTGAAAAGTCCTCAGAGTCAATAGGGCTAAGCAGTTTTGAACAGCCGGTCACCAAAGAGAATATGGAAGGCTTGAAACAAGTAACGGAGCAGGGAACACTTCAGACTATTGCCGATGAATCCATGTGTAATATGAGTGATATGAAAAATCTTATTTGTAATCAGGGCTGCTCGGGATTTAATGTCAGGCTCTCAAAATGTGGTGGATTCAGAGAAAGCTTAAAGCTCTGGAATTATGCTTTGGAAAATGGCTTTTTCTGTCAGTTGGGATGCCATGTGGGTGAGACAGGAGTTCTTGCTGCTGCCGGTCGTCATTTAGCTGCTCTTTGCCGGGATATCAAATATTTTGAGGGAGGGTATACCCGTTTTGTTCTTGAATCAGATATCTGCAATGAAGATGTACATTTTGGCCGCCAGGGTAAAGCCGGGCTGTTAGAGGGTCATGGACTTGGTGTAACCATTAACGAGGGAGCACTTGGAAAATGGGGAAAGCTTATTGCCTCATAAAATGATCCTTCCAGACTGTCGGAAATTCATCCAAAATCATTCAATTTCGCCTCATACCTCAAAAGTGTCTAAGAAAGTCGTAACAGTATTGGAAGCAGGCGAGGATTTAATACTTTCTCCCACCTGCTCGCTATCCAAGCTCTGACTATTTCAAAATACTATTTGTAACTATTCACCATGCTATTGAACGGAACAATATTTATCCGGAAACTGGGGACACGATCCCAATTCAAAAGACAAAGACGAATTGGGTCATGTCTCCAGTTTCCTACCAACGTATTCGTTATACAATTCCAACTCAAACTCAATTTCGATGAATAGTTACTCACTAACAAGCTTGAAACATCCCATTCAGCCAATGACCTGTTGTCCACTGTCCTTTGTCACCAGAATAAAAATAAGAGGGATAAAGAGTAATGTCAAAACAGTTCCGACAATGAGACCACCGATGGCCACGGCACCAAGAGGGGCCAGGCGTTCAAGCCCAATGGCCGACCCCATCGCAACAGGCAGCATCCCTGCAGCCACGGCAAAGGCTGTCATCAATACCGGCCTGGTACGAATATGGATCGATTCAAGCATGGCCTCCTCTGTGGTCATCCCCTCGTTCATCTTTTCCTGGGCGAAATGAATAAGAAGAATGGCATTATTGACGATAATACCGGAGAGCAGAATAAAGCCCATCATTGCCGGCATGGAGACATGATAGTCAAGAATAAGGTTCGTCCAGGACGCTCCGATAATGGTCAGCGGAATGGAAAGGACTATCATGATGGCCACCTTGACGCTGTCAAAAAGAGCAATCAGGGTGAAAAAGATAAGAATCACCGCAAAACCAATCGCTCCACCCATTCTCCCGGCTGAACTTTTAAACTGTTTAATATCACCACTCTGCTCCATGGTCACCGAGGGAGGCAGTTTCGATCCTTTAAAGGCCTTTTCAAAATCAGCCATGAGATGCGAAATCGCCGCCTTTTCTCTGGAACCATATACATTCAGGGTATAATTCAAACCTTCTCTCGTGATAATACCCGGCTCAAGCTCCCGGGTTAAGCTTGCAACAGCAGCCAGGGGAATTTTCCCCTTAGGGGAGTCAAGCAGAGTGGATTGCAGGACATCCACACTGTCGCGTTGTTCTTCCGGCAACCAGACCCGGACCCCGAAATCAACACTGTTCTGCAATGGAAACGAGGAAACCATGGCTCCCCGTAAAACAGTCTGTAACTGCCTGGCAATATCCCCGCCCTGGAGGCCATACAGAGCAGCGCGAGCCTGATCAATTTCAAGATTATAGACAGACTTATCATTGTGCCAGGTTCTGGCAACAGAGACGAGGCCTTTGGTCTTATAAAGGGCCTGTTCCACCAGATCTCCAGCTTTTGCAAGATCTGCAAAGCTCGGGCTTGAGAGTGTCACATCGAGACTTGCCCGGATACTGGCCATGGCAGTGGCTCCGTAATCCACCACCTCAAGACTCTTAATATTATCAATCTCAGCAAGAAGAGGTCGCAACCGATGTTCAATCTCCCAGATCGTATCCTCCCGCTCAAAGCGATTCACATAAGTGGCGGTAATGGCAATATGATCTGTACCGCTGCCGCTGCCAATGCTCAGTACTCCAGGCTCACTGCCAATGGCCGAAGAGAGCCGCAGTAGGGGACCATTTTCTGCCAAAATTGTATCCACCTGCTCAATGATACGCTGACTGGCCTCTATGGGCAGGTTCGGATCGGTGACGATACTAATCTTCACCCCTCCGGTATCCATGGGAGGCATCAGTTCCTGGCCCACCGTGGGCATCACCCCACGGACACTGACGACAAAGAGTGCGGCCAGGCAGACAAAATAAACAATGGCGACAACCTTACTCCGCAGGGCCATGCTAACTGCCACGGCAAAGAAGGATCGTATCTGATCCATTATAAAAGCAGTAATACGATTGAAAAAGCCCTCCAGACGAATCAGCCAGGGCCATTCGATGGTCAATATTTTCATGGAGAGCAGGGGAACAGCCGTAATGGAAATCACATAGGAGGCTGTGAGAGCAAGAAGCAGTGTACCGACAAGAGGACGAAAGATGGTCTGAGGATAGCCGCCGACAAAGAGAATAGGGGACAGCGCAATCATGGTGGTGATGGTCCCGGACAGATCGGCAAACATAATTTCCCTGGTTCCGCTGAGGACTGACTTTTTGATGTCCTCCCCTCCTTCCTTATAATGACGCTCAATATTTTCCATAACGACAACCGTGTCATCAAGGAGGAGCCCAAGAGCCAGAATAATACCAGTCAGGGTCACCACATTAAATTCAATGCCCACAATCCACATAAGGGCAATGGTGGTGGAATAGACCACTGGAATGGTGATAAGGACCACCAGTACCTGGCGAAAACTTGCGAGAAAGAAGAAGACCACGATGGTGGACATGATGATGGCGTCCCGCAGAGACTCAAACATATTCTCGGTACTTTGAACAATGGTATCCTTCTGGGTATCGGTGATTTCAAAACGGAGATTTGGATATTCTCTTTTTATTTTTTCAAGCTTTGCCTCAACCCGGCCAACAGTACCCAAAACATCGGCATCCAGCCCACGCTGTACAGAAATCGCAATGGATTCTTTACCATTACCATAGTAACCGGAACTGTTTTCATAGTGACCAAAATAGATGGTACTGACATCAGCCAGGCGTACATTCGGTGTCAGATAAAGATCACGAAGTCCCTGTACCGTCTCTTCTTTACCGGGAGATTTTAAGAGATAACGACTTTTATCATTGGAAATAAAGCCGATGGTATAATCCTTATTATTACTCTGGAGACTCGCCAAAACCGTGCCAAGCCCCAAGCCATATTGATCCAACTTGGCCTTATCAATAATGATTTGCATCTCTTTTTTATAACTGCCAAAAATATCAACATTGGCAACACCTGCTGTTTTAAGCAGCTCATGACGCAAATCGGTTTCAGCCAGTTGTCGAATATCAGGCAAAGAAAGGATATCGGAACTGATACCGATCACCACAATGGGAGCGGTGGCAGCGGAAATTTTATGGATTTGTGGTTCCTGAATATCAGGAGGCAATGAAGAGCGGATCTTGTTTATCGAATTTGTGACATCACTTGCGGCCTCATCGAGAGTCTTGCTGTACTCAAACTCAGCCCTGATAACAGAGACTTCATCGATGGTGGTTGAAAAGACCCGCCGGATATTATCCAGACTGTAGAGTTCTTCTTCCACGGGAACTGCAACATTGGCAGCAAGCGTTTTGGCAGAGCCACCGGGTTGAATAATAACCACGGCTATCTCCGGATAGTTGGACTCTGGAAAGAGCTTACGGGGAACCTTCTGATACCCGACAACACCGAGGAAGATAAAGAGGGCCAAAAATGAATAGATAAAATAGGGTCGCCCCAGAAGCCGTTCAATAAAACTACTCTTCATGACTCTCACTCCTGTTAATACGGACCTTTGCAAAACCGGGTAGTTGACTCAGTTTGGCCTCTGCCGCAACGGCCACGGGTAAGGTGGGACACGGGTCGATAAGTGCCTGTGTCTTGTTACTGGCAATGATGCGTACAGCAAGGGGAGAAAAGACTCCGTCGGTGGAGAGCATCACCTGAGCTCCCTCTTTTTTCTGAACAAGCGCGTCAATGGGAACACGACAGCCACTCCCTGCAAAGGTGAGCAGATCAATAGTGACATAACTGTTATTTGGCATCTCTAACTGGCCTTCGACTCCGACTTCCGCCACGGCAAGACCGTTAGCAGCATCACTATAGAGACTTTTGATCTGGCCTATTTTCCGGCCAGCCAGAAAGACCTCCTGCCCTGTTTTGACAGCAGCATCCCCAGGCACATAGCTGAAAGTGAGTTTCTGGCCCGGAGAATTTATGGAGAGCAGTGGTTTCCCCGGACTGGCAAGATCTCCCCTGCGTGACAAGATGGTACCGACCGTCCCGTCAAAAGGGGCTTTAATATTGAGATAGTCAAGTTGAATCTCAAGTCCAATGATCTTCTGCGTGGTGGCTTCAAGAGCTGCCTGTTTCGTTACATAGACAACTTCAGAAGCCTCAAATTTCTCACGGGCCAGCCCTCCAACATCGAAGAGAGACTTGTTACGGTCATGGAGGCTTTTGACATAATGAACATCTTTTTTCTGGGCGGCAAGACTTACCTGCAAAGACTTGATACTTGAAACAATTTCGAGATCATCAATCTGCAGCAGGAGTTCTCCCTCTTTGACCAGTTGATTTTCCCTGACCAGTACTTCCTTAATCTGGCCACTCAACTTAGAAGAAATCCCGGCAGTATTCTCCGAGGCAAGTTGTGCCAGAAAAGGTCGGGTCTGCTCCAGACTCCCGTTACGTGCTGAAACCACCTGCACCTGATGGGTCATAGGGGTCGGAACCGAAGCATTCTTGACACTCTGTTTCCGTTTTTTAAGAAGCACGGCTGCACCGCCAAGCAGTACAACAATTAACAATAGTACTATAATTTTTTTCACTTATTCTCTCCATTTTCCAGCAGATAATCCAGATAAAAGCGCCCACTCTGATAACTGTAGCGGGCAGTGATAGAACGACTCAGTGCCAGTTGATTGCGGGCCTTGGCGTAGAGCAGATCATTTAAATCAGCTGCCCCCTTGTCAAAACGGGTCTGTTCAATACTCTCTGTTTCACGGGTAAGAGCCAGTTCGGCCTCGGCAGAATAATAATCATCGAGTGCCTGTTCAATTTTTGTCACCGCTTCACTCAAAGATCTCTTTAACTCAAGTTCTGTTGTTACCTGGTCGCGACGGCTTTGTTGCTTCTGAATAACTGCCATCTGCTTAGATGTACTGCGGCTTCCAAAATCGAAAACGGTCCACTTTAGATTCACAACCGCCTGCCAGGTCTCCTCACTATTCCAGTCACCTTCATATTTGTTGGAACTGTCATTGGGACCAAAGTTTTGTCCATAAAAAGCATTAAACACCACCTGCGGATAGTAGGCTGCACTGCTTTTCTCCACAAGCACATCCTTTTTCTCCACGTCAAGAAGTACAGAACGATAGCGATCAAGTTCCTGAATATTTGTATTGTCTGCAGTCCCTGTACCGGATGCTGGCAGTTCCATGGAAGACTCTTCCAGGCTATTGATAGCATCAGTATTCAACAGAGCGGCAAGACTGGCCTTGAGTATCCTGATATTGCCACTAATTCGGCGCACAGCAACTCTGGCATTTTCTTTATCGGCAGCGGCTTTCAGCTGCTCCACCCTGGCCTTTTTCCCAAGTGTAACTTCAAGGGCAATGTCATCGTAGAGATGCTGTAAAGCAAGGTGATATTCACGCTGGGCCTCTTCCTGGGCCTTAAGGGAGAGGATATTTACATACAGAGCTTTCACATTGTAAATAAGTTGCTCCCGGCTCAAATTAATCGCAGCCCCGGCCATCTCTTTCTCCAGTGCAGCAATATTCACAGAATGCTGCTGAGAAAATCCGGTGAACAGCGCCACCTCATACATAATGCCGGTAGTAAAAAGATTTTCCGTGGTGGGAACGGCGGTGGGGTCAAGGATGATAGTTGCAGGAGTCAGTGGAACCAGAGTACGAGGTAAATTATAATAGCCATAGGAGGCCACCAGATCAATCTTCCCAAAATTCTGTGACTTTTTGCCGCTCAAACCTTCTTCACTTAAAGCCTGATTCATCTGCTGTTTTTGCAAACCAGGATTGTTTTCAAGCGCCAGAGACACAGCTTCATCAATGCTCAGGCCACTGCTCACCCCGGGAAGGAGTGTAAAGACATGGGCCATCAGCCCAGTGATTAGTAATTTTGTTTTCATAGATAGGTAAACACCTTGTTTTTAAAAAAAATATTTTATCCAACCAAAAATTATGCAGTACCAATACCCTGCAAAAATATCCTGACGATCATCCTGCTGTAATCCTCCATAGCAACAGCTTTTGAACTGCCTTCTTCAACCTTTTCCATAACTGGAGCAAAGATAAAACGGGAGGCCATAAGGGTGGTCAGCATGGGCGCAAAACAGGTCGGAGGAATAACTTGTCCGCTTTTTACTGCAAGAGGCTGGCAGATTTCCCGGTTTACAATTTCAACCATCTGCCGGGCCCAGCCCGCCTTATACTCAAGTATTTCAGGATCGTCGTGTGGAAGTTCGCTAATGGCGATCACTAATGCATCCCGATTGGCATCAAAATAGCGAACAGCATCACCAATGAACTGTTCCAGCCTTAGATGCAAATCTCCCTCAGCAACCAGTTTATCCTTGGCAATAGCCAGATATCCGGAAAAGAAATCGTTGAGTATCTCTTTCAGCAACCCCTTCTTGCTGCCAAAAAAATAGTTCACCATCGACAAGTTTACATCTGCTCTAGCAACTAGTTCACGCATCCCGGTCTCTGCAAATCCATGACGGGAAAATAACAAAATTGCAGCCTGGAGAATCCGCTTTCTTGATTGAATTTTATGTTGCTCTTTAGCCTTCGGTTTCACATTATCTCTCAAAAAACAAATCAAACGTTCGTTTAAGTACTTCTTGGCAAGAAGATACGTATACTTCATTGATGTGTCAAATTATTTCTCCAAACATTCTTCTCTCGACAATCTTGTCGAGCCACACATTGATTGTCGAAGGATACCCTCCCCGGCAATGCTACATTTTCATGTCAACATCCTGTTTTAACACATTTTATTGAATTATTTAAAATCTGGCATGCTTGTTGTAAAATCTTTGTCGAAACAACACATTTTACAAATGAATTCAGATCGAATCTCACCCATTCGATCCAGACAGATATTTAATACCTGGAATTTTAATGAAACTGAACAAACGATTACTGAGTGCGGCAGGACTAGCACTTACTCTTAGCATGTTCATGATCCCTGTAGATGGGAATGCCAGAGGCAGAGGTCAGGGAACTAGTGGTGGACAGCAGCCGGATTTATCCGGACTAGCAGCCAACCTGCCGATGCAGGACATCAGTAAGATTGAAAAATCCTGCCTGATGAAGATGCGTGAAGAAGAAAAGATGGCTCGGGATGTATATCAGGTGCTTTATGATAAATGGGGACATCAGATCTTCAGCAATATCGCACGAAGTGAACAGCAACATATGGGTGCCGTTAAAGCCCTTCTGGAAAAATACAGCCTCAAAGATCCAATAGGCGACTCTTCCGTGGGCGTTTTCACTGATCCCGAGTTACAGAAGCTCTACACATCTCTGGTGGCACAGGGAGAGAAATCCCAAGTTGAAGCCTTCAGAGTTGGTGCAACGATCGAGGATCTGGACATCAAGGATCTTTATGATTTTATGGAACAAACTGATAACGCAGACATCAGAATGGTGTACCAGAATCTGGCCAAGGGATCCCGTAATCATTTGCGGTCCTTCACCAACCAGCTCTCACTCCATGGTATCGTTTATGAGGCACAATTCCTCACAACTGCGCAGATAAATGACATTGTCAGTTCGCCACAGGAACGAGGGCAAGTCGATGAAAATGGTGTACAGCAGGCTGGAAACAGAAAATCCAGCAAGGGCCAGGGGCGCCGTGGCGGTGCACAAGGATTTTATAATTAACACCCAGGTATCTGCAGATAGCTCATTCATCGTGTGCAGCACCTGTAAAAAACTGAATACCCACAACCTTCCCACAAGAGAAGGAAAACTTTTAAGGAGAACTCTCTATGAAACGTTCTACAAAAACTGTAAAAGCACTTGTTTTGGCTGCAGCAATCACACTTTTGGCTATCCCTGTTATGGCCGGTAATGGCAATGGCAATGGTGATGGCAACGGAAGATCCGGTTCTGGACCAAAAGATGGCTCTGGTAACGGATCAGGAACTGGCGACTGTTTAAATACTGCAGGTTTTTATTTCACTGGTGATCTGCTTGTTCGTGGCGGCGGAGGCAACGGTGGTGGCGGTGGCGGTGCAGGCGATGGTTCCGGCGGTGGCGCGGGTGGCAACGGTGACGGAACCGGAGATGCCCCTGGCGATGGTACCGGATTTGGACCAGGTAACGGAACTGGACTAGGTACTGGTGACTGTACCGGTGACTGCGTAAACTCGTAACACTTTATCAAGAGAACAAAGAACAGTACCACATTCGGTTTCTATTCTTTGTTCTCTACTCTTTTTCTGCCTCAAAGTATCACTCCAAACGCAAACTCTTTTTCAATACATCATCAATTGTGATATAGTTAGATTTTTACGATACGCGCAGGTGGTTTTTATTCACTCTGCGACAGACAGTACCGAAAAACCCTTCATAATTGAAATGATGCTTTTACCATACACGTTAGCCCGATATACACGTTCCTGGATGGTAGTAAGCTGCATATTCCTGCTCCATTCTTTTGTTTTACAAGCCAGCACCGTTCATGCTGCCGGTTCACAATCTCCAGCTGCCCAAGTTATCGACAAGCCCTTTTATGAGGCTGTCACCAGCAGTCACTACCTCGCAGACCGCTTCCGGGAACAACTCAATGGTCTTACTCTTCTGCCCAAGGCTATGCTCAGCACCTGGCAGCAGGTCGCCGCACAAAATTCTCCTGGATACCCCTTTCTGCTGATCATACAAATTTGTGCTGTTCTCCTGGCTGGTATTCTGCTCGAATCATTTCTTCGCAGACGACTAAGAGCACCCTATGAAGTTATCAGCAATCCCTCTGCAAGTGGTCCTGTTTACAAGCTGCTCCATATCGGTTTAGGTATTGCCCTCGAAGGACTCTTCCTGCTTTCTTTTGTCGTGCTCACCTTCAGTCTCTATGTTTTAATCTTTCCGGAAGCAGGCATTGCGGCCACCATTGCCTCAAACTATCTCCTGGGCGGCTACTACATTAGAATCCTCCACTTTTTTCTCACAGTCTTTCTTTCTCCCGGCAGACCATTTCTACGAATCCTTCCCTTTGCAGACGGAGTGGCACGCTCACTTTTTATCTGGGGCTTCAGCCTCTGCGCAGTTGAAATATTTCTGGCCAGATCCGGAATGATCATGAAAAAATCAGGTGCTGATGAAGCTGTGCTACTCGCCATAATAGGGGAGATGGAAAAAAATAATCATCCAAAACAATCGTTTTTACTTCCACCACACCGATCCATTTCAGTGTAATCAACCAAGTCACAAACTACCTGTTCTCAAATAAAAAACAATGTTAATCCCTTTGTAAACAGGGGCTAACAGCTTTTTAAGC
>Ga0207996_1002654_pt1 | contig 10537 bp, 7 predicted proteins | sample AntAceMetag02UKG_FD_184773 | JGI IMG/M metagenome (GOLD analysis project Ga0207996, IMG submission 184773) | Saline lake microbial communities from Ace Lake, Antarctica - Antarctic Ace Lake Metagenome 02UKG (SPAdes) (version 2) | ecosystem: Environmental > Aquatic > Non-marine Saline and Alkaline... | reverse complement strand
AAGAGATAGCATCAAGGTTGGTTGATCAATGCCGGATGCTGACGGAGCTTGTATTAAAGGAAGCGAACTATGAGAAGACACAGATAGATGTGGTGCTTTTGGCAGGTGGGGCCACACGGATTCCGAGTGTAGTCACAATGCTGACGGAGTATTTTAGGAAGGAGCCGAACAAATCCCTCAATCCTGACGAATGTGTGGCGTTAGGGGCGGCTGTGAAGGCGGCGTTGTTGAAGAAAGAGAGGTGGGCGTTGCCAGGAGAGAGGCAGGTTTGGGGGTTGCCCTCTAAGATGGAGGATATCAATGTGACCTCTCACAGTTTTGGTCTTGTTGTGTTGAAGGAGGGGGAGTTGGTTAACAGCATTATCATCCCGAAGAATACGCCCTATCCGAAGGAAAAGAGCAGGAGTGATTACGTAACAAGCTATGACAACCAGGAGACGCTGGATATTTATGTGCTGGAGGGAGAGGCGGAGGACCCGAACGATTGTGAGTTGGTGGGAAGTTATCAGATCTACGATATACCCAAGAGATCTGCTGGGGAGACACGGCTTAAGGTTACTTATGGATATAATGAGAACCAGATTGTGGAGGTAAAGGCGATAGATTTAAAGGATGATATGACACTTCCTTTGAGAACAATTGAAAATGCTGACCTTGATCAGATATATAGTGCTCCTCCTGTAGATATTATTTTTGCATTAGATTACACGAGCTCTATGGGTCCTTATATTGACGGAGTAAAAACAAATATATATGCATTCGCTGATGAGCTGGCAAGAAATAATGTTCCTTGGGAGTTAGGTTTCATCGGCTTTGGTGACGTTTTGATCGGAGAACCTATAACGAAAACCGGTTTTACTAATTCTGTTGATACATTCAAGGAGAGTGTCGCAACGCACCCAATGCTAAACGGCGGAGACGAGCCAGAATCCCAGATTGACGCTTTATTTGAGACAATGGAGATGAAATTTACTCAGTCGAGCCAGATAATACTGATATTAATCACAGACGCTTCTCCACACGACCCTGATGCTAGCGGAAGAACATCCAAGAAATTCATCAAATTAGCTAGAAGTAAAAACGCCATTGTCAATATAGTGGGGCCTAATCTTTCTGTTTATAGGGATATGGTAGATTCTACAGGAGGTATTTTGATCGATATCTCACATAATAACGATATGAAACAGATTCTTGATACGTTGAGTCAGACGGTGGTGAATATAGCAACACAGGCCTCTTCCACAGGGAAGTTCGCTAAATGGTGACGAAGGAGATTAGATTTATGAAAAGAGTCGTTTTAGGGATAGATTTAGGAATGTGTAACAGTCGGGTTGCCTATATTGATGAGTTTCACAGACCTTTTGTCATTCCGGATCGGGAGGGTAAAGCCACAACACCATCGGTAGTTCATTTCTTTGATAAGGATAGTTTTGTTGTGGGTGATGAAGCTGTGCACATGTTGATGGTTGATCAAACCAATACAGCGTGTTTCATTAAACATAACATGGGAAATTTTGACTTTAAATTAAATATACATGGCAGAGAATACACCCCCCAGGAAATCTCAGCTTTGATCCTTATAAAGCTTCGACGAGATGCCGAAAGCTATTTCATAGATTTGGGAATGGATGCGGAAATAAAAGATGCTGTCATAACTGTGCCTTCACACTTCGGTATGGAACAAAGAGAGGCTACGAAGGAAGCAGGTGAATTAGCAGGACTAAATGTATTGAGCCTAATCAATGAGTCCACAGCGGCTGCACTGGCTTTTGGTATCAATCGACTTGGAGAAGACCAAACGGTCTTTGTCTTCGACTTGGGGGGCGGGACCTTTGATGTCACAATATTGGATATCAAAAGAAATGAAATAAACATTGTCGCTTGTGATGGTTCTCCAAGATTGGGAGGTAAGGATTGGGACGATGTCTTGGTACGCCATTGTTCGAATGTCTTCAAAGAAAAACATGGGATAGATCCTCTTGACGATCCCAATTCCTATCAGGAACTTTATGACAGAGTCCTAAAGGGAAAACTTTCATTGTCAGCAAGACCAAAAACAGTAATTATGGTTAGACATGAGGGAAACAGAGAAACAGTTGAAATAAGCAGGGCTGAATTTGAAGAGCTCTCAAAGGAGTTGCTATCAGAGTGTATGACCAAATGCAAAAAAGTAATGGAAAGAGCCCAAAAGACATGGAATGATATTGATGCTGTGCTTCTAGTAGGTGGATCAACACAGATGCCCATGATTAGAGATATGATCAAGGAGATAAGTGATAAAGAGCCCTCTACGCCCGAAAATCCTGGCCAATGCGTTGCCATAGGAGCTGCTTATTCCGGGCATTACATCCCAGGTCAGGGACGATGCGAAGCCTGCGAAAAACATTTTAAAAAAAGCAAGGGAACGTGATCAGAAAGTGTCTCAAGTCATTGATGAAGATAAAGAAGTCGAAACCAACGATCGTTCAGTGTTGCCAATGACCGCAAAGGTGCTGGAAGATTTTAAACGTGTCGATAGTTTTTTAGCTTATGTAAGAACAATAGATAAATTTCAAGATGTTAAAGACATATATGATTTCTTTGAAATACGTCATCCAAAGGCACCTTATTCTGAAGTTGAATCCAAAATAAATGAGAAAATAATGACATATGCTGGAATTTCCGCGCCTAAGTATAAACCGTTAGCTCGGGGCATTTTTAAATTTGGAGAATTGACTAAGAAGATATTAAGAGACTATCGTGAACACTATGACGAATATCGTCTAAAAAACCAGCTATCGATAAAAATATTGAATGCGCTTTTCAGGTTCGCAACTAAGGCAGGAGTGATAAGTGGGGCTGATGAAGAGTATATTACAGACGAAGGATTAAGATTAGGTATGAGGCGGACTGATATAACAGCTTTACTTCATCAATAGATTGCGGAGTTCTCAAATAAAACGAAGCAGAGGAAAATAGGCATGTCAACATTAGAGTCATTAGATGGAAAAACCTATTATGATATTTTGGATGTACTTGAAAATTCGGATTACAAGGAGATAAAGGCGGCATACGAGAGGGAGTATCAAAAATATATAATGACCAGGGACGAGGTAAAGGCGAGAGCAAGGTTTACTTTAGTTAGTGAAGCATGGGAATGCTTGAAGGATACTGTTACACGCAAGGATTACGATCTGCGTCTAAAGGAATCTCGATGAAATAGTCTGACAAAAAATAGCGTTAATAGGAGGAAAATCTTTATGACTAAGGCTTCATTCATTGGCATAGACCTGGGCACCACCTTTTCAGCCATTGCACATATTAATGAGCATGGAGTGCCGGAGATGATCGAGAATGCCGAGGGAGAGCGGACGACGCCTTCTGCGGTTCTTTTCGATGGTGACGAGATTATCGTGGGCAGTTACGCTAAAGAGAACGCTGTGGTCTATCCTGGACAGGTCGCTGAGCATGTAAAAAGGCATATGGGAGATAAGCTCTATCACTTTGAATACCGGGGCAGGGAATACAGCGCGTCGGAGATCTCCTCATTTATTTTGAATAAACTCAAGAAGGACGCAGAGGAGAAACTGGGTGAGTCCATCGAGGATGTGGTTATTACAGTACCTGCCTATTTTGGGGATACGCAAAGAAGGGCGACCATAGAGGCAGGAGAGATGGCAGGCTTAAGAGTCACACAACTTATCAATGAACCAACGGCAGCAGCTTATTCTTACGGTTTGCATCAATTAGGCAAAGACCAGAGGGTGCTGGTATTTGATCTTGGGGGTGGAACCTTCGATGTTACGGTGATAGAGATCTTAGGGGACAGGATAGAAGTGAAAGCCACCAATGGCGACCACCAGCTTGGAGGAACAGATTGGGATGAGGCCCTGATTCGATATGTTGCTGACAAATTTGAGAGTATGTACGGTATCAGCCCATATATAGATGAAGAGGATTATCAGGCCTTAAAGGAAAAGGCTCTTTCAGCAAAAATTTCCTTAAGCAGTCTTCCCAGAGTCAATATCATTTATGGGTGCAAGGGAAAAACGATTAAGGAGGAGATAACCAGAGAGAGATTTGAAGAGATAGCATCAAGGTTAGTTGATCAATGCCGGATGCTGACGGAGCTTGTATTAAAGGAAGCGAACTATGAGAAGACACAGATAGATGTGGTGCTTTTGGCCGGTGGGGCCACACGAATACCGAGTGTAGTCACAATGCTGAGGGAGTATTTTGGCAAGGAGCCGAACAAATCTCTTAATCCTGATGAATGTGTGGCGTTGGGGGCTGCAGTTAAAGCAGCGCTGCTCAAAAAGGAAGGATGGTCGTTACCTGGAGAGAAGAAGACATGGGCATTACCATCGAAGATGGAGGATATTAATGTTACTTCTCACAGTTTTGGTCTTGCTGTGTTGAAGGATGGAGAGTTGGTTAACAGCATTATCATCCCGAAGAACACGCCTTATCCGAAGGCGAAGGAAAAGAGCAGAAGTGATTACGTAACGAGCTATGATAACCAGGAGGCTCTGGATATTTATGTGCTGGAGGGAGAGGCGGAGGACCCGAGAGATTGTGAGCTGGTGGGAAGTTATCAGATCTACGATATACCAAAGAGATCGGCTGGGGAGACGCGGCTTAAGGTTACTTATGGATATAATGAGAACCAGATTGTGGAGGTAAAGGCGATAGATTTAAAGGATGATATGACACTTCCTTTGAGGCAAATTGAGGATGCTGATCTTGATCAGATAGCCACCTCAGGAGGAATGGACATCGCCTTGTTAATTGATTGTTCTGGAAGCATGTCAGGCACGCCACTTGAAGATGCCAAGAATGCAGCTCTAAGCTTCATCAACAACTTTCGAGTACCGAATGGGAGAGTAGGCTTGATTACCTTTCCCGGTGGAGTTGCCCATGCATTGGATCAAGATTTCCATTCAGTAAAGAATAAAATGAAGCGGCTCGACGCATACAATGGCACCCCTATGACCGATGCATTAGATCTTGCTCATGGCCAAATGTTGGTTTCTGGAGAATGGGACAGGGTTATAGTACTTCTATCCGATGGTGCGCCTGATAACTTTTCAAGCGCCGAATCTTCGGCGCAAATGGCCAAAACCAAAGGTTTAAAAATAATTACTATAGGTGTTAGCGGAGCAGATGAAGAATTCTTGAGAAAAATAGCGTCTTCTCCTGAGGATTACTATTTCTGCAATCAGAGTCTTGAGTTGGAGGGCACATTTATCAATATCGCGACACAGCTCACTTCTGGAGAGGGTCTAAGTAAATTATAAAGGAGGGTAATAAATGGATGATTCTAGTGACCAAGATATTCAACAAGAGACTGAAACAAAAACATCCGCAGCACCTGAATCTGTCTCTACTGAAGAAGTAGGAGAGCCAGAGCAGAAAAAGGGATTGAATGAGTTATTGTCCATGCTAATAGAAAATAATGGCTTTTTAAACGAAATTAAGGATCTCATTGAAAACCGTCTTGAGTATGATGCTGTAAAAGAGAAGGCTTTTGATAAGTTGTACGAAGACATGAGACAACAAAGAGAACTACCTAACATACTGGACAGAAACATCAAACCATTACTAACTGATTTGCTCTTATTGTATGATAATATGAAACGCTTTGAGAAATCGTTAACTATGCAGCAGAGTTCAAATAGCGAGACAATCCTGCAGGAATTTAAGTATCTTTTAGATGACCTTTTGGAAACACTATACAGGCAGGAGGTAATTCCAATAGAAAATGACGGTTCAGAAAAATTCAGTTCCAAGCTTCACAAGGCAACAAAAACAGAAGTTACAAAAAATCAAGATGAGGACTTTAAGATTGTTGATGTTTTCAGGCAAGGCTTTTACTGGCGCGATAAAATCTTGAGGCCCCAGGAAGTAGTGATTATGCGGCTTGAAAATAAAGGGTAATCATATGCTAAATTTGATAAGGAGGAACTTGACATGTCAGATTTCAAACCAGTGGTCGGAATAGATCTTGGTACTACGTTTTCAGCAGTTGCTTATATTGATGAGCATAAAAAACCGTTTGTTATCACCAATAAAGAGGGCACGGCAACAACACCTTCAGTAGTTCATTTCTTTGATAAGGATAATTTTGTTGTGGGCGATGAAGCAGTGAGCATGTTGATGGTTGATCAAACCAATACACCCTGTTTCATTAAACGAAGAATGGGAGATTCTGACTTTAAATTAAATATACATGGCAGAGAACGTACACCCCAGGAAATTTCGGCTTTTGTTCTTAAAAAGCTAAAAACAGACGCCGAGAGCTATTTCAAAACCCTAGGGATGGAAGGTGAAGTAAAAGATGCCGTCATAACTGTGCCTGCATATTTCGGGATGGAGCAAAAAGGGGCAACCAAGGAAGCGGGTGAATTAGCAGGACTAAATGTATTGATGATAATTAATGAGCCCACAGCGGCGGCACTGGCATTTGGTATCAATCAACTGGGAAAAGACCAGACTGTCTTTGTCTTCGACTTGGGTGGAGGGACCTTTGATGTCACAATACTGGATATCAAAGGGAATGAAATAGACATGGTCGCATCTGACGGTGATCCAGAATTAGGAGGTAAGGACTGGGATGATGTTTTAGTAAACTATTGTTCAAGCCAATTTAAGGACAAATACGGGAAAGACCCTCAAGATGACCCCAATTCCTATCAGGAACTTTATGACAGAGTCCTAAAAGGGAAAATTTATTTGTCGACAAGACCAAAAATCTCAATTCAGGTCAGCCATGAGGGAAACAGAGAAAATCTTGAAATGACACGAGAGCATTTCGAAAAACTCTCAATTGACCTCCTAGCACAGTGCAAGAGTATGAGTGAGAGAGTGCTTGAAAAAGCTAACAAGACCTGGAACGACATTGATACAGTCCTGTTGGTAGGTGGATCGACATATATGCCTATGATCAGAAATATGATTACGGAGATAAGTGGTAAGGAGCCCTCTACCGATGTAAATCCAGACCAATGCGTTGCCATAGGAGCTGCTTACCAGGCATTGTATCGTTTTATTGAAGACGAATCGATGAAAACAAGAGAAGAAAAAGGTGAGGGCGAAGCGAAAAGAGTAGAAAGGGAATTGAGAGGTAGCTTGCCTAATATAAAAGTCAAGGAATGTGTTTCAAAGTCGTTGGGTATTATTGTTTTGGATAAAGAGGGCAATGAGGTAGTCGCGGAAATGATCCCGGAACAGACAACTATACCATTCAGGGTAGAAGGTGATTTTGCATATCACTATGATAATCAAACATCAGTTAGAGCAGAGGTTACCGAAGGGAAGGGACATGTCAGAGATGAAGTCAGCGTAATGGGCGAACTTTTGCTCGATGACTTACCGGCGAGACAAAAAGGAGCACCAATAAAAGTAATTTATACTTACAACAGAGATAAGACGCTAGATATTGAAGTTGTCGATGTAGAGACCGGCAAAAAGGGAAAGGGGAAGGTTGCTTTAGGGGGATCTATGACGGAAGAAGAGAAGAAAACTGCTCGAGAATATATCGAAAAAATGAACCAGGAATAAATACCGATTGGATATTGAACCATGGATACAGAACTTGAAGGTCATTTTAAGAAGATTGATGCGTTTCTGAAGCTTGCCAAGACAATAGACATATTCGCAGACTGCAGTGACATATACGAGTTGTTTGGCATTACAAATAAGGGCACCTCTTATCCTGAAATTGAGATCAAAATCAATGAGTTTATAAATAAATATTCAAATACAACAGGTCCAAAATTTAAGAATTTGCACAGAACTGTTTCAGGGGAAGGGGCACTACTTAAAAGAGTCCTGGAAAAGAATAAAAGGGAATTTGATAATTATCTAAAAGATAAGTCAAAGGAACAACTAAAAAGGTTTTTTGTTTTTGCTGTAGGGAAAGACAAAGAATTACAGCCAGATGAAGAAGAGAGTCTAATTGAGGAAGGGAATAAGCGTGGATTAGATCAATCAGAGGTAACCAATTTTATTAATGAATTGTTGCGATCGTACGGAGCTCGGAGAGGAACGATAAACGCATTAGTAAGGAACTATTATGAACTTTTGAAAGTACCTGAAGATGCGGATTACAAGAAGATAAAGGCTGCATATGATCGGGAGCATCAAGAATATATTAAGAGCAGGGACAAGGTAAAGGCGAGTGCAAGGTTTAATGTGGTTAGTGAAGCTTGGGAATGTCTTAAGGATCCCGCCAAGAAAAGAAAATATGACGAAGAGGAAAGGAGGAAAAAGGAAAAAGGTTTAACTCGTGAGGGATTGCCGAAATTAGAGATTGTGGATGAGAGCGGTAAAGAAAAAAGAAGTTTTGAATTTAAAGATATGAGATTGGGCGATAGAGCATTCGTAACAGTCACAGCAAAAAATGGTGGCGGTGGGATGCTTGACGCAAATATCAAAACAAATCGTCCTTGGCTTATAGTCGATACAAACAAGATCCACCAAGGCAAATTGCCTCAAAGAATTTCCATCACGGTAGATCCCAAAAAAGATAGCAAAAAAAATACTTTTGGAGGGAAGGATACAGGACATATTGAAATAACTTACAACAAAGAAGGCCAAGTTGTATCAGAGACAATCCAGATAAACTTTAACATTGAAATGCCCGAATCCGACCTTAAACGCTTTAGGCTTGGATTGACTATTGGAAGCCTAATTTTTGGAAGCCTGTTTGGGTACTTTATATATGATCTGAGCTTTGTTCAGGGTATGAGTGCCGCTGTTGCCGATACTGCTGGCATGGCGGCCCTTATCGGTACTGTTATTGCTGCAGGAAAGTTAGGATACCAGAACGACGGTTCTGGGGCTGCCTTTGGCGCAGGCGTTGTGACTCTCGTGATTTTATTTATTATTATAGTTATCCTTAAATCCTATTTTCCACATGCTCTTTCTGTATTTTCATGGACATTAGTGTATGGGTCATTTGCCAACCTTTTGTCAACCACGATACGTAGAGCTTTTTGGCGAGGGAATTTGGCGGTCCCCATAGTAGCCGGAACAATGATATTGGCCTTGACTGTGGGAATAATGTATGGCGGATTTGTTTCGGCTAAACAGGAAAGAGAGGTCGAAATTGTTAGATCGAAGGCCATACAAAAGATCACACAAGCGACCGCCAGGAAACTGCCAGGAGAATGGTATGGAACCCAGGGTAAAAATAAGATAAAGCTGAACATCACGCGAGGAAGCAATCAACTTTCTGGAAAAACGCTACATTACAAGTATGGGGTCGAACAAAAGTTATCAGTAAACTTTAGAATGAAGGCTGGCCAAATTGTAATTATTTTAAAAGGAACCAGTTATAAACATCCGAAGGGCCGGAAATATTATTTAGATACTTTCTATGGCACATTATCACGAGATGGCAGAACCATAAAAGGAACTTATAAAGACGCCCACAGAAATAAAGGGAAATGGTCGGTTTCAAAAGTTGCTTCTGCGCGCCGCACTCGTCGTCTATTTGTAGAGACAGACCCTGTGGATGCCACGATAAAAATTATGAATATCATGCGCAAGTTTTATCAAGGAATGGCGTTGGTCCCAGGACGATACCATGTTGAAGTTTCGGCCAAAGGGTATAAAACTCAGGAAACATGGATTAAGTTTAACCTCAATGCTGGTGCTGGGGAGGATAAACGTATAAGCATTCATTTGGTGAATTTCCACGCAACAGGCAAGTTTGTGGTCACTGTTGACGGCACAGTTACCGATACTCAGACCGGCCTGATGTGGGCTGCAAAGGACAATGGCAGTCCTATCAACTGGCGCAACGCCCGCTCTTATTGTCAGAACTTCAGAGGAGGCGGTTATACCGGCTGGCGCATGCCCACCCAAAATGAACTGGCGGGGCTCTATGTCAAGAAGAAAGTCGGTTTCTACAATATAACGCCGCTAATCAAACTCACATACGACCATATTTGGGCTTCGGAAACCCGCGGCTCCAAGGCCGCCGGCTTCAATTTCTACGGCGGCGATCGGTCCTGGGGCGGCCGGTCTGGTTCCCTCGTCGGCCGGGCTCTTCCCGTGCGCGCCGACAGATAGTAATTTGATCATGCTGATCAGGGGGGCAAGCTAATAGCCTAGAATGATTGATAACAGAATGAAAACGGGGTTCGATTTTCGGTTATATGATCGTTTTACTAATTAAAAAGGGGATTATAGTCAGAAGCCATCCATGTCAAGAGCGAAAAGACATTATATTCCGGGTCAAATTTGGCATACCCCAGTTAAACAGGCTTCGCGTCGAACCGGGTAAACCACCCATCTAATTGAGGAGGATGGTAGATGAACATGAAACATTTTTTGGCAAAACCATTTACTGTTTATTTGTTCCTGGCAATCATTGCCCTTTTGCATTGCCCGTTTTCCTTTGCCTATGAGGAGGAGATAAAGGATATTTCCGCAAACATGGCGAAGGACATAGCCGATGCGGGTAAAAAGACAATAGCGGTGGCTGATTTCACTGACTTACAGGGGAATGTGACCGAACTGGGCCGGTTCCTGGCAGAGGAGTTTTCGGTTG
>Ga0207996_1002651_pt1 | contig 10553 bp, 7 predicted proteins | sample AntAceMetag02UKG_FD_184773 | JGI IMG/M metagenome (GOLD analysis project Ga0207996, IMG submission 184773) | Saline lake microbial communities from Ace Lake, Antarctica - Antarctic Ace Lake Metagenome 02UKG (SPAdes) (version 2) | ecosystem: Environmental > Aquatic > Non-marine Saline and Alkaline... | reverse complement strand
GAAGTTGTTAACTTTTGGTAGAACTAGTTTTTATATTTTCTTTCTTCTTCCTGTCTTCAACCTGTTTCTCTCAGCTTCTTTCATTCACGGTGCCTTTTTCCAAGAAGTATAATATCTCTCAGTTCTTCAATGCTTTTAGCATGCAGCCAGTCTTTGTCAAAGTTTGCGTCTTGCGTAATTTGTGCAATTGCTGATAAAGCGCGCAGATGAAAATTTCTCTCATCGCGTGTGCCAACTAATATGAATACAGCATAAACAGGTGTTGATGACTCTATAAAGTTAATACCTGCTTCGCATCTTACTATAACTAGTTCGAATTTGTGGTTGCCGTCGATAATTATATGCGGAATCGCCAATCCTGGCTTTATTACTGTTGTTGAAGCTTTCTCCCTCGCAATTAAAGAATCAAGCAATTGTTTGACGTTCATGTTTAATCTGCTGGCGAATTTCTCTGCAATAATTGTGAAGAATTCTTTAAGTGTAGCTTGTTTTGTTATATCAATTACTTTGCATTTTTTTACTAATTCGTCAAATCTATCTTCTATTATTTTATCCCGTTCTTTTAGAACTTCGCGCAGCTCAGCTCCTAATGAATCACCTGCAATCTCTTTGGCAGTTATGCGCTCAACAATATGTATTAAAGCAGACTTGCGCATGGATATCTTACGAACATAAATTCTATGCCATAGAATACTGGCAAGTATAAAGCTCCCCGTTCCCAAGATCGCTACAGTGCCCATCTCATATATTAGAAAACCATAACAGATGATTCCTGCTATTTGTAACCATGGATACAATGGCGAACGGAATGTTGGCTTGTAATTCAGAATTTTGCTTTCACGCATAATAATGCATGCAAGTATTCCCAGCATAAATAATATGATTTTCATAACAGATGCTATTTTTACAAGATTTTCGAGATTTAGAAACATTATAGTTGTTATCATGAAAATTCCTGTAAATATTATAGAAAAATGCGGCGTGTTAAATCGTTTACTTATATTTGCGAAAAATCCGGGCAGAAGCTGATCGCGGCTCATTGCCATAGGAAAACGTGACGCAGCCAGTATGCCCGCATTAGCAGTAGTAATAAAAGCAATTATTGCAGCGATTGCCATAACTAAGCTGCCAATTTTACCAAATATTTTATATCCACCAGTTGATATTGGAGTCAGGGAATGCGCCAGTTCGTGCTTGTCGAGCAAGCCCACTGTTACAAAAATAGCTAAACCATAAAGAAGCAGTACAACACAAAATGCCAGTATCATTCCATAGGGGATGTTCTTTGTAGGATTCTTAACCTCCTCTGCAATACTTGCAACCTTTGTCAATCCGCCAAATGATATAAAGACCATACCAGCTGCTGCAAACAGTGCGTGCTTATCAGACAGCATAAAAGGAGTATATCTGTTAACATTAACAAACATTGTTCCGCGAGATATATATAAAATCAATAGACCGATGAGCAGAATTACAAAGAAAACCTGAAACTTTCCTGTGAATTTAACACTTATCAAGTTAAGAATTATAAAAAAAACACAGAATCCCACAGCAATGAGCTTAATCTGCCAATCTGTAATGTTTGGATTGATTAATGTTGCAAATACACCAATACCAACTAATGAGAATGCGCTTTTAAGACTGAGCGAAAACCAACTGGCGAATCCACCTATTGTGCCTGCTGCTGAGCCCATGCTTCGTTCAATAAAGAAATAATCACCACCAGCTTTAGGCATAGCTGTAGTCAGCTCAGCTTTGGCAAATAATGCAGGTAGAATGAGTATGCCTGCCAGAATATAGACTAAGATTACTGCTGGGCCAACTTTAGCGTAGATCAGTCCGGGAAGAATAAACAATCCTGAACTGATCATTGCGCCAGCAGCAATACAAAATACATCAATACCACCCAGCTGACGGATTAATCTTTTATGCATAACTTATTTCTTATTGTGAGAAAACAACGTAATAAGCTGTCTTATTCTATTTGGATGTATAATGAGGATAAACAATCCACCTACTATATTCCCTAATGTTACAGGTATAAGATTTTGGAATATTATGTATTGCCTGTAAAAAGGGACCCCTTTTACAAAAAGGCCTATTGGGATCAGGTACATATTTGCAACACAGTGCTCAAATCCCGATGCAACAAATACCATAATCGGCAATATACAACAGAATATTTTAGAGATAATGTCTTTTGCAAAAAAAGACGTTACAATGGCAAGAATAACCAGTATATTACAGAATATCCCTCTAATGAAACATTCTGCAAATGATAGATTTAGTTTATTCTCAGATATTTTTATGGCTAATTGTCCTAACTTGTTGATATCTAAGTGTGTGCCAAGAAGACCTGATTTAAAGATAAGAAAAGCAAATAAAAAAGATCCAACAAAATTACCCAAATAAACAATTGCCCAATTTTTCAATATTTTTCGAATTGGGAATAATGTTGACAGGGCTCCCACTATCATCATTATATTTCCAGTAAACAATTCAGCGCCTGCAATAACAACTAACACCAAACCGATACTAAAAACAGCACCTGCGATAATTTTCCCCATACCTTGCTCAAGTGCGACAAGAAATGCATGTCCACCTATGCTAATATATAGTCCTGCAAGAATACCTAGAAGAAATAGCTGCCAGATTTTGGTATTTGCCTTTTTAATTCCTAATGATGATATTTTGCTCTGGACCTCTTGGGGGCTTAATTTGGGATCATATCCCTTTGGTGGTGCATTGTTCAAAGCATGACTCCTTTACATTAGTATTACTTATACATTATACTAACAAATCTCATAATTGCGAGAACTTTTAGAAAAACGCAAGATATTACAAATTAAGGCAATATAATTTGAGAAATATAGTTATATTAAAGGATATACTTTCAGGAATTTTGGGAAAACAGATAAGGAGTATTAGCTATGATGACAGATCTGGAAATTGCACAAGCTGCAGAACTTAAACCAATTCAGGAAATTGCTAAAAATATTGGTCTAAAAGAGGATGAACTAGAATTGTATGGTAAGCATAAGGCAAAAGTTGTTCTTGAAGTCCAAGATAGGTTGCATACACAGCCAAATGGTAAATATATTGATGTAACAGCCATTACTCCAACCCCTCTTGGTGAAGGCAAAACCGTTACAACCATTGGTTTGAGTATGGCGCTTAACAGAATAGGCAAGAAAACAATTACTGCAATAAGACAACCTTCAATGGGACCCACATTTGGAATTAAGGGCGGCGCAGCTGGCGGAGGGTATTCACAGGTTGTACCTATGGAGGATTTTAATCTTCATCTTACAGGGGATATACACGCTGTTGGAGTAGCTCACAATCTTCTTGCAGCTTTTATTGATAACTCTCTTCAGAAAAAGAATCCATTAAATATAGATCCGTTTAGCATTACATGGCGTCGTGTTGTTGATGTGAGTGATAGAGCTCTGAGAAATATTGTAATAGGTCTGGGCGGCAAGATAGATGGAGTTCCCAGAGAAACTGGTTTTGATATAACTGTAGCTTCAGAGGTTATGGCAATCCTTGCTTTAACAACAGGCTTGAAAGATTTAAGAAAGAGGTTGGGCAAAATAGTAATTGGTTACACAAGAGACGCAAAGCCTGTAACTGCGGAAGACCTCAAATGTGCAGGCGCAATGACTGTTCTGATGAAAGACGCGATAAAGCCAACTTTAATGCAGACATTAGAGAATACGCCTGTGTTTGTACATGCAGGACCATTTGCAAATATTGCACATGGCAATAGTTCTATACTGGCTGACAAGATAGGACTAAAACTGGCTGATTATGTAGTAACAGAGAGTGGATTTGGAGCAGATTGTGGAGCAGAAAAATTTCTCAACATCAAATGTCGTTATAGTAAACTAGTTCCCGATGCGGCTGTAATAGTATGTACTGTTAGGGCACTTAAGATGCACAGCGGTGATTTTACAGTTGTTGCTGGAAAACCACTTGATGAGGGATTAATCAAGGAAAATCTTGATGCTATTGAACGCGGAGCCTGTAATCTGGAGAAACATATTGAAAATATGAAACTGTTCGGAGTTCCTGTAGTAGTTGCTGTAAATAGATTCACTACTGATACAGATGAAGAAATAGAATTAATAAGAGGAATAGCTAAAGGGGCTGGCGCAGAAGATGCAGTTGAGAGTACTGTATGGGCTGAAGGAGGTAAAGGAGGAGAAGAACTTGCAAAGAAGGTTGTTGAAGTTGCAGAGAAACCCAGCAATTTTAAATTTCTATATGATTTAGAACAGTCTATAGAAGAAAAGATGACCATTATTGCAAAAAAGATTTACGGAGCTGATGGTATAGATATTTCTCCTGTGGTTAGAAAGAAGATCCGTATGTATGAAGAAAATGGGATTGATAAACTTCCTATCTGTATGGCAAAGACACATCTTTCGCTTTCTCATGATCCAAAATTAAAGGGAAGACCAAAAAATTTCACAGTTCCGATAAAAGACATCAGACTATCTGCAGGAGCTGGATTTCTTTATCCTCTGCTTGGAGATATGCGAACCATGCCGGGACTTCCGACTACTCCTGCTGGTACAAAAGTAGATATTGATAATACAGGCAAAACTGTTGGATTATTTTGATTCCATTTTAAAAATAGGACTTGTATTTTTAAAAAAAACAATTAGAATTAAAGTCAGGCAAAGGTTTAAAAAATTAACTTTGGAGGGAGGTGTAAGAGTATGTGGAGTTTGATTGGGGGAATAGTTGCGATAGTCCTTGGAGCTCTTGGGTTGAAAGTGTGGTGGTTGTTTTTTCTAAAGGGGCTTGCTGCTACTGTGCCGGCAATATTAGTTCTTGGCGGTATAGCTGCGGTTGCTGCTGGTATCAGTTCTATTAAAGATGATATTGCGGCTAAAAAGGAGAAGGAAGAAGAAAAGGAAAAGCCAGCTGCTGAGGAAGTAAAAGCAGAAGAGAAAGAAGAGCCTGTTGTTGAGGAAGTAAAACCAGAGGAGAAAAAGGAAGAAGAGAAAAGCGAATAAAGATTTTAAAATAGTTAAAGGGACAGAGTAAGCCACAGAGACATGTGAATTATCTGTCCCTTTTATTGCTTGATGAAGACGGAGAATGAAAGAATGCCTAAATATTTGAAGTTAGTTTTTATATCATTAATTCTTGTAGCTATTAGACTTGCACCGGAAGCCTCTCATGCACAAAGCAAAAAAGAGGCGTATGTTGTTGATGTGCTTGCGCTTCAGAACGTTTTTGCTGATATAGCTGAGAAGGTAAAACCTGCAGTTGTTCAGATAACTACTGAGAAGATTACAACATATACTCGAAGATATTGGGATCCATTCGAAGATTTCTTCAGCTCTCCGTTTGATGCTTTTGGAGGAAGACAACAGCAGAAACAACGTCCTCAAAAACAATACAAACATAAACAACGAGGACTTGGCTCAGGTTTTATATTCAGAAATGATGGATACATATTAACAAATAATCATGTGATAAAAGATGTTGACAGCATAAAGGTTAAATTGCCAGGAATAGACAAAGAATACAAAGCTGAACTTGTTGGAAATGACCCAAAAACTGATATTGCTATAATAAAAATCAAAACACAAAAGAAACTTGATTTTATTAAACTTGGAGATTCGGGAAAAATCAGAGTTGGAGAATGGGCAATTGCAGTAGGTAACCCTTTTGGTCTCGAGCAGACCGTCACAATTGGTGTAATCAGCGCTAAAGGCAGACATGGTTTTGGAATTACACAATACGAAGATTTTATACAAACCGACGCTTCAATAAATCAAGGAAATAGTGGAGGACCCTTACTGAACATAAAGGGTGAAGTTATAGGCATTAATACGTTCATTCTTGCTCCATCCATGTCCCAGGGTATAGGCTTTGCCATACCAATCAATATGGCAAAGGATATAACTAGCCAGCTCATCAAAAAAGGCAGAGTGACAAGAGGATGGTTGGGAGTTATTATTGCTCCTATTACTGCTGATGTGGTAGATGCTTTTAAAGAAGAAGGACACCCTTTACCCACTAATGAAGGAGCTCTCATCAGCGATTTTGCATCCGATGACAGCCCTGCAAAAAAAGCAGGGATAAAGCAGGGAGATGTCATAGTAAAATTTAATGAGGAAAAGATAAAAGATCCCTCGGATTTGCAAATGGTAGTTGCCCATACAGAAATAGGCAAAAAGATCCCTGTTAAGGTTATAAGAAAAGGGAAAGAGAAAAACTTTTATATAGTAATAAAAGAAATGCCTGAGGAATTAGGTGAGACCTCGGTCGTTTCTCAACCTGAAGAATCGTGGATAGGTCTGAAAGTTCAGAATATTGCAGAAGATATTGCTTCCAGACTTGGAATAAAAGACACTGAAGGTGTTATTGTAACAGATGTTTCTTCTGAAGGTGCAGCAGTAGATGCCGGAATTAAGACAGGTGATATTATTAAAGAAATAAGTGGGCGGAAGATACTTAATTTGAGCGGTTACAACGCTGTTATTAATAGTATCAAAGACAAAAATTCTGTAAGATTTCTTATAAGACGCGGTAAATATTCAACGTATGTAATTATCAGTCGTTAATATTCTTCTGCAATTTTTCTTGACATAGCACATTGTAATTGATATGTTTCCCCCTCAATATGTGTCCCGATTTAGGATAACTTACTTAATACTCTGAGGAATAAATAATGCAAGTTGGAGACGTAAGGAAAATAAGAAATATCGGCATTATGGCCCATATTGATGCAGGTAAAACGACCACAACGGAAAGGATGCTCTTCTTTGCAGGCAGAATACATCGCATAGGGGAAGTCCATGACGGGGCTGCTACAATGGACTGGATGGAACAGGAAAGAGAGAGAGGGATAACAATTACATCTGCGGCTACAACATGCATCTGGCGTAATCATCATATTAATATCATTGATACTCCGGGACATGTGGATTTTACTGCAGAGGTAGAAAGAAGTTTAAGAGTTTTAGATGGTGCAGTAGCAATATTCTGTGCAGTTGGCGGGGTGGAGCCGCAAACAGAAACTGTATGGAGACAGTCGGAAAAATATAAAATTCCCAAGATTGTCTTTATTAACAAGATGGATAGAATTGGAGCCGATTTTTTTGCTGTGCTTAAGATGATAGACAATAAACTTGGAGTCAATTATGTTCCAATTCAGTTACCTATTGGGAAAGAGGACAATTTTCAGGGCATTATAGATATTGTGGAAGAAAGAGCATTTTTCTTCAATCCTGAAGACGCTATAGAAGAGCCGAAAGAACGAGCAATCCCAGAAGATTATATAGAGATAACCAAGAAATATAAAAATGAGCTAATAGAAAAACTTGCTGACACAGATGATAGTCTCATGAATAAATATATTGAAAATCAGCCCATTACAATAGAGGAAATTAAAAATTCTCTTAATAAGGCAACTATAAAGTCTAAGATATTTCCTGTGCTGTGTGGCGCAGCTTTTAAGAACAAGGGAGTCAGGAAACTTATGGAAGCTGTTGTAGATTACTTGCCAAATCCTGAAGACGCACCACCTGTTGAATTTATAGATAGTGATTCAGGAGAAAAGAGCTTGTTCAGTTTTGGAGAAAAAAAGGATTTATTGGGACTTGCTTTTAAGATTGCTGTTGATCCTCATATTGGAAAACTTATTTATTGTAGAATATATTCAGGTTCAATAAAGAAAGGTGAATATGTTTTCAAGGCAGGGTCATCAAAGAAAGAAAGGGTATCCCGTATTGTAAAGATGCATGCCAATAAAAAAGAAGCCGTGGATAGTCTCAATGCAGGAGATATAGGAGCAATAATCGGACCCATGAACATTACTACTGGAGATACAATATGTAAACAAAATTCTAATCTTTTTCTCGAGAACATAGAATTTCCAACGCCTGTAATTTCAGTAGCAATTGAAGCAAAGAACAAGATTGAGCAAGAGAAACTTTCAGATTCAATAAGAAAATTATCTAATGAGGATCCAACGTTTAATTTCTTTTTTAATGAAGAGACGGCTCAAACTATTCTTTCTGGTATGGGTGAGCTGCATCTTGAAATCCTGGTAGATAGATTAAAGAGGGAGTTTAGCGTGTCTGCAAATGTAGGCAAGCCTAAAGTTGCCTTTAAGGAAACAATAACCAATATACAAGAAGAAAAGTACAAACATCAGAAACAAACTGGCGGCAGAGGACAGTTTGCAGAAGTACACATAGAACTAATTCCTGCAAAGAAAGGGGAAGGTTTTGAATTTATTAATGATATCAGACAGGGAGTTATTCCAAGAGAGTTTATTCCTGCTGTTGAAAAAGGTTGTCTTGAGGCAATGGAATCAGGAATTTATGCTGGATATCCTGTAATTGATGTGAAAGTAAGATTGTTTGATGGGGCATTTCACGAAGTTGACTCTTCTGAAATGGCTTTCAAAGTAGCAGGATACTATGCATTTAAGAATGCATTTATGAACGCAGGCCCAAGGCTTGTTGAGCCGATTATGACAGTAGATATATCTACTCCAGAAGAGTATTTTGGTCCAATCACATCTAATATAACATCAAGAAGAGGCAGGATAATTCTGATAGAAAAAAAGGCTAAGAGCCAGTTAATAAAAGCTGAGGTTCCGCTTATGGAGCTTTTCGGTTATGCTACACAACTAAGATCACTGTCACAGGGACGAGCAACAGAGTCTATGCAGTTTGAAAGATATGACAGAGTTCCTCCGCATATTGCCAGTAAAATAATAGAAGACAGCTAAACTAACTCTATTAAACATTGGTACACGCAGCATCTCTTGTTCTAAATATTTCTTCAAATGCTCCAACTAGTTCCTTTTTATATTTGTCGTTATGAGCATATATCCTGCAAAGATAGACTCTAGAGGGCACAAATTCAAGTAGTTCCTTTAACGTTTCTTTCTGAACCTTTCCAGACGCAGGCTCATATAAGAAAATCTGTTTGTCTCCCATAGCCATTGGATTATCTGGCCTTGGATCAAGAGCAGGGATGTCTATACGAAAATCTATCTTATTAGGAGAGAGGTTTTCCTTTATTTTAGTTTCTAATCTTTTAACATCTGAATAGAAGATATCTGCATAATTTTCTGTATTCTTTAATCTTTCAAATTTCTCATAAACCATTTCCCACTGTCTTTGTCTCATAAGAATCTTCTCCCATTCCCTACCAAGTCGTCGAATACTCCGATTGGAATTATGTTTCCATTTGTCTACACTCGCAAACAATGACCATTCTGTAAGATATAAATAATCATTAAGATGATTTATAGGATTTTTATTTTCAAAGACCACTTTCATTGTTTCATGGAATATGTCCTTTAAACACAGATCTATGGACCTTGTAGCTCGGTGGTAATAAACAGCAGAATAAAGACTCAATCTGGCGTTAACAAAATTGAGCAGTGCTGTTTTCCCAGCACCATGAAAAGTTAGCCCTTCAGAAGATACAAACGTATAATGCAGGATGCGTTCAAGGTCAATAGGCGCCCTGGAAAAGCCTGTTATATATGAATCTCTTAATACATAGTCAAGATTATCTACAGTATATATTCCACTGAAAAGAGGCAGTAAGAATTTTAGCCACTTTGGGAAAGATGAACGTGTTCTATCCTCTTTAGGTTTTTCAACAAGAAAAGATATGTGCAATGGATTAATGACCTCACCTTTAATAAAATCTCCAGATGGACTTCTTTTGATTTTCTTTAATAAGGGAGCTAGCTTTGCTTCTATTATTGCCTTTGATATTGTTTCATGGGAAACATTAAATTGTTTGAGATAATTGTCATCAAAAAAATGTCCGAATGGCCCATGCCCTATATCATGAAGCAGACCTGCAAGTCTCATTAACTCTTCTATGTAATTACTTGACGGACAATCCGGGCAGGCTTTTTTTATTGATGGATATAGATGCAGAGCAAACCTACCTGCTACATGCATTGTTCCGAGTGAATGCTGAAATCTGCTATGCTCAGCTGAGGGAAAAACCCAGAAAGCGCTTTGAAGCTGATGTATACGTCTGAGCCGCTGCACCCATGGATTATCAATAATATCACGCTCTGTAATCTCTGTTTTATCTCCCTCGGTTGGAGAAGTAAATTTAATGTAGTTATGAATGGGATCGCTTATCAGGTCTATGCCTGAATAAAAAGAATTATCTTTAGCTGACTCTTCTGTTTCCACTATCTACGCCTCGCATTTTATTGATAGTCGATTTTCTATTAGTATACAAACATTTTTTTTTGTGTCAATAATATCAATTCTGGAGATAACAGTTCCTAATTTTCGTGTGGATTTTTACCTGAGGTAATGATATAATTCTTTAGGGATTTTTTATGAGACAATTTTTGGTTTTTAAAATTAAGTAAGATCCGTGGTAAGGGGCTGTGGCGCAGTTGGGAGCGCGTCTGACTGGCAGTCAGAAGGTCGGGAGTTCAAGTCTCCCCAGCTCCACAAACTTACAATAACTTTATTGGAGGATGTATGGCGAAACACAAAGTTTTTGAAATACATGATAAGTTACATGTTACTATGACA
>Ga0207996_1002650_pt1 | contig 10555 bp, 10 predicted proteins | sample AntAceMetag02UKG_FD_184773 | JGI IMG/M metagenome (GOLD analysis project Ga0207996, IMG submission 184773) | Saline lake microbial communities from Ace Lake, Antarctica - Antarctic Ace Lake Metagenome 02UKG (SPAdes) (version 2) | ecosystem: Environmental > Aquatic > Non-marine Saline and... | reverse complement strand
AACGTTTCAGTGGCCCCATCGTCTAGCGGTCTAGGACAACGGCTTTTCGAGCCGTTTACGCGGGTTCGAGTCCCGCTGGGGTCACCATCGATTCAGACACTCTTGTAAATTAAGTAGCTATAAAGAGTTAGAAAAATCAAAGGAAGTTAGAATGTTTCATTTTTTGAAGCATTTTAGCTTCCTTTTTTTATTTTGCCCAAAAGCATAGTTCAATTTTTGAAACCAGCTTTAAGCACAGCATATTTCAAATTTTGAACTCTCTATATAATGAAATAAAGAAAAGATAAATAGAATGAGAAAATTATACCCCTTTGGCTGGATAGATAGAGACTTAAAGGAATTAGGTTTTTTAAGAGATATGTCAGCATCAGCAACAAAACTCTATATTCTGTATGTCTTAGCAGGCGGGGCAGAGGGAAAGTGCTGTTATAGCACAAAGGCGTTAAGAGAGGTGACAAGCCTCGCAAATGCCACCATTTACAGGGCAAGGCAGGAGCTTATAAATATGGGTCTTATAACAATGCAGAAAGAGATGGTTCGCGGATATAAGAATAAAAAACCTAAGGTGTGGGTAGAATTACAGGATTTGCCGGTCAATGTTTTGCAGGTAAAATACCGCAAGCCCCTTGCGAGTGCGAACGAGCGCAAGAGGGTGCGGCAACCCCAACAAAGTTACACCATGCCAGCATGGATGAAGCTTGGTGCAGAGAAACTAAAAAGAAGAATGGAATACTGTCATTCTGAGAGAATTGAGGCTCCCGAGGACGAAATGCCCGAGGCAGTACCGTGAGCTCCGCGAACGGTGAATCTAAGGAAAGATAACTTATGTTTAACCTAAAAGCACTACTTAGCCTTCCTTATGGCTATTATGATTACATTTGGATTGATTGTGCTCTCATCAAGGAAACCCAGAAAGCTATTTTAATTGATTTTGACGATCGGAAAATCTGGCTTCCTAAGGCATGGATATTGAGAACTAAAAGGCACCGTTATCGCGAGCGTAGCAAAGCAGTCTCTATTAAAATATCTTTGTATAATTGGAGCAAAAAATTTGCGTAAAACACTTACAAGTAATAAGCGTTAGCTATTTTAGCGCAAGCCATCCCACTCCATTCCAGTGAGGCGGTGGACATTAACATAAGCATCGTTTAGCCAATATTTTGCCTCACTTGTCTGGTATTTTTTTAATATCCTAATAGCTTGTCTATAGCGCGATAGGGCCTCATCGGGGTTTCCTGTTTCCCTAAAATCATGACCGATGAATAAATGCAACTTTGCAATAAGAACTGATTCAGGCATGCCGGTGTTTTTTGAGTAGTCTTCCGCTTCCAGGTATTCATTTAAGCTTTTTGAAGAACCATAAAGATGGTTTGTGGCAATTGCTAAGTTGAATTGAGGCACGAAAGAGCCAGGTTGTATCGCAAGGGCTTTTTTGGAATATTCGATAGACTCATCGTTTTGCCCAACGCTGTTATAAAGAAAGCCTAATGAAGTTAACACCTGATAGTTATCGGGTGAATCTTGGTTAGCTTGTTTAAACTGCTCGAGAGCTTTTTTAAATAGACCTTTTTCAAGATTTTGCCTACCTTCGGAAACGTGCTGGTAAAAACTAGAGGAGACGCCACTTTGTTCTTCCAAAACTAATGAGCGCTCTGGCAACGGCTCCGCCTTGTCTAATTTCCAACTAAGGCCAGCCACGCTCCCTTCTTTACTTTTTTCTAATTTACTTAAGATAGCACTTATAAACTGCCGAAACCTTTTAATCCCAACTATCGCAATCAACAAAGATGTAATGGAAAGCAATTCGAATTTTAGATATAAAGAAACAAGGAATATGATGATTAATGCAAGATGCTTGCTATAAGAGCACACGAAATGCTTTGTTTTTTTAATATTAAACAACAAAACAATAATAAGAGCTATCGTGGTAACTATATTATAATAACGTAATAAGTAGGATGGGTTATTAAGTGCGCCAATATTCATGAATTATTATCCGTGCAAACATGTAAAGGTTTACCAACGGTTACCATGATAACATAGTATTATGCGTATTTGCAATACAATTTGTGCCAACATCGCTAAAAGGTTATTTTCCTTGCAATTATTTAATTTTAGAGTTAAAATCTTAAACTATGAAGAAAGTTATACAAAAGGAAGAAATTTATAATACCTTTAAGAAATTAGAGATAACTCATTTTCCAGAATACAAAGACCCTCATTCTTTTGCAAAAACAATAAAAAGACCCACTCTCCTAAAAGAAGTTAAGCTTATCCACACAGTAGGTACAGGGAACATAAAAGGAGAAGACAATGCCTGACTGGGGCCAAGTTTTAACAGAAATACAAAAAGAAAATGCGATAGGCCCTTCCGATAGAATCAGATGGAAATATCTTAAGAAATTATTCAAAACAACAAAGAGAAATGTAATTGCTTATTATTCTGGTTGGTTGCAGAAGCCAAATATATCGGGCACTAGTATAAACGACAACGATATGAATGCTTTTATGACAACAATACACGAGTTGGATAAAACTAAAGGACTCGATTTGTTGCTGCACACTCCCGGTGGCGATCTTGCTGCCACCGAATCTATTGTAGAATATTTAAGAAAAATATTTGGTACAAATATTAGAATGTTTGTACCTCATTTAGCTATGTCAGCTGGGACTATGATAGCTTGTTCTGGGAAAGAAATAGTTATGGGTAAGCACTCTAGCTTAGGACCCATAGACCCGCAATTTAACGGACTTTCGGCCGAGGGAGTTTTAGAAGAATTTAGAACGGCTAAAAAAGAGATAACAGAAGACAGCACCACCATATCCGCTTGGCAAATTATATTGAACAAATATCACCCTACATTTATTGGTGATTGTCAAAAAGCCATAAAATGGTCTTATGAATTAGCGGAAGGATGGCTTGGAACGGGCATGTTCAAAGACGAAGCCGACCCCAAGCCGGTAGTTGCAAAAATTCTTAAGGTATTAACAAGCCATGAAAAAACGGGTTCACACGCAAGGCATATCTCTATAGATAAATGCCAAGAGATGGGGTTGAAGGTAGTTGTGCTTGAAGACATAGACAACGATTTGCAAGATTTAATTCTAACTGTACACCATTCTTATATGAATACCTTTTCAACTACTAGAGCTGTAAAAATAATAGAAAACCATAAGGGCAGAGCAATGGTTAATGCGGATATTGGGAAATAGATAGTTAGGATGTTACCATTTTTCGATGGATAGCCTCCCTACCAAAATATCTTTACACGGCGGCAGCAAGAACTTTTTACGAAGCATTTCGTAACCTTTGCTTTCAACGGCACAATAAACCATGTTTAAATTAACTAGAATAAAGAAGTCCATGCCAGCATTATTTTTGCTGGCTATTTTTTTGTTCCCCACACTCCACGCTATCGCTTCAGAAACAGATGTAACCTTTGTAGGCGGGAGAGAATACTATCTGGCAGTTAAAGAGGCCGTACAAGAGGCAAAAGAGTCGATTTATATGGTAATGTATCAGGTCAGCCTGCGCCCTTATGATAAAGCTACCAAGGTTTATAAGTTGGTTGAAGAGCTGATACGTGCCAAAGAACGGGGCGTAGAGCTAAAGGTTATATTAGATCAAAACATAGATTTTATTACCGGGCAGGATACATATAAGTGGGCAGCAAAAGGAAAGAACGCTTGGTGCTTTAAGGTGCTTAAAGAAGCAGGAATAGATGTAGAATATGACGACCTCACTACATATACACATGCTAAGGCCATAGTCATAGACAACGAGACTGTCATAATAGGTAGTTCTAATTGGAGCGAAAGCGCTTTTACTAAGAATGCTGAAACCAATGTACTAATAAAATCAAAGGGGTTAGCAAACGAACTTATTGAATATTTTAATACCATAAAAATAGATGGAAAAGCTACAAGGGCAATTCCAGTTCAAGAAGGCGGGGTTTTTCTATCTTGGCAATTCTTGGAGAACCCTAATCTGGCGGGACGCATGCTGACAAGGCAGAGCGAAAGGGCATTTGATCTATACCTGTTACTCTTAAGAGAGTTCGATGGTAATCCTGAAGGTAAGATAACTCTTGATTATGATAAGATAGCAGCTTCTTTAGGATTATACGATACTATGACAAGGACTGCTTACAGAAGGCAGATTACAAAAAGTCTAAGAAAGCTAGAACAAGATTATAAACTTATAAAATTTGAGCCTGAATACAATAAAAATGCTACTATTACATTATTGAGTTACGGTAACCAGGAAAAATCCTATTCAATGCCAAAAGGCTGGTATTTTCAGATACCGGATAATTACAGGAAATATGGGTGGGATAGACAGCTTTCCCATAGAGCAAAATTCTGTTATCTTATAAACTTAGCATATGTAAATATAAGCAATTCTAAGCCCTGGTGGTTCTCCAGTCTGGATGTTTTAGCCAAACGTTTCAATGTAAGCAAATGGGTTATTAGCAAGGGTATGGGGGAGTTAAGAAGCTTAAATCTTATTGATGTTGCGTATGATACCCCCAAAGAAGGCGATTATACAGCCTTATTAGCCAAATCCTATAAAGTCTTGCCTTTATATGATCCAGAATGGTTAGAAACGGAATGGGACAGATTAGAACTGTCTTATGGCGAAAAAAAATTAAACAAAGCAAGGGGATACGCTAAAATAGTTTTTAAAGAGAATGACCCCAAGGTAGTAGAAGAGATAATTATGTTGATGGATTCTCTTGGTGAAGAACAGGTAAAGAGAGCATTTGCCATAGTAGAAAAAAAGAGTGTAGGCAATTCGAAAAGATGCTATGCCTATGTGAAAGGTATATTAAAAAACTGGCAGGGTTAGCCTGCCGTATAATATGAATTAAGTAAAAAAGAGGTGAGAAAATGCGGATTACCGAATTGCAAATTAAAAATTATAGATCGATTGGAGATAGTGCAAAACTCGAAATTAAAAAACTATTTGCGCTGATAGGTAAAAACAATACGGGGAAATCAGCCTTAATTGATGCTATACAAGTTTTTTGGGGCAACAAAAAAGTGGATGAAAGGGATTTTCATAAAGCGACAAAGAACCCAATTGAAATTGAATTAACTATTCGAGATTATTGTAAATTAGAAGTTGCAAAAGAATACGAGGATGCCGAGGGTAACATATCCATTTCATTAAAAATTGATAAAGCTGATTTGAAGAAACCCAAGTATCAAATCAATGGCGAGGAGACAAGAGCTACAATTATCAATAAACTATTGCCCGAACTTCTTGTTATACCAGCGATTCGCGATCCTCAAGTTGAAACGACCGCAGGCGCTAAGTCATATTTAAAAGAATTAACTTCGTCGTTGCTTGATCTTAAAGCTTCACAAAAACATGATTTAGAAGAAATAAAGAAATTGAAGGCACAAGATTTAGATATTGACCAGATTAATGCGCTGCTTGAAGACAAAACGAAGAGCCAAATAAAAGCAATTACTGACAAAACCTCAAATTATTTTCAAGATGCAGTTAATGATTCTACGATGTCGCTTGAAATTGATCCCCACGGGGACATATCAAAAGCTCTTTCATATATAACTAATATCCTGGATCCTTATTTGGGTAAAGAGCTTGCAAAAATAAACATTTTATCATGCGGCACTGGATTGCAAAGTCTTGTCATTTTAGCGTTGTTACAGGCATATGCAGATATAAATACTCGAGAAGACTCTATAATGCTCATTGAAGAGCCCGAGGTTTATCTGCATCCTGAATTACAACGGAAGATGTTTGATGCTATGAGAAAAATTGCACAAAACACGCAAGTAATTTATACAACACATTCTCCAATAATGATTAGTGAATTATGGTCCGATAGTGTCCGATTAGTAAAAAGAGAAAAGGGGGAAACTTCCATAGAGCCTGTAGACATAGGAGGTGTCATAAGTGAGCTAGGTATCAGATATGATGATGTTCTTAACCCCCAACTAGTAGTTTTTGTAGAAGGCACAAGTGACGTTGTTTTTTATGAGATGATAATAAAAAAACTATATCCATATTGCGCGTCAGATTTAGATAGAATAGTTAAATTTATTTCAACAACAGGATATCAAAATATACACACATTTGCTTTGATGAGTATATTGTTAAGTGGTAATGTAAAAGCAAAATATTTCTTATTTGTTGATAGTGACGGCGAGGAAGGGAGAGAGCGGGCTCTCAAAATCCACGGGAATATTATTAAGGAAATTCCTGAGGCAAAAGAAAAATTTAATGTGGACGAAAAAATAAAAGTTTTAAGTGAATACGCAATAGAATCAACTTTTCTAGATTATGAGCAGATAGTAAAGCTTGCCCCGGAAGTAAAAGAGGCCGATTTTGAGTATTTTAAAAGCTTTTATATAAAGAAGTATAGCGACGCTAGGAGCAAATATCTTGGCGAAAAAAGTAAAGAAAATAAGAAATTTATGCAAAGTAATTACAAGCCAAAGTTGCTATTTGAAGATCCTCGGCATAATAGCATTTTAGTGAAGGTGAAAGAGGCGTACGAGAATGATAAAAAATTTTTAGAAACCAGGGAAATTATCGTAAAAGCATACAATAAGCAAAAAAAAGATGGAAGAGAGCCAATACATATTATGTTTGAAGGGCTAGACGGGAAAGCCCTTAGGCAAAAATCTCTTTTAGGAGATCCGATTGCATTTATAGATCATGCTATTAAAATAGCAGGTATTGATAAAATGAATAGGTGAGGCGAAATCAAGAGAGCTAATGTAGATAGTAGTAAAGAGGCACTATTTCAGCACCAAGGGCTGAAATCTCGAGTGATTTGTATGAAAATAATATGCTCTAGCTGTAAAAAGCTATAGGTATCCAGCAGCCCTTTAATGGCGTCTGGTATAGAGGGAATTTGCACGGGGCGTTTTTGTTCGGCTTCACTTGCGCTTGACTGCCCCGAGAAATGTAATTGACAAAACAATACACTTGTGGTACAAAAATGAATAACGATTAGATATGGTCCCGAGTTAGAAGGGGTAAATCCTGGACACTAAAAAAGTAAAACCTTCGCCTACAGGGCGGAGGTTTTTTGTATTTTCAAAACCACTTGTTTTTACTTGCTAAAATAGTTGTGGAGTGTTAATATTTAAAAGGAGGTTAGTGGAATGTTTAAGAAATCAGCGAGATTCATCGATTTATTTTGTGGTATTGGCGGCTTTAGAATAGCGGCAGAACAGGTATTGTCTCAGCATGATATAGAAGCAAAATGTGTTTTTTCTTCTGATATAGATCCGCATGTTCAGGAATCTTATTATAAAAACTTTGGCGATATGCCACGTGGCGATATTACTAAAACGCCCGCTACTGCTATTCCCGATCATGATGTGCTGTTTGCAGGTTTTCCATGCCAACCATTTAGCATTATTGGAAGCGGTCGAGGTTTCGACGATGCGAGGGGTACGCTTTTTTTTGATATAGCAAGAATTATTGAGGCAAAAAAACCTAAAGCATTTATTCTGGAAAATGTAAAACGCTTGACTACTCATTGCGATGGATTAACTATGAAGAAAATAGGAAATGTGCTTAAGAAGCTAGGTTACTTTGTAGACTTTAGAATATTAAACGCTTTAGACTACGGGTTGCCTCAAAAGCGGGAAAGAGTGTTTATTGTAGGTTATTTTAAGCAGATTCCTTTTCAGTGGCCGCAGAAGCATGACAAGACAATATCATTATCTGAAATATTAGAAACGCAGGTAGATGAAAAGCATTACGCATCTCAGCGCATTCAAGCAAAGCGAAAATCTAAGCACATGTCCGCAGCAAAACCTTCTATTTGGCACGAAAATAAATCAGGAAATATTAGCTCATATCCATATTCGTGCGCACTTAGAGCAGGTGCTTCTTATAACTATTTATTAGTTGATGGTAAGAGGCGTTTAACACCAAGAGAAATGCTACGTTTACAAGGATTTCCAGATTGGTATAAGATTGTAGTGCCAGATGGGCAGCTCCGAAAACAAGCTGGTAATGCTGTTCCAGTTAATATGGTACGCGCAGTTTTTAGTTCGTTAATCCCCTTCTTAAAGGAAGATTTAAAAGACGGCAAATGTACTTATTCAAAGAAAGTGGTAGAAAAAGATGAATTTACAAAAATATCCACGCTTGCGTACAGTTGATAAAATTAAACCCCCGTTTCCTTTAAATAAATTTCCCAAAAGCTTTGGTTATAGGGTTGGGGAAGAGGTAGCATATCTTCTTGCAACCAAAGGGAGCCCTGTGTTAGAGGGACGAGAATGGGAGGAAATTTTTGCTAATTGCATTGGGGCTCAGTGGAAACCATCAAATGTTGGCTTAGACGACGTGATATCAAGGGGTTGCGCGTGGGGGGCTAAAACAGTTAAATCTAACGCTCCCGCTAAACAGGATAAAGTGCGTCTTATTTCTGGCAGGAATTCGCTGATTTATTCTTTTAACACCACAGAAATAGGCAGCGTTCATCCAGATTCCTTAGGCGAGAAAATTCTTTCCATATGGAATGAAAGAGTTTACATGATCTGGAAAAAATATAAGCATGTCCGTACAGTTGTTTTAATAAAATCTAACGATCTTTCCGAAGTTATGGTTTTTGAATTTGAAACCATTAGGTACGATCCAGAATGCTTTACTTGGAAGTGGAATAAGAATAACAACTTAGAAGGCTTTAGTAAGGTGGAGACAAAACATTGCTTTACATGGCAACCGCATGGATCTCAGTTTACTATTATTGAAAAAGTTCCACGAGATAGTTTAATTGTTAAAATAAAGTTACCTAAGCGGCTAAACAAAAAAAGTATTCTTAGAAGCATTGGTTTTGATAAAAGCTGGATCGCTATTTCGAAAAACCGATGAACGGCATTTTTCCGAAAAGAAAGCGTTCTGCAATAATGAGAAGTGTCAAGTCTTATGGTAACAGGCCGATAAAGTTAAACGAAATATAGCACGGGATAAAAAGATAAATAATCGCTTGAGAATGAAAAGTTGGTCCGTGTTCAGGCTACGGGAATGCTATATTAAAAGAGGTAGGCTGCCAGAGAAGTTGGTAGATTCATCGAACAAGCAATTTTAACGGACGAGATAGACGTACACGGTAAAGAAAAATAAAAAAACTTCTTGACAAATGCGTATGTGTATGCTAATATTTAAATGATGACAGACAGGGAGATTGCAGTAAAGATCGAGTTGTATTTGCAAAAGAATAATCTCCGGCAATACGAGCTAGCACAGCGATTGGGCATTCCGCCATCAACGATAAACAGATGGTTGAAAGGGAAAGCATCAGTTTCAAAGTCTTACCGCTACATGCTCGAGAAAGAAGGGATTGTTTAAGGGTATTTTTTTAATGAATAAATTAGCAAGTGAAAACGCAAGTGGCAAGCAATGCAAGAAAAAGAGCGCATTTTTTTGTCCAGAAAATTAGCATATGAAAATGCATTTGCAAATTAGGAGGTGCTTTATGAATAAGATTAGGAACATTAGTGTTGAAAAACCAAAGGAAAGAATCAATCAATTTATTATGGAGTGTATGTTTAGCAAATATTTTGAGGAAGAGCAAGAGAAAGATATCGTTGTTCAAAAAGAGGAGATTGCCACACCTGCCTAGTAGCAGGTTTGCAATGATAAGCGAGTGAAACAAGCGATCGCATATTTAAGAAAATCGACAGATTTACAAGAGACTTCTTTAGAGCAGCAAAGAGAGAATGTTCTGTTGTTTGCAAAAGAGCATTCTATTGAAGTTATTGATTTTTTTGCGGAAGAGGCATGCGGTGAAAACGTAGAAGGTAGACCGCAGTTTCGTAGAATGATAGATTATTGTAAATCGCAACAGAGCTTTCAGTATGTCCTTGTTTATGATATTTCAAGGTGGGGTAGATTTGAAAACCCCAAGGAGTCTGTATATTGGGAGGTAGAGGTTGAAAGGGCCGGAAAAAGAGTTGTCTTTGTTTCCGAAGGATTTAAGGAAGAGAGCATAGGAACATCAATTACTAATTTTGTAAAGAGCGCTGAGGCCTCGGAGTATCTTAAGAATATCAGGAGGCAGACAGTCAGAGGCATGATATATAATGCAAAACAGGGGTTTTGGATGGGCGGTAGGCCTCCCTATGGATACGACAGGGCTATTGTAGAAAATGGTAAAATAACCGAAGTTTTGCCGGAAGGAAGACAAAAAAGCATTAAGAGCCAAAAAATAAAACTTGTTATTAATAAAAAACAAGCTAAAGTTATAAAGACCATATTTGTAATGTTTGCTAAGCAGGGATTGTCAGTACATGCGATAACTACTTTTTTAAACCAGAGTCAACATATTCCTCCACGGGGTCAAATGTGGACAAAGTCATCGCTCTGGCGAATATTACATAACGATACTTATGTAGGAACATTAGTTTATAACCGTGAAAACAGGCATAAGCGGCACGGCAAGCATAAGTATAATTCTAAAGACAAATGGGTAATGGTAGAAAACGCGCATGAGCCGATTATCCCAACAGAGCTCTGGGAGGGAGTTCAGGCAAGGACAAAGCAGGCATTTGTCGGTGGACG
>Ga0207996_1002645_pt1 | contig 10579 bp, 13 predicted proteins | sample AntAceMetag02UKG_FD_184773 | JGI IMG/M metagenome (GOLD analysis project Ga0207996, IMG submission 184773) | Saline lake microbial communities from Ace Lake, Antarctica - Antarctic Ace Lake Metagenome 02UKG (SPAdes) (version 2) | ecosystem: Environmental > Aquatic > Non-marine Saline and... | reverse complement strand
ATCAGTTTTTATGTCAACATAATACTTCGAATCCAATGCGAATTTGCTCATACAAGGCGTTTACCACTAAAATATCGTAAATAGAATGACTTATGGTGAGCTAAAATACTTTGTTGCGGAATTGCTGACATGCAAGCTAAAAGGGATATTACCAAAACAATTTCCGATTTAAAAAGGAAAGGATTGATCAATGTACACCGATAAAAAACTGGTTATCAATAAAGAAATTGTTCTCCGAAAAGAAGATGAAGACGCGTTCCTCTATGATCCTGATACCGGTGGTGTCAGCGTTATTAATGCGACCGGCATCATTGTCTGGGAAGGCATGACACAAGGAAAAGAACTGCATGAGATACTCAATGATTTAAAAAAAGAATTCCCCGATATTAGCGAAACAGATCTCAAAAATGACTGTGACGCATTTATTAAAAATCTACAGGATTTGCACTATATAGAAAAATAATCACGACATGAAAATATTATCAGCTCCAAAAAAAGTCTCTTTAGAAATAACCAATCTCTGCAACCTCAATTGCAAGCATTGCAATGTCGCAGACACAAAAAATGCGCCCGGAGACCTCACTACCGAAGAGTGGAAGAATTTCATAGATGAATGCGCCCGCCTGAAAGTGTTTCGGTTTATCATGAGCGGCGGGGAACCGTTTATGAGACCTGACATAAGAGAGCTAATCGACCACATATTCTCATATCATTTCAGGCTGCACATAAACACCAACGGCACACTCATCGATAAATATATGGCAAATTATCTTTCCCGGTATAAACGTATTGAAACAGTGCAAGTCAGCATTGACGGCTCGTGCCCGGAAACACACGAAAAGATCAGGCCGGCGGGATCTTTTGATAAAGCAACACGCGGCATCAAAAACTTATTAGAGCATAACGTACCGACGATCACCTTCTCTTGTATAACAACGCACAATATTGACGACATGGAAAACATAATCAAACTCGGAAAAAAACTCGGTGTTCACTCCTGCAATTTTACAAGTTTTCTGCCGGTAGGATATTGTCGCAATCACATAAACACTTTGATAATCTCACCAAAACAGGAACAAGAGCTTCTTGAAACAGTAAAAAGTCTAAAAGAGAAGTACGGAAATTATATCAGCGGACCTCTCATAAATGAAGAATCGTTTATGCGCACATTCAAAGAATACAGTGTAAAAAACTATGACCCTGAAAAATGTTATATGACCAGCTGTAACGGCGGGATCGAAGATTGTTCTGTTCGGCCGGATGGATGGGTCATCCCCTGCAGCCGCCTATGGGAATACAAAACAGGAAATATTAAAGAGCAGTCACTCTACGACATATGGCATAATAGCAAAGAAATGAACGAACTGCGCTCACGGCGCGAAAAAAAGATCAATAATATGCCTGAGTGTCACAAATGCGAGTACATGCCGCTTTGCCGTGGCGGTTGCCCTGCCATTCCCTTTGATTACGAAAAAGGAATTACCGGCTGGGATCCGACATCGTGCTATAAGGTGCATACCGGAGAGAAAGAAAGCTATATAACGAAAAGCAAGACCAGAGACAACAGACTGATAAGAAATTCACCGCGTAGGTGAAACTACACCGTTCACCGCGTAGGTGGAACTTGTTACTCCTACGCGGTGTAATTTTGGGAAATTTAAATTTGTTAAGGATTTTCTATGAAAAAAATTAAAAAAACTGACAGGTATCCTCTAAGAAGTATTTATTTTTACCCGACTGAAAGCTGCAACTTAAAATGCAAGCACTGTTGGGTAGTCCCTAATTTTGCACCGGACGCTTCAAGTAATGCATATTCCGATCAAAATAAGGACAATCTCACATTTGATGAATTAAAAGCCGTTATAGAGGACTGTCTTCCACTAGGACTTAGTTCCGTAAAACTCACCGGAGGTGAACCATTCCTACACCCTGACATCATGGACTATATTGCATACTTTAATAGCAAGGATTTATCCGTCCCCATAGAAACAAACGGATTGTTACTCACAAAAGATATTGTAAAGGATCTAAAAAAATATAACTGTCCGGTAAGTGTGAGCATAGACGGCGCTGTTCCAGAAACACACGACGCTATTCGCGGTGTCCATGGGTCTTTTCATAAGGCTTTAGAGAGCGTCAGACTGCTCAATGAACTAAAATTCAATTATGAGGTGATATTCTCTTTAATGAACGATAATTTTTCTGAGCTCGAATCGTTCATGGCGTTTCTCGATAAAGAATTTACGGATTGCCATCTCAAGATAAACATTATGAGCCCGGTTGGCAGAGCCAAAACTATAAACGAAAAAGAAAAATATATTGATATTGAAGAGATTTTAGCCCTGAACAAAAGAGTCCAAAATGAATACAAAAAAAGATATCCGTCCCTGAGCATTTTTTTACATATTCCCGTAGCATTTAAGTCCACACAACAGATACTTCATAACTCGTGCGGTTTCTGCAGTATTTTCACTATCGTGGGGCTTCTCTCAGACGGCAAGGTATCATACTGCGGGATAGGAAGAACTGAAGAAAATCTTCTATTTGGCAATGTGCGTAAAGAAAAAATGAGTTCAATTTGGAAAAATAGTCCTCAGCTTCAGGAATTTCGCTCAAAAATGCCTAAAGCGCTTCACGGCATTTGCAAAATCTGCATACATAAAAACCAGTGTTTGGGAAGCTGTGTCGCACAGACCTACGCACTCACCAAAGATCTTTTTGGACCCTATAAATTCTGCGAAGAGGCTCATAGAAAAGAAATTTTCCCTCAATCGAGATTGATAACAAACTACAAAAGTGACACTCGCTCATCATGAAACAGACACATTCGATCACCATAAAAATAGCTGAAATACCCATTAGACTCACACTGCCTGAAAAAACTGATATTCGGAAGTTTATTCATCCTCACCTCAAACCATTTGTCTCAAATAATGGCATTCCCTCCGGTGCTTCTATAACACTCTATCGTATAGAAAAAGACAAGAATGCACGTCTTACAAAACAAGAGAAACTGCTTTTTAGAAACTGTCTCGAAACGCTTTTCGGTAAGGAGCCTCCAATACGAAAAAAAAATGAACTGATCGAAAGCACACTACTTCATATAGAACACTATTGCAGAAACCCTTCTTGCAAGAAAATTATATACCAAATCTCTCGAAACCCGCAAAATTGGATGTTTCTGTCAATATACGGAGATATGTTCTTTTATAATCACCGAACGTTAAAGGGCTCTTTTTTTACATTTATAAACCATCACGAGAAATCTGTCTCAACAAACCTTTTAAACGCGGTATCGTGCGTCGCTTCATTTTTGTGCGCAAAAAATAACGCACTTTTCCTGCATGGTGTAGGGCTTTCAATAGACGGGAAAGGACATCTTTTTTTGGGGCATTCAAACGCAGGAAAATCAACTATAGCATCGCTGGCAGGAAAAGATCACGCGATTTCAGATGACGGGATCATTGCGAAACAGATAAACAAAAAATGGTATCTTTTCTCTACGCCGCTTTTACAAAAAACGACTATCGAAAAAAACCATGCCGTGAAAAAAGTGCCGTTTTCCGACATCTATTTTCTCTCAAAATCAAAGAAAACAAAACTTGTTCGGTTGGACAAAAAAACGGTCTTAGCGCACATGCTAAAATACCATTTACATTTTTTCAGGTATTTTCCGGATGCACTATCGGAAAGGACATTTAAAAATGCGCGTAATCTTGTGGAGCACGCATCCTGCGCGAAACTGCACTTTGCAAAAAGCAAGGCATTCTTAAAGCTCCTAAAACACTCCTGAATCATTTACAGTTATCTGCATCTTTACAGATAGCGCATTTTTTAGGCGGCAACGAATGCGGGCATAAACTGTTTATTTCATCCTGCTTTTTATACCTCATCCTGCGCTCATACTGCGACAATTGAGATTTAGGCGTACTTCGTCCGGTTGCCCTAAAAAGCTCGGTAATAAGGAGTCCGACCGGAAGAGCAATAATAAAAATGACAACAAAACCCAGAATTTTGTTCCCGCCCTTGAGCCGCATACGAATTGTATACTTATACTTAAAACTGGTATACAGCAAGATGATCTTCTGCTTAGTGCCAACAATCAATGTCCCCTGACCCCAGTGATGCCGGACAAATCTTGGGATCCTCTCGGAATATTCACGCACTTTATTTTTTATATTGTCATACACACTCATATGTCTGACCTATTCTTCCTAAGCTTTTTATATCTTCTTATCGTCTTGTCCGCAATATTCGTTCAAACGACCTTCGCTAAACCTATATAGCTTTTCGCAGCACTCCAAAGCGCTCAAACGATTTGTTAATACTACTGTTTTTTTGTTTTTGCGAATTTCTTTTATCGCGGAAAGTATCTTTTTTTCTGATTCGATCGCAACAAACGACGTTGCCTCATCAAGTATCAATAGATCAGGATCAGTGAGTAACGCACGGGCTATGGTTACGCGCTGTTTCTGGCCACCGGACAAGCGCACACCCTGGTCACCAACCAGAGATTGATACCCCTCCGGTAAAGACTCAATAAAGCCGTGAATATCCGCTGTCAGGCATACACTTTTAACTTCATCCATAGATGCGTTCGGTTTCCCGAAACAGATATTATCAAGTATTGTTCCGTCATACAACACCGGTTCCTGAAACACAACACTGATATGAGAACGATACTGGCGCACATCATACCGATTGATATCATTTTTCTGCACAATGATACTGCCTGAATCAGGAGCATAAAACCGCATGAGGATCTTGGCCAATGTTGTCTTTCCACAGCCGCTTTCGCCCAATATGCCGCACAATTCATTCTCTGTGATCTGCACCTTAACATCTTTTAGAATCGGTTCACCTTTATTATATGAAAATGAAATGTTGCTAACAGCTATGTCACCTTTTAAGCCATTTTCTAGCATTAGATGGTCTTTCACAACATCTTCACGTTCTTCTTCAAGCAGTGTGAATACTCGCTTTACACCAATAAAACTGCTTATAATGCCGGTATAGAGCGAAGTAAGTGCCTGCAGAGTCCCAAAGATACTCATGGTAGCGCCAATAAACAGGATAAACGTACCTGTTGAAATGGCCCCATTTTTTACCTGATAGCCTCCGGTTAAAACGATGACTGCTAAAACTATCACTTTCGTGATCTCACCGACCGGAGAGGCAATAAGAGATATTCTCGCAAGCTTAAGATCATTTTCTATGAGAGAATCTGACAGGTCCCCAAAATGCTCGATCTCTTTTTTTTCCCGCACAAAAGCTTTCACAATACCGATAGAGCACAACACTTCCTGTACGCGTGACAGGATAAGGATCTTTCGTTCATAAAATATATCGTAATACTCGTTTAATTTATGTGCGATGAATTTATTCACTGCGACAACCGGAATAGCAAACAGTATAACGATCCACGCCAGTCGACTGTCATAATAGAACAAGACACCAAAAAGAATAATAAGCTTCACGGGCTGAGTAAGCGCTTGCACGGTTAATCGTGTTAGGATGTTTGCAACACTCGTGCTTTCACTGAGCACTTTAGCAATGAGTCTTCCCGCTGAAAAGGAGGAGAGTTTTGATACAGGCATACCGAGTATGTGTGTATAGACATCTACCTGAACATCGCGATTTATCTTTTCCGAGGTATATGTGCTTACCCATTGAACGATATAGGTCAATATCTCCCGCAGTGCAACAAGGAGAATAAGGATGAAGAGGTCCCGCTTAATTACCGCCATATCTTTTGACAGTATTCCGCCATCAATGATGTTTTTAATAATAAGAAAATAACCGACAAACACAACGGAGGTGATTTGAGATAAAACGTTTATAGTGATAATATTCTTCAAATAGCTTTTTGAATACCCGTAAAACTTGCTCGCATAATCTTTTACATTCATTATCTCACGTCCTTTATCTTCCTGACACACAACAAAAACCGTATAAGTATACTTATCGAATGATGTTTATACAAGATGTATCAATCAAAACAATGCAAGAAAACAGTATCACAATGTATCAATTTTCTGGTATAGTTACTAGAATAAAAAAACGTAAAGGATATTTTATGAAGACTACCACTATCAGTTACACGGGAACAAGCATGTATCCCCTTTTAAAAGACGGTGACACGCTAACGGCGCAAAACATTCCATTTAAGGAACTGAACCGTAAAGACATAATTTATTTTAAGATCCCTCGTTCAGAAGGTAAAGCAGTCCACAGGATAATCGATATCGATTACAATAAAAAACATGTCAAAACAAAAGGTGACGGTTCACTAAAGCCCGACCCGCACCATCTGCATCCTGAAAACATATTAGGAAAGATCGTTTCTTTCAAACGTAACGGATCGGAAACACACTTAACTCATAAAATGTTAAAAAAATCGTATCTTTTTTCAAAGTTCATACATCCTTTAAGAAAGATACGATCAATAATTAAAACTCAGACAATTTTTCGAAGCTAGCCGAACATCACAATGTTTTACTTGTGAGTTTGGACCCTGATCCTTAAAGGTTGACAGATCTTAAATAGTGTGTTATAAATAAGATAAGGAAATAGGAGGCGTTACATGGAAAAGATTTACGAGTCCCCACAGATTAAGGTTCTCGGCGGCACAAACGAGCAGGCCTCAGGGTTTACGGGGGTTAATAATTGTGAAAACGGCAATAACGCAACTGTCCTTTGCTCAAATGGCAATTCAAATGTTGGGGTTTCTGGTTGCGCTTCAGGAGCAAATAATGTTGCGGGCGTATGCAGTAAGGGAAGGGACAATAGCGGTGGAGCATGTGCTAGGGGGAAAAATGTGACATAACACTATTTTTCTTTTTTTACGTTAAATCCCCACATGGAAAACATAAGATTAAAAGGTCTACGATGACAAAACAATATTCCCCACCACACATAAAAGCTATTGCTAGTGCAAACGAGCAGGCCTCAGGTTTTACAGGGGTTAACAATTGGCAATAACGCAACTGTCCTTTGTTCAAATGGCAATTCAAACGTTGGAGTCTATGGCTGCGCATCCGGGTTAAATAACGTTGCTGGACTTTGTGTTTCCGGCAGAAATAATACCGGTTCTGGTTGTTCTAAGGGACAAAAATTCTAATAACACACTGTGTATTACAGGTCCCACCCTTCTTTATCGATCTCTTCAATCAATTTTTCTTTTTCGTCTTTATCACGGATATCTATCTCAAGCCCCCTAAAATCACCCCATGAATCTTTGTAGTATTCACTGTCCATTGCTTTTTTGCTGCGTAGCATATCTTTTTTTATTTCTTTTTCATACCCTGCACCATACATTTCTTTATAGTGCTGTATGACCATGTCCCGATACTTTTCTTTCAGCTGAGCTCTACCACCTTTACCCTGTAACACCCCTTTAACACTTGATATGTCTGATATTGTGGAGGTTGTGCCCAGCGAACTTTTCAGTATTGGGATATTACTACCCGCCGTGTTTACAAGACTGCCTTTTTTGTATATATTTTCATCGATACCGTACTGGTACGGTTACTACCCAGACCCTGAGACAAAAACAACCTGTTCAGAAGAAAACCAAAAAAAAAGCCACCACTATTGTTGTTGTATACTTTAAATAGATCTTACCGTAGATGAAATCTTTTAATACTCCCATCCTTCTTCATTGATCTCTTCTATTAATTTCTCTCTTTCGTCTTTATCACGGATATCGACCTCAAGATCCCTGAATCCACCCCATGATTCCCTGTAGTCTTTGGTATTCATTGATCGTTTGGAACGTATCATATCCATTTTTATTACTTTGAGATAATCATCTCCGTAAACTTTTTTATAATGGTCAGCAAGCATATCACGGTCCCTTACCGTTTGCTGCGGTTGTCGACCTGATGTCCTCAGGCTACTTTTGGTACTACCGATACTTTTACGCTCGGGCGTCGCACCAATTGTCCCGGGAGCCCTTGTGAGCGCCCCCTTCTGCACATGTAAGGCTTGTCCCGTAGAGTCTGAGGTAAAGGCATTCTTCTTTTTCGTTTCTATCAACTGTGACTGATATTGACTTTTGGGAGATCTCATAGGAGCTGAATAGCGGTTCAGCAAAATTCCAAAGGCAACTGCAAGAACAAGAATAAACCCGAGACGAATATATCTTTTACCGTTACCAAAATGATAAGAATAGCGCACGCGATCACAAAACGCGTTAAATTCTTCCCGTGTGCGATATACAAATTTTCTAAAGTCTTGACTCATCATTCCACCATACAATATATTTATTAAAGAATGTAGCACTGGTGTGAGGAACGTGGCATTAGTGACATGTTGTTATGAGTTTTTCTGGATCTTCTTCTCTATGGTTTTTACGAGCTTTATTATCTCTTCAACTTTAAATGGTTTGCTGACAAACTCGTATGCACCTTCTTTGAGCGCTTCTGCGTAAGCGCCCCATTCTCCAAACGCGGTAATAATGATAACCTGTACTTCAGGTTTCTTTTCTTTCACCTGCCGTAAAAGTTTCAAACCATTCATCCCTGGCATACTCATATCAGTAATAACAATATCGATATCCTCCCTCATCACAATCTGCAAGGCATCAAACCCGTTTGACGATATATCTACCTGATACCCATCTTTCGTGAATATCTTTTCAAGTATGGTTACCTGCTCAACATTATCGTCGACAACAAGTATTCTCGTTTTATTTGTGTCTGTCATTACACACTCCTCAAGAGTTGTTCGCTATGTTATCAATGAGTTCTTCTAATTTTTCCATAGAAAAAGGCTTATTAAGGTAATTTACTATACCCAGCTTTTTTGTTTCATAATAGGTGTCCCGCGAAGCATATGCAGACAAGAGTATCACCGGCGTTTTTATTCCCTCATTACGAAGTTTTTCCAACAGATCGACACCTGTTATGGGGGACATGCGATGATCTAAAAGCATCAATTCATATTCGTTTTCTTTCGCTAAAGGAATTACTTCCATAGGGTCATGCACAGATGTTACTTCATAGCCTTTTTTAAGTAATATTTTCTCTAACGTCCCGCAAAACGCTTTATCATCATCAATTATTAATATTTTCATACAGACACTCCTTTGCAAAGCACTACATATTTCTTACCGGTAATGTTACTACTACTGTAGTACCTATGTCAACACTACTGTCAATATCAATAGAACCACCCTGATCGGCGATGATTTTATAAGCGATGGTTAAACCCAGTCCTGTCCCTTTCCCAATATCTTTTGTGCTGAAAAAAGGATCGAATACTCTTTTTATATTATCGTCCCGAATACCATAGCCCGTGTCAGTGAACTGTATTTTTATGTATTCTTTTTTATCTTCAGCATCGATCCAGAATGAAGTGCGTATAGTAAGTGCCCCCCCCTTTTTCATTGCCTCCCATGCGTTCTTTTCAATACTCAGAAAGGCCTGCTCAATTTGCGCTTCATCAGCCATAATTTCAGGAAGATCCTTATCAAATTCCATTTCAACCTCAATGTGAGATTTGATAAGCTGTGGTTGAGTAAAATTAAGAATTTCCTGTAAAACAGTATTAATATCAACCTTTTTCATTTCAGATTTTTTTGGTTGAGCAAACTCCATCATACGCTTGATTAATTTATTTATTTTTTCTGTTTCATCGATTATTATCTGTAATTCGCGTACCCTATCGTCATGTTTATCCATACCCATTAAGAGATACTCCGCGTTACCACTTATCACATTTAACGGGGTTAGAACTTCGTGCGCGATACCGGCGGCAAGCTGTCCTACCGCAACCAACTTTTCAGATTGCTGTATTTTTTCAACAAATAGCTTTGTCTCGGTAATATCATGAATAATAAGCGATAACCCTATCTTCTTCCCATTAAGATCTTTTAATATAGAACACGAGAGATTAACCCATAACAGTTTTCCCCCAGAACATTTCATCTGAACTTCATAGTCTTTTACCATTCCCTGTTTTTCAAGCTTCTTGTTAATATCTGAAGTAAATAATTCATCTTTGTTTCCGGCAAGAACAAGAACCCCAAAATCTTCGCCGATTATATCACGAGCAGTATACCCGAATATTTTTTCAGCGCTTTTGTTCCAGGACAATATTATGCCGTCATTATTAAGGCTTATAACACCATCGACTATCGTATCAACAATATTTGAAAGCAATCGGCTTTTCATCTGCACATCGTGTTCGGATTTGGATTTTACCTTAAAGAGCAATTCAACTATGATTATTACGGCAAGTAAAACGATGAGAATATCTTTTATAAGATCATATGAACGACAAAAAAGAAAACTGTCATGGGGTAAAAGCTGACACTCAACTACCCACATCGCACCCAGCAAGAGAGCAACACTGGCAAACGCTAAAGTAAAAACAAACCATTTTGGTAGCTTTTTCATACCCAGATTATATATCAATAATTGACTATTGTAAATGCTTATTAGTATCTCGCAACGATTCCGCAACAATACGCATAAGGTATGATTTTAAGCTTAATTAGAGGTTTTTAAACAAAGGGTCATATTCGCGAAAGGATTTCGCTTAAAAAATTGGATTACAAAAGACGATTATATCTACC
>Ga0207996_1002637_pt1 | contig 10600 bp, 12 predicted proteins | sample AntAceMetag02UKG_FD_184773 | JGI IMG/M metagenome (GOLD analysis project Ga0207996, IMG submission 184773) | Saline lake microbial communities from Ace Lake, Antarctica - Antarctic Ace Lake Metagenome 02UKG (SPAdes) (version 2) | ecosystem: Environmental > Aquatic > Non-marine Saline and... | reverse complement strand
AGGGCATATGAGAACAATTCCCGGTTGATGTCTGTTGAGATCGGCAGGGCCGTAGGCCGGTCAAGGCAGGCTGTCGACATTTATGTTGCTGATTTGAGAGCATCTAACGAGTTGGAGATAGACCTTAGAATCTTCAGTATGAACCGCGTTGGCATTTCCCCAAGAAAGAATCGCGAAGAGATTAGGTATAATACAAAGGACAGTGTCGAACCATTTAGAAAAAATGGCAGAGCTGCCAAATTTTCTAAATGCCGATTTATCGAAGGGTTTCACTGTCCCACAAGTCGCTGAAAAGCAAAGGATATAATCTTGATACAATAGAGCAGAAGGTTTGCGAGATTTTTGGTATAGAACCGGATGAAATATATTCAAAGAGCCGCCAAAGAATCAGAGCGGAAGCAAGAGGGTTATATTGTTACTGGGCGGTCGAGAAGTTGGGATATTCATTGGCAGATTTGGCAAGACTTTTTGGTATGACTGCTCAAGGGATCGGGTATGCTGTGAGAAGGGGTGAGCGAATCGCCAAAGAACAAAATTATAGACTAATAGATTGAGTTAGTTACTTAATGATGGACGTCCCTTATGTTGCTTATGTTGCGCTTTCTTGTCAAAGACGATTTTCGACCCAGTACCATTTTTTTCGACTCCACTCCTAAAATCCCGCGGTTGTTGCGATTTTTCGATGATGTCTGGGCGAGGTAGGCGGGGTCTCACGCAACATAATGGGACTCGCAACATAACGTCCCCCATACCCACTGCAATGAAAGAACAAGGGAAAAGGTCTGCCCGCAAAGGGGGGGCTTCGGCTTACTCTTTTTTGGGCAGGTGGGAATCAATACAATTTAAGGGTGATTTGATCGCTTCATTGTGAGAGCAACCGAACCATAAATATTGCTATCAAGACCACGAAAAGGATGTTCAATGTCCTCACTTTTCCCTAATTTACTTGACCAGATTCCCGGTCTTAGTTGCTTTGATGCATGTGTTATCTTGTTGTTCATATCTCTATAAACCGCTATTTTTTCAAAGCCTTCTTCATAGTCGTCAGTTTCACATTCTTGATAGCCCAAGTTCTCAAAGAGATATTTGAAAGCACTTAAAGACTCATTCCTTGGCACTTCTTCAGGCCAAAAATACTGGTAGTTTGCATCGGGCCACCACCATGCGCTCATATCCCCAGCAGCCCATGCAATGCAATTGTATTCGGGGGTTTTCGGGCTTGTGACAGCAAGATTCTGATCTGCTAAATTAGGGAAGGCTTCTTTAATTATGAATTCACTCATGTCAAATAGTTTTGCTCTTTCCCCCAATGAATCCATGCCTCTGTCATTTCTTTGACTCTTCCTCTTTGTTTTGGTTGCACTGGATCTTCACCTGTTATCGATTTTAATGCCCAAAACCAATGTCCAGGCTTTATAGTCATTTCATTTAATATCAAGGGAATAACACTTGGTCCCATCCCAATAATCTGTTGGTAGGAAGGGTGTATGGCTATCTCAGTCACTGATGACAACATCGCAGTATCTTTTTCCCATTGCGATCTTAGATTAAAGAACCTAATGGGTGGATTAGCCCACTGTCTCGTGAGTGGTTTAAAATAGTGGGTAGCCAGATCTTCGATATGTCTTTTAACCAAGACAGAATCTGGTCCAATAGCGGAATTATCTTCTCCAATGGTAAATATTTCAACTGACGCTTCTGAAACACTCATCTAAAGAGCTCCTTTGCCTTATCGGTTATGCTATTGAAGAAAAGTTCGTTTTTGAAGATTCGTATTTTCTCAAAATCATCCCATATCCTATCCATATCCTTACCATATTCAACCTGACTGAAAACATCTATATCAAGAATTAGAGGCAAGTTTTTTGATTTAGTAGGTTTATCCATTGTTTGTGTAATAACAGCAGTGGCCGGTATTTCAGTATTTGGCAACTCTATCCTCATTAAAAAGTTATTTATTCCTTGTGGGAGGTTTGGCGCTATTTTAGGAGCCGTTAGAAAATACTCGCCGAAGTCCTTTATTGTAGGAGGTACTTCAATACGGTTAATATAACGTAATGCAATCCGAACAATTTTTTTTGGTTGTATCTTTCCAAAATAGGGTTTCCATAATTCCATGGCTTCTGATTTGAATGCGGACCATTTTTCGTATGGGGTTAACTTGTTGAATGTAAAACCATCGAATCTGTATTGTACAACTTTTTTATCCTGCTGGGATCGGAATAAATACCCTATAGCTCGGTTCTCGCCTCCAGTAGATGTTACATTTTTTTCCAGCTTTATGTTGGCATGGAAAACCCTTTTTTCAGATTCATCAGGGAAACGGGCCTTTATTGGAGCATGGAATTCCCTTAAATCGCTAAGAGCCACGGCGCCTGACGGCTGAACTTTTATATTTAATACCGCCTCTGTTATTGGGGCGTTTGGGAAAATTTCATAATCAGTCAATTTCATATCTCCTCATCTTTTATACAAAATATAATCAAAAGGGACAACAGGTCAATAAAATATATCTGAAATCCATTATTATTGATTCCCGATTATCTTCCCTACCTGCGATTCCCCCCATGTGGGAATAGGGGACGTCCGCAAATAAGTAAATAACTTGACATGATGATGAGAAACTGATAATAGAAGTTTTATGCCAAGATTAGCCCGCCTCGATGCCCCCGGTATTCTGCACCACGTTATCATCCGTGGGATAGAACGCAGAAAGATATTTAATGACAATCAGGACAGGGAGAATTTTCTTGACCGTCTGGGAACTCTCTTACCCGAAACGAATATAACCTGCTATGCATGGGCATTTTTATCCAATCATGCCCATTTTTTATTTCGAACCGGGGATATACCGCTATCGACTTTAATGCGTCGATTGCTAACAGGGTATGCGGTAACCTTTAACCTCAGACACAAACGGCATGGTCAGCTTTTTCAAAATCGTTACAAATCCATTATTTGCCAGGAAGATGCCTATCTCAAAGAGCTGGTACGTTACATCCATTTAAACCCATTGAGGGCAAGAATCGTTTCTGACATATCCGAACTTAACAATTATACCTACTGTGGTCACAGAGTGTTACTGGAAAAAAAGAAACATCCATGGCAGGACAGTGGATACGTACTGTCCTACTTTGGCAAATCGCTTCCCGAAGCCCAAAAGCGGTACCTTCAATATATTGAATCGGGGATTGAACAGGGAAGGCGGCCGGAGCTTGTAGGCGGTGGTTTGATACGGAGTCTCGGCGGATGGCAGGCTGTAAAGGATGCTCGTTTCAGTGGTCAGGATAGAATTAAGGGTGATCATCGGATATTGGGGGATAGTGCCTTTGTGATGGAGGTGCTTGCAGAGGCAGAAGAGAAATTTGAACGTTTCTATGAGCTGAAAAGCAAAGGATATAATCTTGATACAATAGAGCAGAAGGTTTGCGAGATTTTTGGTATAGAACCGGATGAAATATATTCAAAGAGCCGCCAAAGAATCAGAGCGGAAGCAAGAGGGTTATATTGTTACTGGGCGGTCGGGGACTTGGGATATTCATTGGCAGATTTGGCAAGACTTTTTGGTATGACTGCTCAAGGAATCGGGTATGCTGTGAGAAGGGGTGAGCGAATCGCCAAAGAACAAAATTATAGACTAATAGATTGAGTTAGTTACTTAATGATGGACGTCCCCCATACCCTTAATAATTATAAGACCAAGGCTGTTCTTGAAATGCCACTTGCGAGCATAGAATCCTGCTATCGACATCTGGCGGAGACAATTGCACCGCATCGACCTGATGGAGAGATAACACTTGTTCCAATGGGACCCAAACCACATGTTCTGGCCTCAATTCTTATTGCTATGCGTTTTCAGGAAGTCGCTTGTCTTCGCGTAAGCGGGGCGCCGAACCCAATAAACGTTTGGCCAACTGGCGAAATCGTGGCAACTCGAGTAATTGTTAAAGGAGACCTTTGATTTTTTAAATAGTATTGAGAATCCTTCTGCAAGTTATTTGATTGCCCAACAAAGCAAATTCAGCCGACGCAAAAAACCGCGCGGCTGATTAGCGGCGTTAGATTCTATTGGCAAAATAAGGAGTTTATATGAACCAAGTAATAGCAACAGAAAAAAAACCAATTAAATTGTGGTTGAGTGATATTGAGGACGGCGCGCTTGACCAGGCGAAAAACTTGGCGAATCTTCCGTTTATATTCAAACATATTGCTTTGATGCCTGACTGTCACCAAGGGTACGGAATGCCTATTGGTGGTGTAATGGCAACAAAAGAAGTTGTTGTCCCGAACGCTGTTGGCGTTGATATCGGGTGCGGCATGATCGCAGTTCAAACAAGCCTTGAGAATAATATCGATAAAGACAGCCTTAAAAAAGCAATGTCTCAAATCCGCAAAACAGTTCCGGTCGGGTTTAAAAAACACAACGAGCCTAAAGACGCTATTCTTATGCCACATGATGACACTGGCCACATTATTGAGCGTGAATTTAATAATGCTCGAAAGTCACTTGGCACTCTTGGAGGTGGTAACCATTTTATCGAGATTCAAGCGGGGAGTGATGGTCATATTTATTTAATGATTCATTCAGGTAGCCGGAATCTCGGTTTGCAAGTGGCAAAACACTACAACAACATTGCGGTTGATCTTAACGAAAAATGGTTTTCCAGCGTCCCAAAAAGCCATGAACTTGCATTCCTGCCCTTAGAATCAGATGAAGGGCAGGAATATTTACAGGAAATGCAATACTGCGTCAGTTTTGCGTTAGCAAACCGTGAAAATATGATGGATCGTGTTAAAGAATCAATTTCTCATGCTTTTGGGGATGTTCGTTTTTCTAGACCGACCAAGATTGCCCATAATTATGCTGCGATGGAACACCACTTTGGACAGAATGTTATGGTTCATCGGAAAGGCGCGACAAAAGCACGTGGTGGCGAACTTGGCATTATCCCTGGATCACAAGGAACATCCAGTTATATTGTCGAGGGCAAGGGGCATCCTGATAGTTTTGAATCGTGTTCTCATGGTGCTGGCCGAAAGATGGGCCGAAAACAAGCTCAAAGAGAGTTAAATCTGGAGAACGAAAAAAAACGATTGGATGACATGGGAGTTATCCATTCAATCCGAAATGAAAAAGACCTTGATGAAGCGGCAGGGGCTTATAAAGATATTTCAGAGGTTATGGCGAATCAATCAGATTTGGTTGATATTTTAGTTGAATTAAAACCTTTGGCAGTGATTAAGGGTTAGAATCTAACGAACAAATACAGCGGATACGATACCGCTGTGCCGCTGATTTTTCGGCGTTAAGAGGCTAAACAATGAATATTTGGGAACCAGACAAACTAATTCTGTTCACAGCTTTGTTCATGCCAGGCTTTGTATCAATAAAGATATATGTGGGAATAGGGGACGTCCGCAAATAAGTAAATAACTTGACATGATGACGAAAAACTGATAATAAAAGTTTTATGCCAAGATTAGCCCGCCTCGATGCCCCCGGTATTCTGCACCACGTTATCATCCGTGGGATAGAACGCAGAAAGATATTTAATGACAATCAGGACAGGGAGAATTTTCTTGACCGTCTGGGAACTCTCTTACCCGAAACGAATATAACCTGCTATGCATGGGCATTTTTATCCAATCATGCCCATTTTTTATTTCGAACCGGGGATATACCGCTATCGACTTTAATGCGTCGATTGCTAACAGGGTATGCGGTAACCTTAGTGAAGTGGTCAAGTCTCCGTTTAGCTCTTGCTTGAAAATAGAAAGAGCTAAACGGAGACTTGACCCCCACTATCATGAACTTGATTAGAAATGCCCGTGGTGTTCTCATGATAAGATTCAGCCAGGTGAAAATCGTGTAGATGAAATGGTCAGCCCGAAGGACAACCGTACTTATAATGTTTCCCGCTCGCCTATTCATCACCTGGATGGTTCTATTTCACAAATGATCATTTACAGGGATGTTTCTGAACTAAAAGACATGGAACAAAAGGTCCAACAAGCCACTAAGATGGAAGCTATTGCCATCTTAGCCAGCGGTGTTGCCCATGAGTTCAACAATGCCCTGATGGGGATTATGGGAAACCTTGAACTGTTTAAAATGGATTTGCCCGCAGATGAGAGGGCAGACAAGTATTTTGAGGCAATGCAAGATTCCGGTCATCGAATGTCCCGTTTGACCGACCAGTTGTTGGCCTATGCACAAGGAGGTAAATATCAACCAAGAGATCTGAAGTTGGATGATTTTATTGTGGTAGAAACATTGCCAATCCTGCAGCATGACATCACCCCCACAGTCAGGGTGGAAACGCATTTTCCAAAAGATGTCTCGTATATTAAGGCCGACTATACCCAGATGCAGATGGTACTGTCTGCCATATTAACCAATTCAAATGAGGCCATAGAAGATGAGGGCGTTATTAAAATTAGTGCGGGAAACGAAAATATTGATGAAGATTTCGCAAAACAGTATTCCGGTCTTAAGCCCGGTCCTTATGTTTTTCTCGTTATCGAGGATGACGGCAAGGGTATGGATGAGGAAACAAGGAGCCGGATATTTGAGCCCTTTTTCACTACCAAGTTTCAAGGCCGTGGAATGGGCATGGCCGCTGTTTATGGCATTATCAAAAGTCACGATGGCGCAATCACGGTTGAATCAGAACCGGGCAAAGGTACTGTGATCCATATTTATCTCCCTGCTATAAGTGCAGAGAGCAGGGAGAAGGAAGAAAAGGCAGTCAAAGAACCGAAGGTCGAACTGGCCATGGGCGAGGGTACCATCCTGGTCATCGAGGATGAAGAGCGGCAACGGGTGGTCGCATGCGGGATACTGACCAAGCTGGGCTACTTGGCTGAAGCTGTTTCAAGCGGTGAAGAGGCCATTAAATATATGAAGGAAAACACCGTAGACCTGATCGTCCTTGACATGGTCATGCCCAAAGGGATCAACGGGCGTGAGACTTACCAGCAGATCATAAAGATCCGCCCCGGACAGAAGGCGGTCATCGCAAGCGGATATGCCAAAACAAAAGAGGTAGATATTGCTCAAGAATTAGGAGCAGGCAAATACATAAAAAAGCCTTACACACTGGAAAAGATAGGGGTTGCTGTTAAGAAAGAATTGGAAAAATAATAGGTTTTGAACGTGAAATGTGATGCGTGAAACGTGAGGCGTGAAACTGGAAACTCGAAACTTGTCGCACAGAAAAAGATGAGGATGGGGATGTCCCCATTAACACACGCCTGAACGGTTACGGTTTTTTATTGCATTTTATGGGCTACTTATATAGACTAAGTAAATAGACTAACCCAAAGAAGGTGATTATCATGGATGTTGTTAATGTGCATGAGGCAAAAACACACTTTTCCAAATTGCTGGTCCGTGCTCATACCGGTGAGGAAATCATAATTGGCAAGGCGGGTAAACCCTACGCTAAATTAGTTCCATTGTCTCCGGTGAAAGAACGCGTTCCCGGCATTGCAGAGGGGGCGGTGAGCGATTCATTTTTTGAGCCATTGCCTGAAAATGAATTAAAAGTCTGGGAATCATAGCCATGTTGCTGGATACCCACATTTTCTTATGGTGGCTATTTGATGATCCTAAATTGCCGACTGGGATTAAAGGGTTTGTAAAAAATAGAAATAATGCAGTATTTGTGAGCGCTGCATCGGTTTGGGAAATCGCCACGAAATTTCGTTTGGGGAAGCTTCCTGAAGCTGCTCAAGTCGCGAGAAATGTACCTGAATGGATAGCACGAGCAGGTTTTGAAGCAATGCCTGTGACCGCTGAACATGCTCAGCTTGCGGGAGAATGGGATCTTCCGCATCGTGACCCATTTGACCGCATGCTTGCCGCGCAAGCTAAATTGGAAAAAACGCCTTTGGCTACGGTGGATATTTTACTTAAAGATTTTCCTGTGGAAATTTTTACGGGCGAAAAAGCGTGATGCCGTATTGAAATGCCAAATCAAATCTAAAACCCCAATGTCAAAATGTTTCAATTTGTGCGGTGAATACAGGTTTTCATTGGCATGCATTCCCACGCTGGAGCATGGGTACGAGCAAACTCGCACCCCGCTTAAAAACGGGATCTTCAACCTGCAACCCGTAACGCCTAACTCGCAACGCGCAACCCGCAACCCGAAACCCTCTCTTTCAGATAACGCAGGGTTCCAGTGTTGAAAGGGTCATGGAATCGGCATCGAGTCGCGCGGGTATCCCAAGGGGGAGGGCCCTATTCTTCAGACCGTGTCCAATAGGGAACCCGGTTATCAGGGGGATCTTCAGTTCAGACGCCGTAGTATTGAGCAGATCATCGACAGCAGACGGGTCGCCGCATTCGATAAACTCTCCACCGATCAGACCGGCAATTCTTTTCAATTGGCCAGCCAACGAAAGATGGGTGAGCATACGATCTATGCGGTAGAGCGGCTCCCCTTTGTCCTCGATAAACAGGATACATCCTTCAAGGGATGGAAGAAAAGGCGTCCCGACCACATAACAGATGAGACTCAGATTGCCCCCGATAAGGGGTCCAGTAGCACTCCCTGAAATGAGAGGATTTCCTGCCATGGGTCTGAATGAAACCGGTTGATCTGATGAGATGAGATTGAAAAGGCTCTCCCGGCTGTTGTCATTAAGGGCGGAAAGCCCACGCACCATGGGTCCGTGAAAAGTGACGAGCCCGGTCTTTTTGGTTATGGCCATCAGTAGGGCGGTGATATCACTGTATCCAACGATGATCTTCGGGTTTTCCCTGATCAGATCATAGTCAATCCTGTCAAGAAGCCTCAGGGTTCCATATCCTCCGCGGGCACAAAAAATGGCTTTTGTCTTCCTGTCCTGAAACATGCCATGGAGGTCTGAAAGCCGGGCCTCATCATCTCCTGCCAGATAACCCTGCCTGTCATATACGTGAGGTGCAACATGAATTCTGAAACCGGAGGATTCCAGCAACTCCAGATCGGGTTTCAGCTCGGATTCATCTACAGGTCCGGCAGGAGAGATAATCCCGATCAGATCCCCTGGCCGAAGCCTTGGTGGTTTAATAAGGGGCAATCTTTGGGGTTTAGAAGGTGACATCGAAGTGTTGGGATCTGCTCGCCTTTCTTAGAGGCTGGTTGAAAATGTTCAATTTTGTCCAAGATCAAGGAAGACGCAAATTTTAATCGCAGGAATATATGTAATATTTCGAGGATTAAAATTTTCGTCTGACACAGAGATTGGGCAAAAGGGGGCGTTTTCAACAAGCCTCTTACTGGTTTCTCTTGAATAGGATTATAAGTCCCTGTAAGGTCAAAAATTCCTCAACATGGGCTATTGTTTCCGAGACTTCTGAGATAATAGGCGCCAGACCTCCTGTGGCAATAACCATTGGCTCTTCTCCTGACTCATTTCGCATCCTGTTGACAATGCCGTCCACCAAACCCGCATAACCATAGATAATCCCGGCGTTCATGCTGCTGATGGTGTCTTTTGCTATGACCGTGTTCGGCCGGCTAAATATCTCGACTCTCGGAAGTTTGGAGGCCTCTCTAAAGAGGGCTTCGCAAGATATTATTACCCCTGGGGCAATGGCGCCGCCCATATAGGAACCCTCCTTTGAGATATAATCAAAGGTCGTGGCCGTGCCAAAATCGACCACGATCAGAGAGGTGCCATATTTTTCGTAAGCGGCCACCGCATTTACAATCCGGTCAGCGCCCACTTCCTTGGGGTTCTCATATAGAATCGGCATCCCTGTCTTGGTGCCGGGACCGATAATCAGGGGCTCAACCTTAAAGTAACGGCGTGAAAACTCTTCCACGGTATTGAGCAGCGGGGGTACCACACACGAGATAATCGTATCCTGGATATCCTGAAATTTTATATCCTTCCACTGAAAAAAAGTGCCTATAAGGATGGCCAGTTCATCAACGGTGGTCTCTTTTTCGGTCCTGATCCTCCAGTGGTGGAGGATCTGTTCCTGATCTGTCACTCCCAGGACAATATTCGTATTACCGATATCAATACAAAACAACATAAATGTCACCCTTTGGATTGATGATTGATGATTGGCGATTGAAAAAGAGTAGAAAAACAGCGAAATACAGGCTGAGTCCCTCGTATTTCGCCCAAGCATTCATCCAGACATTATGTAACATCTCAATAAGTTGCGGTAATCCCGCCGCGGGAGATTTCCGCGTTTGTGGGAATGACAACAACGGGTGCTTTGTGACTTTTGCGCCTTTTTGCGGCTTCACCAACAATCATCAATCGACAATCAAAAATCATAAATCCCGAGCGTTCCCGCGTTTAACCGCATCGATGATCTTAACCGTCTCCACTGCCTTTTTTACGTTATGCGCCCTTATGATGTGAGCGCCATTCATTACTCCCGCGGCTACAGCAGCCATGGAGCCCGTGTCCCTCTCATGGGGCTCTCTATCTAAGATATGACCGATGAAGGCCTTGTTGGATGGACCTAACAAAACGGGTCGTTCAAGGGATTTGAATCGGGAAAGATCTCTGATGATTTTGAGATTGTGATCAAAGGTCTTTCCAAAACCGATGCCGGGGTCTACGACAGTCAATTCCCTGCTAATGCCGG
>Ga0207996_1002635_pt1 | contig 10606 bp, 8 predicted proteins | sample AntAceMetag02UKG_FD_184773 | JGI IMG/M metagenome (GOLD analysis project Ga0207996, IMG submission 184773) | Saline lake microbial communities from Ace Lake, Antarctica - Antarctic Ace Lake Metagenome 02UKG (SPAdes) (version 2) | ecosystem: Environmental > Aquatic > Non-marine Saline and Alkaline... | reverse complement strand
TTTTCAACTTATTTTTTATTATAAAGTTTCCAATTTTATGCAGATTATATGCAAGGATACCAACTCCAACATATCGAGTAAACCCATCAATGCCTTTATCTGGACATCTGTTAAGTCCATGATGCTCAAGACAGTTTATATTGGATTCCACTGCAGCATGTTTTTTTCTTAGTAGTACAAATTCCTTTGTAGATTCTTCTTTGGTTTCCTCTTTATTTTTCTTTCCTTTTTTTGGCATATTCAACTTATTCACAAGAGGATAAAGATACATTTTGTTTGCATAAGAGCTGAAACCTCTGTCAAAACTAATACTTTGAACTGAATTATTTTCAAAATTCTTCATTATTCTGTTAATAAGTTCCACTGGTTGCTCTACATCTTCTTCTCTGAGCATAACTTTATAATCAAGAATTAGGTCATTTTTATCTGTTGTTATCATAACTCGGTGACCAAGTTCTACTGAAGGATTTCTTTTGCCTTTGGATATCCATTCTGTATGAGATTCAAAAACAGAAAAAACTTTTTCAATATGGGGTATATCTTCTCCTTTAAGAAGCCTTCTACATACAAGATCAATATGTTTATCGATCATACCATGAAAATAATCCAGTTCAGGAATATTGATACCGTGTAGGGCAGCCTGTGTTCGTGTAGTAAGTATTTTTCCTGAAATTTTCCTACATACTGCAAGGAAGTCAGTAGTACGTTTTTTAACTCTCAGCTTCTTATTTTTACCTCCACCGAAAACAGTTTTAATGCATTTTAAATATGTTTTTTTCAATTCATAATTCCAGAGAGAATGTTTACGCCATCCGCCCATCATGTATAGATCTTTATCTTTGATTATAAGTGAAATACACTTTTTTAAAGAATCCCATGTTAAATTTAAATCTGTAGGGAAATGAACATTACACTCAAGAACATAACTATCTGCTTTTAGATTCATCATTTCTGGTTTACCGTGATTAAGAAGAAGACGACCATGGTTTGCAACAATCAGGTTTATTGCTTTTAAAGTATCTTCATCCAGAAGGGAAACATTATCATTTATTGTTCGATAGTTGAAAACTTTTTCACTCCAAATACTTTCCACCCCAAGAATTAAACGTAAAAGTTTGTGATGATTGGCAAGGTCTTCAAGTTTATCAAAATCAATATCAAGGCCAAGCCTTACAGTTGCAAGAACAAAAATATGCCATAAATCCATTCCGGGACGGCCAATTGTATTATTGCAGGCAATAACTTTCTTTTCTATTATTTTAAAAATATCTTCATTTAACTCTGTATTGCTGAATATCCACTGAAGTCCTGAAAGAATAGCAGGAAGTTCATCTCTACTTTTTAAAGGGAGTTTTACGGATTCTATGGGAGTGATTGATAAACCGGGATTGACTTCGAATCTTCTACGCATTATAGATATATTCCTCTGAATGTTTTGGGTTTTTGAGTAGTGTCAATATAATTTGAACTCAAAACCTATTGGATTCAAATTAAATACTCAAAACATTCGGAGATTTTACTAACACCTAACAACCTAAACCTTAAAACCTTAAACAATTTTCGCACAGACACTAAATAGTTTTTACCTGTACTGCTCCGCTTTGTATTATCATATAAACCTTCGTAAATGGCCCTGAACACAGTTCTATGTTCAGGGTCTTTAATTCCTCGCTTATAGGATATTTTATTTTATGATAAATAAAATCTTTTTAGTTATTATTGTTCCTCCTGTGGTTTGAGCCGTTATTATAATACTATAATTAGTATTCTGCGGTTTCATATTTTTTACTAAGTCTAAATTTAGATTAATTACAGCCCCATTATTTGGCCAGTAAGGCCCCATTTCCTTACCGTTTTTGACCGGTAATTCTATTAGACACTTACTGTCTACAGGATCTTCAATATAAGCTGCTACATTGTATAATATGTACTTCCCAGTGCTTTTCACAATAATCTCATTCGCGCTCAGCTTGTTATTGGCCTCCTTTATGATAAGTTCTCGCGGCTCACACACATAGCTATAATCTTCTGTTGGTTTCTTATAAACTGCTGCTACTAAAATACTTCCATCTTGTACACCTTTTATCGCGTAACCATAGTCTTTCATAGCCAGTCTTTCGATTCCTATGAATCCCACCACTACCTGGCCGCGCTTAGTCCAGCTATTGTATAGGTTGTCAACCCTGCGATGGATTAACCTATCCACACTAACATGACGTTGTAGTCCCCACGCATTGGATAGTGCTGCCATCTCTGCGGCCTTAACTTGGTCTGATGAGTCAAGCCTCTTTCTGTCGGCGTAACCGGCACCCATTGCGATATTGCCCATGCCTTTGATTATGGTCCCGTCCTCTTTAATAATGTCAAAACCAATCTTTCGTAGGGTAGCCTCATTGTAAATACCAGTCCCCCCGTAGTTTGTCATATCGTCTATTACCATTCTTTCCCCTGGCGCTAGTGTGACGGGCCCTGGGTTATTAATATCCATCCAATCACCACAATTATAGCTTCCGCTCAATTGCAACCGTTCCTCAGTTTGGTTCAAAATTGCTGTCCTTGATTCCATAAATCTATTAGCCATTGTTATATTCGTCATTAACAATAGCGCCAATGTTAAAAAAAGTCCTTTTTTCATTTGAAGTTCCTCTTTCTATTTTTTGCTTTTCTAGGGTAAATAGTTATCAATAAGAAAAATCGATTTAGATTCTATAATATTAGCTTACTTGATTTTTAAGTACTGATGTCAAAATAAGTTTTGTTTTTATCTTTTTACCTCTGTTTGAAATAATGATTACATTGAATGTTAAAATATACGTTTATTCTATTTTTTCAAACCTTTTCTCATTTCAATCTATTCACTTATATCACTCATTAATTTTTAAATTGCACGTCTGAAATAGTTATAACAACCTAATAAAGCGTCTCTTACCATCACCGTTTAATCATTCATTGATTTATTCATCCATGGAGGTTTAAATGAATATTGCACTGAACATATTACGATATGTAAAAATTCGTAACCAGCTAGAAATTATCTTTCCGGCATTGGGTGTTTTATCGCCTAACAAGAAGACAGGAGGTATATTATAAAGGGTTGATTTTTCGATAGAAACCGTCTTCCTGTATAAAGCAAACAGGAATTTCATACTTATTTATCTTGATATAATCAAAAAACTTTTAAAAAAATCAAGATTAATCTCGTTGTCTATGAGTATGTTAAAAAGCAAATATACTTTCACTTAGGAAAAGACCGTTTTACAGATTTTTCATATTCCATTTTTTATAGAAAAACAAGTAAAGTTTGATAAACAATAACACACAGTATGTATGTAAAAACCAAGCTTCCGAAAGTCCCAAAAAGCGCCCATCCCCAGGAAGTTTCTTTTGCCATTGCTATTACAGTAACAAAACATGGCGCATATAATAGAACAAATAAAAGAAAACTGATAACCACCGGCAATGTCCAAACTTGGTTTACAGCTAGTCTTTTCTCGAGCAAAGATTTAGAAGATTCTTCAGATTGTACTCCATTTACCGGCTTCACAGATTGCACTTCTTCCCCACCTGATTCACCCAATGAATATGCCGTTGATAAAGTTGAAATTATCACTTCTTTGGCTGCAAACCCTCCAATTAATGCAATATTAGCCTGCCATGGAAATCCGGCATATTTACTAACATTTTCGAGCCATAATCCCAGCTTACCACCAAAAGAGTTTTTTAAAGCTGCCTTCCGCTCTTCATTATCAATTTTATTAAGTTTTTTATTCAATAATGCTTTACTATTTATAGTATTTTTGCTATAAGCTGGTTGCGTTATAACAGTTTCTCTCATTTGATTAAAACTGTCTTTCTTGGATTGAGGGAGTTGGGGGAATGTTATTAAAACCCACATTATTATGGAAATAGCAAAAATCACAGTTCCTGCTTTTTTGACAAATTGCCATACCCTATCCCATGTATGAGTAAAAATACCATACAACGTAGGCAATCTATACGGAGGTAGCTCCATAATAAAAGGCATAGGCTCTCCGCGTATGATAGTTGTACGAAGAATCTTTGCAACAACAAGAGCGATAAACCACGCCCCTAAAGTTAGCACAAGCATGATGGTAGTTTCATTCCCGGGGAAAAAAACTTCAGCAAGCATTAAAAAAACAGTTGCTTTTGCGCCGCAAACCATAAAAGGAGCTGTTAAAACAGTTGTAAGCCGTTCTTTAGGACTTCGAAGAGTACGTGCCGCCATTACGCCGGGAACGGCACACCCACCAGGAATGCCCCCAGCAATTATAAAAGGCATAACTGAGGCGCCATGCAACCCAAAAATTTTTAACACTTTATCAAGCATATATGCTACTCTAGCCATATATCCTAAATCTTCAAGAAAACAGAGCATAGCAAACATTATCAATATAAGTGGTGCAAAGCTCAGAACAGCCCCCACTCCATCAATTATCCCTGCAACAATAAGGGAACGCAATAATTCATTCCCAATATACGTATTGCCTAAGTGTCCAAGAAAACCGAATCCATCCTGTAGCCAGCCTTGAGGATAAGCTCCTATCTGAAAAGTAAGCCAAAACATAAGATACAGAACTGCAACCATTATTATAGGTCCTAATAACCTATGTGTAAAAACTTTATCTATTTTTTCAGAGAGGCTCCGTTTAAAAGTATATTCTCGCGATATTACACCCTGCTTGAGGAGTGACTGAATATAGCCATACCTATAATCAGCAATCATAGCCTCAGGATATGTGTTCAGAGTTTTTTCTATATGTTTTTCAACTTTTTTTACAATACGTAGCAATAAATTATGGACTTTTTCATTTTCATGTTTGCCCTTATTTAGAATATTTTCATCCCCTTCAATATATTTCACAGCCAACCATGCAGGAGGATATTGCTTAGTCAAAAAATTCTTGTCTTTAATAATTTCAAACATTTCTGATATGGCTGGATCTAAATCTGAACCGTATGATATTTTAAAAAAATCTGCCTGATCGTCCGGTTTGTTTTCTACAACTTCTATAATCGCATTCAGTAATTCCTTTTTCCCTCTTCCTTTGCGCGCCACGCACTCTACGACAGGAACCTGCAATAATTTAGATAGAACTTCACTGTTTATCAGAATACCTTTTCTTTTTGTATCATCCATCATATTGAGCCCAAGTACGAGTGGGACACCAATCTCAAGCAATTGTACAACAAGATAAAGACTGCGTTCAAGAGCAACCGCATCAAGCATGCAGACAACAACATCAGGTTTTTCATTTATTATTACATCTCGGGCAACGATTTCTTCCATTGAATAAGATGTTAGGGAGTAAGTTCCGGGAAGGTCTACAAAATTGATTTTATAGTTTTCTGTCTTGTGATGCCCCTCCATGCGTTCTACTGTTATGCCGGGGTAGTTACCAATTCGGGCAGATGAACCCGTAATGGCGTTGAACATCGTACTTTTTCCGCAGTTAGGCTGACCTGAAAGTGCTACAACAATTTTTTTGCGGGGCATATATTAATCCTTTACATCACATGTTATATAATCAGCTTCACTATTGCGTAAAGTTATTATATATCCCAGCATTTTTATCGCAACAGGGTCATACAAAGGCGCTCTACCTACAACCATCAATTCATTTCCTGGAATTAACCCCATATCCCTGATCCGCCTACCAAGTTCTCCTCTGGCAGCAATTGCATGTATTACGCCTCTCTGATCTTTAGACATCTTCCGCATTGGTATAATCATTATTAAAATTTCTATTTGTAAATATTATTTATTATTAATAATAAGTTAGGGGAATCTAATTAAATTTCAAGAATTATTACCTACATTTACTTATAAAAGAATTAACTCAAGTAGATAGTTTTTTACTCTAGGGTTAGTCCAATGAAAATTTAATAAGATGATTAACACTTCAAGATAAATCTTGTTTTTGTCTTTTTACTTCTGTTTGAAATCATGATTATGTTGATTATGAAGAAGTTAAAAAGCAAATTCCTGTACACTTAAAACAAAAAACAACAACGTTTTTGTACTAATTCTCAATTCCTTCACGGGCATTGACACCAATGTCATAATAATGTTTAATGCATTTCATTTCGGTAACCAGATCTGCTTTATCAATCAATGCCTGAGATGCATAGCGGCCGGTTAAAATAAGCTCAAGTTTTTTAGGTTTATCATTTAGAATTTCCAATACGTCTTTTTCATTAGCAAGCCCAAACCAAATCGCAACATTTATTTCATCAAGTATTACAATATCATAACTACCGCTAAGTATAACTTCTTTACATTTATCTAATGCTTTTTTCGTTTTTCCCATATACTCGGGAGTTACTTCCTCTTTTCTTATACATTTTCCGATACCGAATTGTTCCATGTCAATATATGGATTATCTTTCAAAGCAAAAAGCTCTCCGTATTTCTGCCCTTTCATAAATTGCCCAATATAGGTACGTTTTTTACGTCCGGATGCACGAATAGATAGCCCAATGGCTGCTGTAGTTTTCCCTTTACCGGTTCCTGTATATATTTGTATATAACCTTTCATTGAGCACATTCCTTTCAAGGTTTTTCTGTTTTCAATAAATATAATAATAGGATTAACCTAAATATCAGTAAGATATAAATACATTATAGGCTATTTTAAACTCAAAACGAAATACTTTTCGATAAAAAATAAGAATAACTGAAAGTATAAGCACCATCACAAAAACAAAAATATATCCGATATAAATCAAAAATAGTTTTATTTCCCGCCAGTGGCGTAGTGCATTATTTTTTCCTGGGTAGCATCTTTCGCTGAAATAGTCGCCTGAATCTTTCCTTTGTGTATGACTATTATTCTATTGGAAAGTTCCAATACTTCCGGTAGCTCAGAAGAAACCATAATAATACTTCCTAGTGCTGCATTTCTCTTCTCAATTAATTATAAATACAGTAGAACAGATATATAAAATGTTTTTTTGCTTTTTTTTTGTTTATAAATTTTATATTCCTGCTAAACACTAGTATATTGCTCTACTTTTTTGTTTATATCTTTTGTTATCAAATAACTTTTTAACAGAAACTATTTCGGAAAAGATAAAAATTAAAGAAATATTACATAAAAAGATTTTTTTTCGTTTAGATAGATTGATAAGTTTAATTAATATTAACAATGTTCAGTAAAAAGGGACAAATGCTATGGCAACGAACCTTGAGACTCTTAAAAAAGATGTCGTCGATATCTGCAAAAAGTGCGGGAATGACCGTACAAAGATGATGGATATCGTTAGGGCCGTGCAGAAAAAATACGGCTGTGTATCAAGCGAAGCTATGGATATGATTGCAGCAGAAGTTTCAACTCATCGAATTGAAGTTGAAAGTGTTGTATCATTCTATACTTTCCTCTCAGAAAAACCAAAGGGAAAAATAGTTATACGTGTATGTGATGACATTATCGATAAAATGGCAAATGTAGCCTGCATTGATGATACCTTCAAAAAAGAACTCGGTATAGAGTTTGGTGAAACTACTCCAGACGGTAAAATCACACTAGAGCACACACCATGCATCGGCATGTGCGATCAGGCTCCTGCAGCTTTGGTGAATGATGTAGTTGTAACTAATCTCTCAAGCGACAAAGTAAAAGAAATCGTTAAAACTTTGAAAGAGACCGGAGACCCTGCTAAAATTACCCATCGCCATGGTGATGGAATCAATTCTAACCCGCTAGTACACTCAATGGTACGTAATAATATCAGAAAATCCGGAGATGTTATTTTTTCTGAATATAATGAAGGTGTAGCTCTGAAGAATGCTATAAATCAAAGTCCTGTTGAAATTATACGTACGGTAAAAGCTTCAAGAATGAGAGGGCGTGGCGGCGCCGGATTCCCTACAGGAATGAAATGGGAATTTACACGTGCTGCTGAAGGTAACCAAAAAACTATTATCTGTAATGCCGATGAAGGTGAACCAGGAACTTTTAAAGACAGGGCTATTTTAACAGAACGTGCAGATTTGCTTTTTGAAGGTATGACAATTGCCGGTTATGCTATTGGAGCAGACACAGGTATACTATATCTGAGGGGTGAATATGCATATTTAAGAGAATACCTCGAAGATGTCTTAAACAAACGCCGCGCAAATGGACTACTTGGAAACAATATATGTTCTGTAAAAAAACTCGGTATTTTTGGTAAAAAATCTTCTATAAATTTTGATATCAGAATACAAATGGGAGCAGGTGCTTATATATGTGGCGAAGAATCTTCTCTGATAAGCTCCTGCGAAGGACTGCGTGGCGATCCTAAAAACCGTCCACCATTCCCAGCGCAAAAAGGATACCTTGGAACACCTACATCTGTTAATAATGTAGAAACATTCTGCTGCGTAGTAAAAATTATAGAAAAAGGCGCAGCCTGGTTCTCAGCACTGGGTTCACAGGGCAGTACTGGCACTAAGCTTTTCAGCGTATCTGGTGACTGCAAAGCTCCCGGAGTCTATGAACTTCCGTTCGGCATAACTGTTAGCGAACTTCTGAAAGAAGTAGGTGCTCAAGACACAATGGCTGTTCAAATGGGTGGGCCTTCCGGCACATTGATCGGCAAAGAAGATTTCGGCAAAAAAATATGTTATGATCATTTAGCTACCGGTGGTGCTGTAATGGTTTTTAACAACAAACGTAACATTCTGGAAATTGCTGATTATTTCATGGAGTTCTTTGTAGAAGAAAGTTGCGGTTTCTGCACTCCATGCCGTGTTGGGAACGTCCTTCTTAAGAAAAAACTTGAAGATATTATAGACGGAAACGGTACTCCTGAAGATTTGGATTACCTCGAGAAATTAGGCAATACAGTCAAAGCAGCAAGTCGCTGTGGACTTGGTCAAACTTCTCCTAATCCTATTTTGACTTCAATAAAGAATTTCAAACCAGTATATCAGAAGCTTGTAAAGCCTGCTGATGACGGTATGAACCCGACTTTCGATATTGCAAAAGCTCTGGGACAGAGTGAAGCAATTGCTGAACGTAAATCTGTTATCTTTGATACAGTTTAAGGAGATTAATAATGAGCGAAATTACTTTTAAAATAGACAAGGTAGAAGTCAAAGGTAAGTCGGGCCAGACAATTATGGAAGCCGCAGATGCCGCTGGTATATATATACCCCGCCTTTGTACTTATAAAGATTTGATACCACACGGAAGTTGCCGTGTTTGCACAGTTATGGTTAATGGCAGACCTCAAGCAGCCTGCACACAGCCAATTGCTGAGGGTATCATAGTTGATAACGAAACTGAAACAGTTAAGGAAATACGTAAAGATATTATAGATATGCTTTTTGTGGAAGGCAATCATTACTGCATGTTCTGTGAAAAGAGCGGAAACTGCGAACTTCAGGCTTTGGCATACCGTTTTGGGATTATGTCACCCAAGTATCCATATCTGTTTCCAAAGAGAGACATAGATGCTTCACATCCGGACATTTTCATAGACAGAGATCGCTGTATCCTCTGCGGAAGATGTGTTCGTGCCTCTCAACAGTTTGACGGCAAAAACGTTCTGGACTTTGTTGAGCGTGGAACAGAAAAGAGAATTGCTGTTAACGCAGAAACAAATCTTGCCGAAACTGATGCAGCTGGCTCTGATAAAATGGTTGAAGCATGTCCTGTCGGCGCTCTTTTAAAGAAGAGAGTTGGCTATGCTACTCCAATCGGACAAAGACTTTACGACCATAAGCCTATCGGTTCAGAAATTGAAAATAAATAAGCATTACGCTTTTAAATAAAGGAAAAGAATCATGGGAAAACCAAAAGTAGCAACAACTTCACTGTGTGGATGCTGTGGCTGTCATATGGGAATTCTTGATATTGATGATAGAATTCTTCAACTTGTAGAACTTGTTGATTTTGATAAATCTCTAATTGATGATATCAAGAAATTTTCTGCTCGCTGTGCCATTGGACTAATCGAAGGTGGATGCTGTAATGAAGAAAATGTCCATATATTAAAATATTTCCGCGAAAACTGCGATATTTTGATTTCAGTTGGCGATTGTGCTATTATGGGCGGTATTCCGGCCATGCGTAACAATATCCCACTGAAAGAATGTTTGGATGAAGCATATATAAACGGTCCCACTGTTTATAATCCATCCGGCAAAGCTCCTAACGATCCAGAGCTTCCGCTTCTTCTTGATAAAGTATATCCATGCACAGATATAGTAAAAATGGATTTCCATCTACCGGGGTGCCCACCGCCAGCAGATACAATCTGGCAGGCATTGGTCGCTTTATTGACAGATAAGCCTTTAGATTTACCTTATGAATTAATTAAATACGATTGATCCACTGGAGGATTTTGTAATATGAAAAAGATAGTAATTGAACCTGTAACACGTGTCGAAGGACATGGTAAAGTTACAATTCAGCTTGATGATAACAATAAAGTTATCGATTCAAGACTGCATATAGTAGAATTTAGAGGTTTTGAAAGATTTATTCAAGGCCGTCCATATTGGGAAGTTCCAGTAACTGTACAGCGCTTATGCGGTATTTGCCCTGTAAGCCATCATCTTGCTGCAGCAAAAGCTATGGATGTAATTGTAGGCGTTGAT
>Ga0207996_1002634_pt1 | contig 10606 bp, 8 predicted proteins | sample AntAceMetag02UKG_FD_184773 | JGI IMG/M metagenome (GOLD analysis project Ga0207996, IMG submission 184773) | Saline lake microbial communities from Ace Lake, Antarctica - Antarctic Ace Lake Metagenome 02UKG (SPAdes) (version 2) | ecosystem: Environmental > Aquatic > Non-marine Saline and Alkaline... | reverse complement strand
AAGATTATGTGGGAATGTATGAAAATCCAGGATATGGTACGATACAGATCGAGCAAAATGACGATGAACTGTATATGGTGTATCATTCCTTTGCAAGTCCGCTTGAGCAATGGCATTATGATGTTTTTAAACCGACAGAAGGACTGCTTGCAGATTCAGATATTCTCATAGAATTCCATACAAACCTACAGGGAGATATCTTTAGGTTGTCAGCTCCTTTTGAATCATCCGTTTCACCTATCATTTTTGAGAAACTCCCACCGGAAAAAATGTCTGATCCTGAATATCTTGTACAATTTGCAGGCATGTATGAATTGGCTGAGATAAAAATATCGGTGGAACTCAACAAATCTGGTTTGCTCATTCTCTCATACCCGGGACAGCCGGCATATGAGCTCCATCCTTATGCTGAGAATAAATTTCAAATTGGTGATCTCGAAAATTACTATGTTGAATTTCAGATTGATAAAAAAGGTGTAACTGGATTGTCGTTCATTCAACCTAATGGTATTGTAAACGCAAAGAAGGTTGAAGAGGAGTAGTCTTCCTCAGATTTATACGATACAAACGTATAATTTGGACTATTATATGATGGCATTTTATAGGTTCTATAATTGACAAAAATATTGCATAAAAAAATATCCCATCGTTGATAGTGTTAAATGAGTATAATCAAAGGTATTTCAATGAAAAAAAATAGCACTGAGGAAAAGTCAAAATTCGGACATCTTTTCGGTAAAATATACAAAAAGTGGCATGTAGGGCTCATAATCGCTGTCATCATTGCGATTGTGGCGACTCTATTTTACCAAACGGATATTGGCAAACAGCTTGAGTGGAAAACCGTTGATTACCGTGTCCGTTCCTTCACCATTCCGGAGCGTGCAGACTCAAATGTCGTGCTCGTTGCTATTGATAATACCAGTCTCGACTACTTCGAGGATTTCGGTGTTTTATGGAAGTGGCCCCGCAATTTCTACGGCATTGCTGTAAATTATTTTGCGTCTGTCGGTGCAAAGGCGATCATTTTTGATATGATGTTCGACGACCCCGATATCGACAGGGCGGAAACTGATGCCAGCGAAACAGACGGAGCATTTGCCCATTTTATAGGACAAGCTGGAAATGTTATTCTTGGCGCTGAATTTACCATGAATGAGACCGACGCTACACCGGATATTACACCCTTTTCAATAAAACCCAAAATAGAAAGCCCTCTTTATTCACAAAATTTCAAAGGTGGTATAATACCGATTGAAGTATTATTAAAAGCTACAAAAGAACTGGGGTTTCTCAACATCCATCCAGATAATGACGGCATTATCCGAAGAGTGCCCCTCATGTACTCCTATAAAGGTGAGTATTATACTCAGGTTGCCTTCAGTGGCTTCATCGCCGGGCAGAAGCCCAATGAAATTATTGTGAAAAGAAATGCTTGTATCACAAACGGGCTCGTTATCCCTGTTAATAAAAATGATAAATATTTTATAAATTGGTACGGACCAGGCGGCAAAGACGGCGTGTTCAAGTATTATCCTTTTGCCGCAGTATTTCAGTCGGCTCTCGCAATGCAAACCAGCGGCGAACCATCTCTCCCGACCAACACATTCAAAGACAAATATATCATTCTCGGCGCAACTGCATCGGGTCTATCCGATCTGCGTTCTACTCCGTTCATCAATCCATATCCTGGTATGGAGATATGGGCAACGGTTTTGAGTAATTTCCTGAATAAAGATTTTGTCGTCATCATCCCCTGGTGGATCAATTCTCTCCATGTTATTCTTGTTGCGTTTATAACCTTTATTATTTTCATTCGGCTCAAACCGAAGATCGCAAACCCGCTTATGATTCTTGTAATAGCGTATATTCTCGGCATCACAATCTTGCTCTGGAAAGCTGATAGAATATTACTCAATCTTTCAATGCCCCTCATCGGATTTGTACTATCCTACGGATATAGTGCTACGATCAGCTATATTATGGAGGGCCGCTCTAAGCGCGATATAAAAAAGGTTTTCACTCGTTACCTTCATCCGGATGTGATAGAAACCCTGCTTGTTGACCCGGATTCCATAAAGATCGGCGGAGACAGCATAAATGCAACAGTTCTTTTTACAGATATTGCGAGTTTCACTACTTTTTCCGAAGGCAAAACACCCAAACAATTGGTTGATTTTCTTAATGAATATTTTGATAAACTCACCGGCTTCATGCTGGAAAATAACGGACTCCTCGACAAATACACAGGCGATGGCATTATGGCGATCTTCGGCGCACCAATTCCACGGGATGACCACGCAGTAATGGCATGCAGGGCTGCACTTGAGCACAGAAAATATTGCCAACAACTTCAGGAAGAAAAGCAGGAATTCAATTCTGTTGATAATTTTCATATTCATACAAGAACCGGACTGAATTCCGGACCGATCGTTGCAGGAAATATTGGATCAAAAAACAGGATGGACTACACTGCAATCGGTGACAATGTGAACCTTGCAGCACGCCTCGAAGGTGTAAATAAAATCTACAAAACACAGATCATGCTGAGCGAATCCACTTATGATCTTGTCAAAGAACAATTCCTCTGCCGTGAACTTGACCGGTTGCGCGTAAAAGGTAAAACAGAACCTACCTCAGTATTTGAGCTTATTGACAACAATACTGATGAAGCAATTCAGAAAAATGCATGGATCGATGATTATGCGAAGGGGCTTTCATATTATAAAAAGGCAGAATGGAACAAAGCTATTGACATATTTGAAGGGCTTTCTCAAAATCCAGTCAATGATAAAGCGTCCGGCGTGATGCTGGAGCGATGCAAAAAATTCAAGCATGAAACGCCCAAAGACTGGGACGGCATTTTTACCCTGGAGGTAAAATAATGAAAAATAAATATTATCTTTTTATCATTATGATCCTACTCAGTATTTTTGTGATCATTCTGCAGCTCTTTGCACTTGGAAATGTCTCGATCAAGCGTGAGCAGGCATATCTTCGAAGCGGACCGGGCTCGTATTACCCACCTCTTGCAACATTACCCGAAGGATATTCCGTGACTGTGCTCGAAGACAATGGCAGTTGGCTGAAAGTCCAGGCAGACACACTTGCCGGATATATTTCAGTCAAAGTTACAGAAGGTAAAAAAGAAGCAGACGACATGTTTGCTCAGATGGGCTCTCAGAAAGCCATCACGGAGATTTCGCAGATCGGTATGACAGCGGGAATAAAAGCAATGAGTGGGAAGTTTTCAAAGAAAATAGATGAGAATGTTGATTTTATTGATGAATTTCTCAGCTATTATATAAATCCATATACCTTTGAGCAATTCCGAGAAGATACCTATCGATCTACGAATCTGAAAAAAATACAAAAGAGCGTGAAGCTTCCACTCTTCGATGCTCCGCAATTCTTCACATTCTCAGAAGAAGCAATGGGATTTGCCATCGCAAACAAAATTGCAGAGCTTGGACTATATCATGACAAAGCGCTTCAAGACTATGTAAATTATGTGGGTCTTCTTGTGGCGCAGGCAAGCGATTCTTATGATATTCCATACAAATTTTTCATTTTGGACATCAATGTGCCGAATGCGTATTCCTGCCCGGGTGGAATCGTTTTCATCACAACTGGAATGCTTAAAGCAATTGCTAATGAAGCAGAACTTGCTGCGGTACTCGGTCATGAAATCGCGCATGTTTCCCACTATCACGGCATGCAAGAGCTGGAAAAAAGAAAAGTGCAGATCATTGCCGAAGATTCCTTTGCAGAACTCGACATGCTTTCGGACAGCTTATATGGACATGATGAAAAATATGACGATGTAGAAGCAGAATTGGAAGATATTGCACTCTCCATCTACGAAACCATATTTCAAGGTCGACTTGAGGAATATGAAGAAGAGGCCGACAAGCTTGCCTTGCTCTATGCTGCACGAGCCGCATACAACCCGCAAGCCCTCGAACATATCCTTATGCGCCTGATACTGCTTGGAAAAGCATCTAACAACGAGCATTACACCCAGACACAAATCGGATGGAGAAAAGATCTTGTTGAGAAAAAGCTGAGTTCTTTCGATCTTCCAAAAGGATTGCAATACTGGGAAAACCGCTATCAGCTTTATACTAATAAGCTCAAATCTTCAAAACATTGACATTAAAGCATGTAGATTCTTCTCATATGCACAAATACGGAGGTTGCATGAAAAAGATTTTAGTTGTAGTGATAATACTTCTTTTTGCCTGCCAGACACTTCTTGCGCTGGAGATGACAGAGTTGATCGACTGTCCTACTGCGGGCATACTTCAAAAAGGGGAAGTAAAATTTCCGATTAACATTTTCGATAAGGGGGGCGTTTCGTTCGGTGCTGGTGTGGGCGTGCTACCCAAGCTCATGTTCGGCATTCAGTATGGCGGAGAATATATTATCGGGGACTCGATCCCGGAATGGGATTCCTACCCGGGTGTGTTCGTAAAATATCGCATTTTTGACGAATCTCCGACACTGCCAGCGATCGCTATTGGATTTGATTCACGCGGTTTCGGCACGTATACGGACTCACTCAGTGATGGAACTGAGATAAACCGGTTTGCGATAAAGTCCAAGGGCTTTTATGCAGTTGTGAGCAGGAATTTCCATTTCATTGGTAATCTCGGATTGCATGGCGGCATCAACTACAGCACTGAGTGGGATGACAACGACAGCAATTTGGACTTCTTTGCAGGACTCGACAAAAGTATCAACGAGCACATCACGCTGCTTGTCGAATACGATTTTGCTTTTAACGATAATGGGAAGGGCAAAGATGAAGAGACGTACAGCTTTGGTGAAGGGAACGGCTATCTGAACGCGGCACTCCTTTTTAATGTCGCACAAAATATCAGGATACAGATAAACTTCCGCGACTTCCTCGGCAATCAATATAAAAATCCCGACCGGTCAATCTCGATAGGATATTTTGCACAACTTTAACATGACAAAAACAACTATACTCAAGCCGCTTATTTTGTTGAGCGGCTTTTTATTTCTTTGTGCACTTGCACACGCGTCAAGCCCGCTTTTTTATTACTCACTTGCAGAGGTTGCTTTGGATCAGGGACAATATGAAACTGCCGACTCTCTTCTTGAGATCGCATTTCGGATTGACCCCAGCTCAGAAGAGGTGATCGTCGAACGCCTGAACGTGCTGTATTATCTGCGAAACAACAAGCGGCTCATCTCTTTTGCCGAAGACGTTCTCGCAAAGGGCATCGTGCTTCAGGAAGTATATATTATGCTTGCAGACAGCTATCTTGCCACAGGTGACGCAAAAAAAGCAAAGGAAATCCTCTCTGAAGGGCTACAGCACACTGATGAGCCTGGTCCGTTATATCTCGAGTTTTATAGGATCGCCCTGAAAGAAGAAAACGGAACAGAAGCCATGCAATATCTTCATCGTGTAGAATCAGAAACCAATGATCCGAATCTTCTATATCAGGTCGCAATGGAATACTCGCGTCTACAGGATAACATTATGTCCGAAATGACATTGCGCAGAGTCCTCGCACTTGATCCGAAATTTTCTCAGGCGCATGTCTACCTCGGTGATTTCTATTATAATAACAAGGAATTCTATAAATCAATCAAGGAACTGGAATTTCTTCTTGAGAATTCTCAGGAAGCTACAATGATCTCGATGCGGCAACTTCTGCTCTCTTACTATTTCACCCATCAATTCGAACAAGTGTTGGGAATGTCGGACTATTTTCCCCTTGAGTTGATGGATTCAATGCAAAAGAGGATGTTCTTTTTTGCTGCATATAAAGCACAGAAGTTTTCGGTAGCGCTCGAATATGGAGAAGCTTTGCTTGCGGAAAAAGAGACTATGGAACCAGACCGCTTGCAGGAGCTTTATGAAATGATGGCAGTTTCAGAAATTCAGCTTCAAAATTATGAACAGGCAAATGATTATTTTGGTAAAATAAGCGATGAACGCTTTCTTCTTCCTCATTTGAACATTATTCCATTCATCGTAAACGAGACTGGGGATGTGTCGCTCTTTCATACACTTCTTGATTATGCAGAATCAAACGACGCTGACACACTATCCTGCACACTGAAGGCACTGCTGGCATACAATTATGCAAAAATGGATTCTCTTGATCTTAGTAAAAAATATATTTCTAAAATCGACCTGCAACTCTGCACGGACAACTATCCCATCGTGCTGTTATCTTATGCGAAGCTGAAAACAGGAATTTCTACTGATTCCGTGTATGCGTTTCTCGAGATGCGTCCGAATAAGGAAATGACCAGCGCGCAATGGCTCGGACAATACTATGCCGATATTGAAGATATAGAAGTGGCAGAACATTATTTTTCACAAGCGCTTGGGCAGGACAGCACAAATCTTGATCTCTACCTTAATGTGGCTCAGTTCTATAATGAACACGGAATGTTCGGGCAGGAAATTACAACGCTTGAGCAGGGCATGAAATTTTTTCCGGAAAATGCCGATATTTTAAACTGGCTCGGATACTCCCTGACAGAACACGACATTCGTCTGGAAGAAGCACGGTGGATGCTCGAGAAAGCAGTCGCGCTCGCACCCGATAATATTTATATTTGGGATAGTCTCGGTTGGTTGTATTATAAACTCGGTTTATATGAAGACGCACTGAATGCTATGCAGCTTCTGATTGATGCGGATGTGGATGACTCCGTCATCTGCTATCATCTTGGAGTGATCTATTGGAAAAACGGGATAACAGATAAGGCAAAAGAGCTCCTCCAATGCTCGATCGATTTTAATAATAATGAAGAAGCTTTGGGCAAGGCACAGGAAGCCCTGGGAAAAATTGAATAAGTTCTTAAAAATAGAGAACATTCTTTTGGACAAAAAATGAGATACACTTAAATAATAACATATATTTATAAAAAAGGAGCTGTAATGGCACAGAAGAAAGCAGATAAAGTCGAACGTTTTAGATTTGAGAAGATCAATATATTGCTTTTTATTGCGGCGATCGTCGCGATCATTATCGGATTCATTATAGTGAATTCAACAACAACCTTTGGGGCGATACTCCTCGTACTTGGATACGCTGTTCTTATTCCTCTTTCTCTTCTTATTAGACCTAAAAAGAAAGATTCCGAAGCTCAATAATATATGCGCAAAAGGACTGTTTTTTATCTATTTCTCATTTTCACACTTGTTCCCCTGATTGAGCTTTCGCTTCTGATCAAGGTCGGTTCGCTGATCGGATTCTGGCGCACAGTTGCCATAATCTTGATCACAGGGTTGGGTGGGGCTTATCTTGCACGAGCGCAGGGCTTCAGCACTATTGATGCTATTAAACGGGATCTTGCAGAGGGCAGATTTCCAGCGGAACGCCTGCTGGATGGGGCAATTATCTTGTTTGGGGCAGCCCTTCTTATCACTCCCGGACTTATTACGGATTTTATCGGATTGTCATGTATGTTCCCTGCTTCGAGACAATTATTCAAGACCCCACTTAAGAAATACCTGAAAAACAAATTTTTTGGAAATGATATTGTTATAAATCAGTAATTATCAAACTTCTAACAAATTAACAACCACCGGTCTTCGTTTCACTACGCCCAGGCAAGCAGAGAACACAGAGAAGATTTAACTACATATTATCACAACATACATTGACTTAGATATTTGGCCTTTGGCATTTCATTTGAAATTAGAAATTCACGTGGATGCAATCCTTTTATTCGATTGCGTGTTCTATAATTCCACCCCCAAGCACATATTCTCCATAATAAAATACAACTGACTGCCCGGGTGTGATGCTCAATTGCGGTGTGTCGAACAGTACCTTTATTCCATCTTCTATAGGAAATATCATGCATGCTTTTTCTGTAGTATTGAAACGCACTTTTGCCTTTCCCTTCATTGGCTCTTTGAGATCCTCAAATTTTATCCATCTGCATTCGCGCGCAATCAATCCTTTATGAAATAGCTTTTCTCTCTCTCCAACCACAATCTCATTTGTTTGCGCCCTGATCTCGAGCACATACAACGGATGCGGAGCAGAAATTCCCAATCCTTTCCGCTGCCCGATCGTATAGAAAGGAAATCCTTTATGAGTGCCAAGCACATTTCTATCAATATCAATAATATCTCCGGGTTGAATATCTCCGGCAAATCTACTTTTAAGAAATGCTTTGTAATCATCATTCGACACGAAGCAGATTTCCTGGCTTTCCGGCTTTTCTTCTACCTTCAGCTCATAATTCGAAACGTTCTTTTTTATCTCTTCCTTCGATTCTTCTGCAAGCGGAAAAAGTGTCTGCTCAAGCTGGTATTGATTCAGCCGCCACAAAAAATATGACTGGTCTTTTTTATTATCCCGACCTCGTTTAAGATAATAACGTTTTGTTTTTTCATCAATTTCAATGGATGCATAATGACCTGTAGCAACATGGGTTGCTCCATGTGCAAGAGCTTCTTCCAGCAGCAACCCGAATTTAATTTCCTTGTTGCACAGCACACAGGGGTTGGGTGTTCGACCAGCCATGTATTCGTCGCAGAAATTTTGTATTACTGTTGATCCGAAAAATTCCTCTGCACGGATAAGCACATGCGGTATGCCGATTTTTTTGCAGAGCGTTTCTACATCTCGAAAATCATCAGCCAGATCCGGTTCGTCTGCCGGATGCTGCTTGCAGAACATCTGCAGTGTGATACCGAAAATATCATACCCCTGTTCTTTCAGCTTTATTGCTGCATAGGTACTGTCCAAGCCACCGCTCATTGCCACTGCAATTTTCTTCATGCTTCACCAGTAATAATGCATTGTTTTTACGTCAAGTTTGGGATGCGAATCTAAGACGCGTTTAATATATTAAACCCCTACAGCGACTTTTACAATTTGGGTAGAAGTGGGCTTATCCTGCATCCAATGTTTATCACCATGGAGTGGTTCATGGCAACTCGATATTATTTTTGTTAAACCATCTAAATTTGACAATTTTTCAACGCATCAGACTTTTGCTTAACATGAATTTATTCGAACCCGAACACCCGGAACAACCCAGGAAAAGCGCACAGCTTGCAGACGAGAATATTTTTTCCGTATCAGAGATCACCTCTCATATCAAAGGCATTCTCGAAACTGCAATTACACCTCTGTGGATAAAAGGAGAAATTTCCAACTATAAAAAACACTCATCCGGGCACATGTATTTTACGCTGAAGGATGAGGATAGTAGTCTATTGTGCGTGTTCTTCCGCCAGTTCAATACCTATCTCCGCTTCGAGCCGGAAAATGGCATGGAAGTAATTTGTTACGGGCAAATCAAAGTATATGAACGGAGTGGTCAATATCAGCTCTACGTAAACCAGATGCGTCCGCTTGGCATAGGCGAGCTTGAGATAGCATTCAGAAAATTGAAGGAGCAACTGGAAGAGGAAGGGCTCTTTGATGAATTTCATAAAAAATCCATACCAGAGTATCCTGCACGGATCGGCATCGTAACCTCTCCAACGAGTGCTGCTATCCAGGATATAAAGAATGTACTTTCGCGGAGATTCCCTGTGGAAATATTTCTCTATCCTGCCCGTGTGCAGGGAGATGGGGCAGCAAATGAAATCGCTGATGGAATACGAGAATTCAACACACGCAAAAACGTCGATGTAATTATTATCGGGCGCGGCGGCGGCTCCATCGAAGACCTCTGGCCCTTTAACGAGGAAATCGTGGCACGAGAAATATATGCATCAAAAATACCCATTATTTCTGCGGTTGGGCACGAAACGGATTTCACTATTGCGGATTTTGTTGCAGACCTGCGTGCACCGACACCCTCTGCAGCTGCGGAACTCGTCGTTCCGGAAAGAACTGCGCTCTTCAGCACTTTGGAATCCTATGCCGACCGGATGCAGAATCTTCTCAATAATAGAGTTCGTGAGCAATCCGCTCAGTGCAGAGAACTCTCCTACCGCCTTGAACGACGACATCCCGAAAATGTGCTGATGAACTTTTCCCAGCAGCTCGATGACCTACAGATCCACCTGCGAGATTCATTGGATTACCTTGTCGATATTCGCTTCGATATCGAGGAAATGAAGATAAAATTTTTACAATCTTTGAAAACATCCTGCATAGATAACAACGAAAAATTAATAAATGACCTCACCGCTCAAATGCGGTACGCAATGAGTGAAAATTATACAAAAGCACACGACATATATATACATCTCAGCGCGAAACTTGAGGAGCTCAATCCTTTAAAAATATTAAAAAGCGGCTATACATTGACGAAAAAAGGCGAGCGTATCCTGAATACCATCAAAAATGTGGTAGTAGATGATCGGCTTGAAATCCATTTCTATGACGGCACGTGCAAAAGTTCGGTCACAGAGGTTCGAAAAAATCCGGAAAATGAAGTCCAGTAAATTTTTCATATTTTTAATAGTAATTATCCTTTCAGGAACTGCGCTTCTGCAATCAGAAACCAGGAGTCTGTGGGCTACTGCATGGGATATCAACACTCCGCAGAAAATCGTGAAAGTGGTAAAAACTGCTGCTGAGCAGAACTTTGACGCAATCTTTGCCGAGATACGATACCGTGGAGATGCGCTGTACAAACCGAA
>Ga0207996_1002626_pt1 | contig 10654 bp, 12 predicted proteins | sample AntAceMetag02UKG_FD_184773 | JGI IMG/M metagenome (GOLD analysis project Ga0207996, IMG submission 184773) | Saline lake microbial communities from Ace Lake, Antarctica - Antarctic Ace Lake Metagenome 02UKG (SPAdes) (version 2) | ecosystem: Environmental > Aquatic > Non-marine Saline and... | reverse complement strand
TTGCACTTGCGCTAAAATCGCAAAACTGCGCCAGGCTCAAGATGTGCGGAATTTCTTAGGGAATTCAAAGATTCTTAGGGCTTTCACTCTTGTTGAGGTCTCAAATCCGAGAAGAACCGGAAAAACCATTTTTGGCAATCCGGTTTCTTTCTCGGTTTTCAATTCATAATCAAATTCAGAAATCTCTCCAGGACCCTTGGTGTATGATATTTCTGCTAAAAACAAATTGTTATTGCCCTTCTCGCAGAAGACGTAAGTTCGAAATATGATATTGGTGTTTTCTCCTGTCTCAATCGCCATTTGTTGGGCGGCGTCATAACCGTTGAAGCTTGAAAACATTGCGAATGTCCCCATATCTCCATTTCGAGGAGTATTAAAGTTGGCGCGAAACATATAGAAAGAATAGTCCATGCCCGTCGCTGAGTCCGTTACTTGAGTTTGTTGGAGATCATTCCAGCCCACTGGCTCAAACTTCCTAAATTCATCAACAATAGACTTTAGCGCCAATTCCACTGGAGTACGGTGCTTCATCGAATCTAATTTTGTGACGATATATCGAATGGGAGGACCAAATATTTCAATCGCCCCCCAAAGGATCAGGGCAGCCACAAAACAGAACACGAAATACAGAATGCATCCATTTCCCGCACGGCTGTTATTACACTTCATAAAACATTCCTCTTTTGGGCCCTGTTCAGTAATTATGCTGACTTCATCTATTTTGACCAACAAATACTTCAGGCAGGTAGATGCTGAACAATATGGAGGATCCATAGTACCTCGGTAATTCATGACGTTGCTTCCGTTTTCTCCTCTTATGCTTCTTTCCATTTCCAGGAAAGTAAATCTTCGCCGGAGAGAACGAGATGCAAGTCATCTCCTTTATTAGCGAGAACGGGTATCCCACTACTTTCCCCGCCCCCCTGTTTCCTATTGCACTCCATTTCTCAGAAGCCTAATAAGGATGTCATGCAGAATATATATGACGCTCTATTCCACATCTCGCCAGCCGCTCGTCCTAATACATCTGGTTTGGGAACTTTGTGCGGCCATAATATCATCACATGCGCCCATATACATGATCAGTTGCCGGTTAAACTTGATGAAGACTCTCTATTCGATGTGAGACGTGTTCACGACGGTAAAGAGGCGACATTTGCCATGCTATTCGGCTCAACGCTGGATGTCCTCGTATTGTCCCCTGACAGCATGTTCGTTGGCCTTGCTGAGGGTGATGGGCCTACCGCATCGGCTTTGGATATGTATTACGAATACATCGACTGCCACACGCCTATTAAACCGGCACTCATTTCATTCAAGCCCGGCTCAAAGACTGCAATAGTTGATGGATTCTTCTTTGCTCCCGACGTAAAGACCGTTCATAAAGCCCAATTCCATTTAGAAGATGGAAGCCCCTACATCCGATTTAGTTCCCATGACGTGCAATGTGGATGCTCTGGCGGCCCTCTATTTACCAAAGAGTTGAAGTTAATCGGGGTACTGACAAATTTAGACAATGCTGGGCAAATTGGGGCCAAAGAGTGTTTCGGCAGACGAATTGACTCCTGTCTTCCCGTATGTGTGTATCCGCAGATGGATTTTGAAACCGTTGTCCTTTAATATGCGTGGCGTAATAATCGTGTCTATGTAAATACTTTTTCTACAGCAGAAATTTATAAGGCGAGAAATGACGAATATTGACAAACTAATAAACGCTTACGGAAAGCGTATAATTAAAATCTCAGCGCGCGATGATATTCCCCGAAACACACGACTGGTGTACATCCTCTTTTGCGATGATGATGCATTGGTTGTTGGTGAGGGAGAATATAATCGTGCTCGCGTAGTATTAGATGACCTTATCAATATTACCCCCAATCACAAAAAAGCGATAAAGGTAAGGCTCTATATATTGTATGGCAAGCAAGACTCTATATTTTCCCCATTTATCATATTATGTGATTCAAAGGAAGAAGCTCAAGAAATTGAAAAGAAACTCCACCGTTTGATTGGTGGTAATGATAGTAAGGTAGCCCCAGAAATTCTAAATGATTTGTTTAATGGAATCATGGAAGACTCGATTGAAAGGCTATTCCTCAACTTAGCTCTTTGCTCAGCATTTGACGGGATCTCTGACCTGAAAAAATGGCGGCGGCAGAAAATCATCAAAGACAGTATATGGGGCAAATTGTGCAAAATACTAAAACTGACTTACAGAATGCCTGACTCTTGATGTTGTCATGATTGGCCCAATTATTTCAGTACTTATCTGTTTTGTTCAATTCGATAGAGAAGTCTGATCTGCCCCCTTCTTTCCCCTTCAGCGACTTTGCCATAGCCTGGCCAAGGTTTTGTATCTCCGCCATCGGTTACTAACAACCATTCTGGCAGATCTTTTCCGGTTTGATGGGTCATCTGCCAAAGAGGACCCTCTTCGCTCCCGAATATTGACCAATTCCCCCCGCGGCCATGGTCGACGAGCACAACAGAATACGGGAGCAGGCCGCTCTGCTGGCAAAACAGCGCATCGAAAGTCCTAAAGGCGTCATCGCCTACATGAAGAATACAAATGCGGTCCGGACCATGATCGTCACCATATATAATTTTTCTTTCCAAAACCGCCCATAGCACAAAGGGGCCAGCGGCGGGTCTAATGGGGTGTGGCCCAGGGTGGAGGGCATGCAACCTATCCCATTCTGTTTGATCGCCCATATGTTCAATAGCATCATACACATCCACCCATGGCCGTGGGGGCTTCGAGGGTTCTAAATGCGGATCAAACCATGGAATCTCACAGTGTTCCTCAAAGCCATCAGGAGTCATATCCGATACTTCCAGATCCCCGCTACCTAGTAGCTGGTAGCCATTGGAATAACCTATTTGTTTTGGGAATTGCAGTTCCTGCAGGACTTCTTCTTTAGTTTTCTGATTGTCGCAGAATACAAAACAATGGGCGGCATGGGACGGGCAAAAACAGCTCATTGCATGACCATCCATTTCGGATCCCGGATAGTAAATCGTCCGTGAGTTGAAGAATTCCTCACGCGGAAATGGATCGCCGGGCTTATAGGTTGCCAGCCAGTCAGGAACAGTTGTCCTTTCAGAGCTTAATACATGCACGATATCCACCGGGAAGTTGTCGTTGATCGGTTTGTTTGCATCTGGCATAAGGCATTCTCCTGTACTGAGGATAAAGGCCGGGCTTCATTCTCGCGTATCATTATACACACAACCCCTGACAAACCGTGTCATGGGTTATTGTTTTTCAGGCATAAATTAATTCCCATGCAATGACATCGTTTGTCATAGGGAGCGGGTATACTTATACCCGATTTCACAGATGTCTGTCTTGGCCTAAAACGAGGGCACAATCGTGCTGATGTGAGGTCGCCTTTCCAAGAGAAACTATGAATATAACCTTAACCCCTCATTCAAGATATGTGGATTCCATGCGGGATTTTCCCAAGATTTCTAGGAGGTTTTTGCAATCTCTTGGTGTTACCGAAGCCAATGCTAAAGGCTGGGAGCAATCAGTCCAAGTGAACCTAAGCTTGGACCAACCGATGAAGGTATTCGGAATGCCCTTCCATATTCCGGCGAATTTGCGGGATGTCACAGAGTGGAATTACTGGTTTGAGGACCGATCAGATAAATCCGGTGCATTTGGAATTAACGACTCGATATTGGGGATGTGGTTTTCATCCCCGCCAATGCCTGGCAGCCTTGCATCTATCCCTTCAGATTTGCGATCCCTGTCTCTGATAGTGGGCTCCGACAGCACTTTGTTAAAAAAGATTCCCGGTATTCATCAAATTGAGGCTCTTTCATTGGCGGGATCTGAGCTGCAGAATTTGGATTCGCTGGAGGGATGTATCCGTCTTGAATATCTGGATCTGAGCCAATGCCACTCACTGAGCGACTTGAATGGACTAAGGAATCTGACAAGGCTGAAGAGGCTGAACCTGTTTTGGTGCCGGTCATTGCTTGATTTGAGCATACTAAAGGCCCTTCCAAATCTGACGCATCTGAAGCTAGGCCTGTTAGAATTTCCCATCGATTTAAGGATTCTGGAGGGATTGCTCAATCTGGGGGAACTCAATCTCTGCGGATGCAGACTGGCAAGTGATCTGAGCCCATTGGCCGGTCTAAAGAATCTACAGTCACTTCAACTTTCAAGCTGTGGAGAGATCAGGTCTATTGAATGCCTACGAGGCTGTATTTCTCTGGAAACGTTGGAGTGCGATTTCAAGCCTGAGGTGGTTAACGAGCTGCTTGCTGACATTGCCAATTGGCGGAAAGGGATACTTTGAACTTGCTGAAATTGGGGGACAGGCCTTCTTGGGCCTTTAGCATCCTTCTTCTTGTTCTGTTACTTGCGAACACCGCTTTGGCATATCAGAGAACGCTGGTCACCAAAACCCATGTGATAACAATAGACTACCGTTGCCCAGAGGGACACGTGAGCTGTAATGATGTCTATTTCACAGGAACTCATCGTAAAACCAAACAGACATCCCATCTCCAGGGCGAAACTTGGCATACGATAGGTGCAGACGACGTCACACCAAGCCGGTCCTTGGGTTACAAATGTAGATCTGGAGATGTTGTTTACTATATCGACGAGGCCGGAAACTTGGACGCAGTTCGCAATGGAACCCATTCCCTATTTAGCGAAAATGGCGTTTGGCAATAGGTACAAAGAATCATAAATATGAATCCCTGAAGATGTGCTGATCTGCAATCTGAACCCCTAGAGGACGCTATTCTTGATGTGAAGTGATTTGTATATCAATACTTGTGGATTGAATTATATTTTCTGGGACCCAGCTTGGTGCAGCAACAAACAAGAGCATTTCAAGGTAATATGCCCTGTCCTGACCAAGTGCTTCAAAGGAAAGCCTTTTAAGTAGCTCGCAATACTCATGATAGGACCTCCTCCAGGGCCTGATCTCATAATTACGGCCGGAAAGCTTATATAAAACAGATGTGTCATATTCAGTAATTCGTCGACTTCTCCCCGCCGGTTGAGGAAACAGACGCCTGTCTGATGTATGCCGAAACAAAAGCCAGTTGAGTGCATATACAGCTCTCGAATCATAGATTGAGTAATTGTTTGGATTATGAAAAGCCGCTACTTTCGAGAGAGAAGATATTCGATTAAACATTGGTCGTTTCAACTGGCCACGGTTAATTTGTTGCAAGAATTCTTCGATTAATTTGCCGTTATTCTCGTTAATTCGAAATGTCTTAATGTTTCCCCAATCACGAATAATCCAATAATCCAGATCGTGATCATTATTGAGACCTGCGTTCTGAAACAAAGTCTGAAAATTTTCTTTCAGATATATATTGCGGGCATAAGGCCCCCGAATTTCTTCAGGGATTTCAATCGGCAGATTGCTGGGCACATCCCAAATATAATTTTCTTCAATAGGCAAGGACTGTGCAAGTTCTTGTATCGCATTAATCATGGACTATTCCCTTGTTTGAGAAATCAGGATAGAGGCTACTAATCTCCTGAAGAAGAAGTTCCCGCTTAGAGTTTGTGAGGCGCTTGAATTCAGCGGCCAGCCAGGCAACCCGGTCTTCGGCCTGCCCCTCAAAAGTGATGGTTTTAGGCAAATACCATAGTTCGGTATAAAAATACCCATTTCGCTCCTGATTAAAGCCTATCGGGGCTCTCATCCGGTCCCGTAAATACTCAATATCTCTCGCAACCGTTCGGTCTGACACTCCGAACTCATTCCCAAAGCTCCGACAGTTCGGGAATCTCCGATTGCGGATCTCGCAATCCAATGCCACAATTCTGGCCATCTGTGATTTTTTTATACTATATTCCCTTTCTGTGCAGTTAATTGCATCTTTTCCAATTATTAAATAACCTTAATATTAGAGCATATTTTTGCCCAAAAAACGAGCCTAAAATACTAATGATGAGTAAAGCGTTAGATTTGAACGCATTCATCGCAGGTCCTTCTTAAATGTTGAGAACATTGTCCTGTTTAATGACACGGATTGTCAGGGGGCAGATGTATAATAAGGGGCATATTCACAGGCATATAAGTGAACAGAAAGGGAGATATGACTAAAAGTGACCACCTATTTTCGCTGATTCGGAATGGCGACATTGAAGAATTTCAAGCAGAGGCAGACAAATGTAGCGAATTGAGGGTTCTGGGTGATCGTTGGGGCAATTCCATCCTGCACCGAGCCGCCCGTCGAGGCACATCGGAAACGTGTCGATATCTTGTGAAACGGGGAATTTCTGTGACGGCTCAGGGAGATGGCGGGGCCACTCCGATGCATGCCGCAGCTGCCAGAGGTGATCGCTCCATCATGGAGACCCTCCTGGAGTCGGCATCAACACTTTCGCCCATCAATGCGAAAGGGATCACTCCTATTCATATAGCAGCCGGTTCCGGACAGACTGACATCCTAGAGCTTCTGCTCGATCGAGGTGCTCCAGCAGATACAGGAGATAAGTATGGCCGACAAGCCGTTCATTTTGCCTCCGGCGCCAATCAGTTACAGGTGATGAAGATCTTGGCTGAATATGATCCGCAATGCCTGGAAGCGCCGGACTATTTCGCTCAAAGGCCCCTACACTGGACTTTGGCCTATGAACGGGCTGAGGCAACTCATTGGCTCCTTGAACGCGATAAACCGATTGAGATGTTCCCGAGAGATATCTACGGTCGATCTCCGTTGTTCTTTGCCAATCTCACAAAGAATGAATCCATCACAAGTCGACTGAAAGAATCCATCCGATCAGGTCAGGAACAACCATTTGAGAAATATTCCCCACCACCCCTTCATGCCACCGTCCAGTGTGGCGATATAGAGGCGGCACATGAACTGCTGGAGGGCGGGGTTGATATCAATGACAAGGACAGCCTGGGCCGGACCGCACTTCACATTGCCGCCTTTGAGCAGAAACGAGGGATGTATGACTGGCTCAGGGAACATCACGCTGATGACCGCATTCGGGATGACTATGCTTGGACTCCCCTCACACTGTTAAGCTATAGGTCAATTAAACCTAATTGCCAAGATTAGGAGAAAGAAATAGAGCTTTGTTTCTTTGCTAAAAAGCGGCAGGGTCATGAATGGCATGATCGTATATAATTAACGATCCACATATTATATCTTCATGAGGTAAAATGTTAGAATCCATGGCCGGGCATTACATCGTTCTCTATAACTTGGTGCCGCCCCCCACTGCCCGACGCATCCTCAGCAAGAAAGTGAAGAAACTATCATGAAACGTCTTGTACTATTCATCGCCCTGCTGGCTGGCAATACCTTTGCTTATAACTTAGAGCACCGCCCCTTCACTCCCAATATCGCGCCTGCCAGAATTCCACTTGTTGACTTTCCAAAGCCAACAAACCAAGTAGACGCCAACAAAAAGAGTTCTCAGATCCTCTTTGAGACCACCAATACACCCCACGCCCGATTCTTGATCACCAATGATGAGAGGCTCAACTATGTGGATTTCACTTTCGATGGTCGGGATTTCCTAACTAAAGCCCCGTTTGGCACATTTGCTGAATTTGGCGGGGTATTAGATATCAAGACTGCAGACCTGAATCTGGACAACAGCCCTGATTACATCATAAGCAATTGGCTTGGTGGGTGTGGCCTGGCCTCCGGATATCAGAACTTGGGCTTCCTTCTCTCATCGGGAGATACCTACAAGTTGACCACAATGATAGCCCTTTGGCCTGATGCGAGAGATTATATCCTCATCGACGGGAAGCCCTGTATCATCAACACCTCGTTCCATGAAGTCGAAGAATGCACCGATGGCAAAAATCATGGTTTCTGGGTCTACAACCTACTTGCCATTGACAATGATCAGATCAAGCTCGCTAACGAACTTCACCCGGACTTCCCTAAGACCATCTGGTACTCCTCCGCCCCCCGACACGACGAGACCAACCTGCTTACCGATGAACAGAAAGGAAAACTCCAGTCAGATTCCCTGAAAAACATTTTCTGGGTTCCGCCCCATGAATAATTGACTCAACCCTGCCCTTCTACAACCGAAGCCCCGACTCTTCTCCTCTCCCCCATCGGTGGCAACTTCTTCACCTCCCATATATGGGTCTAGCACAAGGGGGAGGCCACAGAACCTGCTGGGTCTATTTGCCGTTTTGAGGCATCTAAATCCCAACACTAAACGGCAAAATTCCCGGTAAGGTTTTGGCAAGGATTTATGCCATTCTATACCTCTCTATACGTTTATCTGCAATTTGAGAATTATGCACAACCCATTAATGGGCAATATAATGCCCCAAACCCAATGGTTTTGGGGCACTAGCCTAAATGGGCTGTTTATTACATGCGATATCCGACATAATGCCAAAAACCCCTTATAATTCGACTTTTTCGTTTTTTCCGGCAAGGTTTTGGCAAGGATTTATACCACCAATGCTTGATAGTGTAACTTGTTGGTATCAAATGCACTTACTTCTAAATAGGCCCGAAATTGGTCTTGATGCTCCCTCCGCCCAGATATCAAAGTTGCGACGCATAAATGACAGGCCATGCATTACGTCTTAATACCCCTCATCACATCCAGCGGGCTTGCTGCTGACGACCTGAAGTCCCTCACCACATGCGTGTAGATCATAGTTGTCTCTACATTCGCATGACCCAAATACTCCTGAATCTGACGAATATCCACACCATTGAGCAACAAGTGAGTCGCAAAACTATGGCGAAGGGTATGGACTGAGACTGGCTTAACGATATCAACCTTCTTCACAGCCTCCCGTACAGCACGCTGAAGAGCCGCACCACTTGTATGATGGCGTCTGACTTTGCCTCCTTGGGGATCCACAGAGAGTTGCTTACTTGGAAAAACAAACTGCCAACCCCACTCCTTACCTGCATTGGGATATTTACGCTCCAAAGCCCCTGGCAATCTGGCCTCTCCTACACCTGCTTCCAAATCCTCCTGATGCAACTTCCGGACCCGTTCCAGATGCTCAACCAAGTCGGCCTTCACAGATTGTGCCAAGAGAGTCGAGCGATCCTTCCCGCCTTTCCCTTCTCTTACAAAAATCAGATCATTCTCAAAATCAATATCCTTTACCCGCAGGCGACAGCACTCTGTTACCCGCAAACCGCCTCCATAGAGAACTTCTGCCATCAGGCGAGTAGTACCTGCCATTACCTCCAGCAGTCGGCCCGTTTCCTCCACAGACATCACGACAGGCAGACGGCTCTTCTTTTTGGCTCTGATGCCTGTTTCTAAATCCAGATGAGGGATCCTTAAAACCTCCCTACACAGGAAAAGCAATGCGCTGAATGCCTGATTCTGGGTTCCTGCTGCGACCTGCCGAGTGGTAGCCAGATAAACCAGAAAACTTTTCACCCCTTCTGTATCCACCCTGACCATTCCAGACGCCTTGTTCCCTCCTCCTGAAGCCTCCAGATAATCAAAGAACTGCTTCAGCCACAGTACATAGGTCTGCTCGGTACGAGGCGAATAGTGCTTGGTTCGAATTACATTGCGGACGCACTCTATGGCTTCGGACCTATTCAGGAGTCCATCATCTGTCACCGATATACGGGCAACCGGTTGTTCTGAAGCAGATTCTCCTCCTTGAAAAGTATAGAAGAAGATCCTTATGGCCTTTTCAGCCTGGTCGACCTGCCAGTCCTCACATCGCCTGCCAGTCCTTAATTCCTCCAAGAAGGACTCGATTCGTTCATCCAGGGAAAGTGCAGGGTTCGCTGACTGTTCCAGGAACTGTCTGACCCATTTTACGAGGAACTTTGCGTTCTTCTCTGGGACAATCCGCTTTCTCAGCAGAAACTCCGCGTACTTTGCCAGATCCATTTCATTCTCTTGCAGTTTCATACAGGCCTCCCTGGTATTATTTCCGGGATAGGTTAACGTTAATCTATCCTAGGAAATACCCACCAAATCGTTCACTTTTTCATCCGATATTGCCTCATTTCACTAATATCCCGCCGGGATAGGTTGAGCTTGTTCTAATCCCGGTATTCCCGTCAATCACGAAAGTGAACGTTAGTTCATTTTTAACATAATGGGAGGTTCAGCTGCGGCATGATGTCTAGTGATTGGATTCCGCATCCCCCTACCCCGCTTGAAGAAAAATACCCTACAACCCCTCCAGAGAAATACCTTTTTCTATTGCACTCCCCTCTCTTGAGGAATACTCTGAAGTTCAGAAAACGCCGGGGAACTATCGGCAAAAGCCGTCAAAACCCGGCAAATGTTGAGGTTGTCCTATACTACGTTCAGCATCAGAAAATATGAAAATTTACGGTGAAATGGCGACGGCAACACTTACACCCGATTACGGGCGAAAATCCGCGCTATTCCGCCAAAATACGCGATGCGGACGGCTACAAGCCTCCGCAGGGCCGAAATTATGAGAATTTATGAGGAAAATTCGAGTAAGGGGGCCTTACGGTCCCATTATCGCGATTTTTCAGCCTATTATTCACTTTTCGGGCCTTACAGCCCCCAATTTGGCGAAAATTCAGAAAAAAGAAGAGCTGAACATCAGAAGGATTAGTAGTGTGCGCAGCCACACTGCAATCCTGGGTTGAACAAGCCAAGCGCACGGGGGAATGAGGTCGGCCGGGGGGCCATGTATTTTGCTCCGGGGCGGAG
>Ga0207996_1002621_pt1 | contig 10675 bp, 11 predicted proteins | sample AntAceMetag02UKG_FD_184773 | JGI IMG/M metagenome (GOLD analysis project Ga0207996, IMG submission 184773) | Saline lake microbial communities from Ace Lake, Antarctica - Antarctic Ace Lake Metagenome 02UKG (SPAdes) (version 2) | ecosystem: Environmental > Aquatic > Non-marine Saline and... | reverse complement strand
ATGGAAGATACTTTTTTAAAAGCAGGCATTAATTGTCGAGTTTTAGTTTTGGAAGCAGATTTGGAGGGAACTAAAGAAAGTATATAGTATGTAGTATCGAGTATACAGTTAAGAGGATTAGCGTAGAGCGTATAGTAATACAGTAATAAGCGGTAAGTGATCAGGAGAAAATGTAGGTTAGAATTGAGGAGTGAAATTTTTACTAATGAATGAAATTATAGTACAAAAATATGGAGGAAGTTCTGTTTCCAACATTAATAAAATTAAAAAAATAGCCGAAAAGGTTGTAAGAAAAGCAAAAGAGGGATATCGGTTGGTGATTGTTGTATCAGCCATGGGAAAGAGTACCGATAAATTAGTAAAAATGGCTAAAGATATTACAATAAATCCCAGAGAAAGAGAATTGGATATGCTTTTATCTACCGGAGAACAGGTCTCTATTGCTCTATTAACTATGGCAATTCATAATTTAAACTGGGAAGCAATTTCTTTTACCGGTCGACAAGCCGGAATCGAAACGAATGCAGCTCATACCAAAGCTAAAGTGACTAATATTCATCATGAAAAAATAAAAAACGCTCTTGGCAAGGGTAATATTGTAATCGTCGCCGGGTTTCAGGGTATTAATCTGAACGGTGATATCACCACATTGGGCAGGGGAGGTTCGGATACTACAGCTATTGCATTAGCTGCACAACTACAAGCAAATATATGTGAGATATTTACTGACGTAGGTGGTGTATATAATGCAGATCCTCGTATTGTGCATAATGCTTGTCGTATTCCGGTAATTTCCTATGATGAAATGGCCGAGATGGCTATTCTGGGAGCAAAAGTAATGCATTACAGAGCTATAGATTTGGCGAGAAATTATAAGGTGAAAATTATTGTTAAATCATCTTTTAAACCGGGAGAAGGAACGATGATAAAGGAGGTAGATACTATGTTGGAAAAGGTGATTGTAAGAGGGGTAACCCAGGAAAAAAACGTAGGTAAAATTGTCGCTGAAGGTGTTCCGGATATTCCCGGAATAGCTTATAAATTATTTAAAGCTTTAGCCGAGAAAGAAATCATTGTAGATATGATTATTCAAAGTTCTCGTCGAAAAGAAATCAACGATATTGCGTTTACAGTTGCTATGAATGATTTTGATAAAGCAAATAAGATTACTAAAAAATTTGTCAAAGAGGTGAAAGCCCGGGGAGTAATATCTGATTCGGAAGTTGCTAAGGTTTCCATTGTGGGTGCAGGAATTACCAGTGAACCCCTTGTAGCCGCCAGAATGTTTGGTGCATTATCCAAAGAGGAAGTTAACATTGACATGATTAGTACTTCCGGTATCAGAATATCTTGTTTGATAAAATCTGAACATTTAGAAAAAGCAGTTAAGGCTATCCATAAAGAATTTAATTTTAAAAAAGCAGGTGGAAAAAAATGAAAGAATATAATATTGCCGTAGTAGGGGCTACAGGTGCAGTAGGCGAAGAAATGAGGACGGTCCTGGAAAAAAGAAATTTTCCGGTAAAAAAGTTAAGTCTTTTTGCATCTGAAAGATCAACCGGAAAAAAATATATGTTTAGAGGAGAAAAGATTAACGTTAGGGAATTAAAAGATGATTCTTTTTCCGGAATTGATATCGGTCTTTTTTCAGCAGGGGATAAAGTAAGTGCTCACTTTGCTCCTTTAGCGGTAAAACAGGGAACAGTTGTAGTAGATAACTGTAAATATTTCCGTATGGATCCGAATGTTCCTCTGGTCGTACCAGAAGTAAATCCTCATGACCTTGATTGGCATAAAGGCTTAATTGCTAATCCCAATTGTTCCACCATTCAAATGGTAGTAGCTCTAAAACCAATCTACGATGAAGCAGGTATTAAGAGAATAGTAGTTGCTACTTACCAAAGTGTTTCCGGAACCGGGAAAAAAGCAATAGAAGAGCTAAAAAATCAAGCAGCAGCTATTGCATTTGGAAAAGAAGTTAAAATAAAAGAATATCCCTATCAAATAGCATATAATACACTTCCTCATATCGGTTCTTTTGGAGAAAATGGCTATACCACAGAAGAGATGAAAATGCTCCATGAGACCAGAAAGATATTTGGAGATGATAAAATTCGAGTTGCTGCCACCACGGTAAGGGTACCGGTTTACCGGGCGCATTCAGAAGTAGTCCATATTGAAACTGAGAAAAAAATTTCAGTACAGAGAGCCCAAAAAATATTAAGCGAGTTTCCCGGAATAAAAGTAATCGATAATCCAAAAGAATTGAAATATCCTTTACCTTTGTTTGCTGAAGGGAAAGATGAAGTCTTTGTGGGAAGGATCAGAGAGGATATTTCGGTAGATAATGGCCTGGTCATGTGGATTGTCTCTGATAACCTTTTAAAAGGTGCAGCATTAAATGCTGTTCAGATAGCCGAGAAGATTATTGAAAAAGAATTGTTCTTGTAACATTTAATATTTAATACAAAGGTTCCAATCAATGAAATTGAAAAATATTATTGTCAACCAGATTTATTTTATTAAAAAGCCACGCTAGATAAAAAAAGATTTTAAAAATCGAAATATTAATTATATAATAAAGAAAATAAATAAATGAAAGGAATATATAATGGAAAAAAAGATCATTCTTGTAAGTGAAAAGGTTCCTGCAGCTATTGGACCTTATTCTCCGGCAGTAAAAGTCGGAAAATTAATGTTTATATCAGGACAGCTTCCCGTTAATCCTGAAAGTGGAAATTTGGTCAAGGGAGACATTAAAAAACAAACAATACAGATTTTAAAAAATCTATCTGCGCTTTTAGATCTATACTCTCTTACACTGAAAAATGTCGTGAAAACCACCGTGTTTTTGAAAAATATGAACGATTTTTCCGAATTTAATACGGCTTACGCCCAGTATTTCACCGATGAATTTCCGGCAAGAAGCTGTATAGAAGTTGCCCGGTTACCAAAAGATGCAGAGATTGAGATTGAAGCGATAGCAATTTGTGATTAATAAAATATTTTTACTCAACTAGATATCAATCAAGTGGAGGAAATTCTATTGAATAATATGCAAAAAGAATTGCTTAATTTGTTGAGAGAGGGAATTAAGCCGGCTACCGGTTGTACCGAACCTATCGCTGTCGCTTATGCCGTTGCTACCGCCAGAGATCAGGTTAATGGACAATTAGAATCTTTAGATATTCAAGTTGATCCAAATATATATAAAAACGGTTTGATGGTAATTATACCGGGAACTAAAGAAAAAGGGCTAATCGCAGGCGGAGTTTTAGGATTTGTTACAGGAGATCCTAAAAAAGAGTTAAGGGTGATCGACAATATTACGGAGAATGATTTAGATAAGGCCAGGCAGATTATTCATCAGCAAAGAGTTAAATTGAGTTTAAAAGAAAATTATCAAGGTTTATATATTGAAGTTATTCTGGTTACAGATGAATCAAAAGCAAGAGTTATCATTAAAGATAGTCATCTAAATATTGTTTCCATTGAAAAAATTGATAGGAAAGAAAATTTTAAGCCATTTTTAATTGAAAACAACAAAATAAATCCAATTATAAAAACAATTCAAAAGTATGAACTGAAAGAGCTGATAAAATTTTCCCATGAGATATCTATTGATGAATTGGATTTTCTAAAAGAAGGAATTAATATGAATTTAGCTATAGCTGAAGAAGGTTTGAAGATTGAGAATGGTGTAGGCGCGAAATTTATTGAAATGGTTGAGGACGGTTTGATGGCGAATAATGTTATCGGTCGTGCCCAGATTCTTTGTTCAGCTGCAGCACAAGCCCGGATGTCGGGCAGTAGGTTTCCGGTAATGAGTACCGCAGGAAGCGGTAATCATGGCATCACTGCTTTTTTAACTCCTTTTGCAGTTGCGGAAAAAAAGAATATAGCGGAAGAAAAATTAGTAAGATCTCTTGCTCTGACCAATTTAATTACCCTGTTTATAAAATCATATACTGGTACATTATCTGCTATGTGCGGTTGTGGGGTAGCAGCTGGCATAGGTGCCAGTGCCGGAATCGTATATTTATTGGATGGAAATAAAGATCAAATACTCGGGGCTATGTATAATATGGTTGGATCAATCGCAGGAATCATTTGTGATGGAGCCAAAGAAGGGTGTGCTTATAAGTTGGCACTTGCTTCGGGTTGGGCGGTTCAATCTGCGATCCTTTCCATAAAAGGTGCAATCATTAATAAAAATGACGGAATATTAGCCGGTAATTTTAAAGAATTATTTAAAAACCTGGGCTATACCTGTAATCCTGGAATGGTACCGACAGACGAAGCCATACTTAAAGTAATGATGGAAAAAGAGAATTAAGAATTAGTATTATTCAGGAAGCTAACATAATCATTGATTAAAAATATTAAATTTAAGAATCTTTATAAAGTTATTTTACATTCAGGTTATAAAAGTATAATAATTACCAAAGATATCTAAGGTAAAGATATATAGAAGAAAGAATAATGGAAATTATCATTATTGGGAAACCAACCCGGGAGAAATCTTTAAATGTGATAATTTTTCCCTGTCTTTTTAATATATTTACTCCTACCAGATTAGCAGCAGCTGCAATAAACGTCCCGTTTCCTCCCAGACAGGCACCCAGAGATAAAGCCCACCAGATAGGATTAAGGTTAAAAGCAGTTGCTTCACCAATATTTTGAATGATTGGCACCAGGGAAATTGTATAAGATATATTATTAATAAAAGAACAGGATAAGGCTGAAATCCACAAAATGACCAAGGTTGCAAGCGGAAGGTTTTCTTTAGTTAAATTAATAATTTTTATACTTAACCATTGGATAATTCCTACTTTTTCTACTCCGGCAATAACAACAAAAAGTCCCATGAAAAAGAAGAGTGTAGACCACTCTACTTCCAAAAGGCTATCTGAGGGATCCAGATTGCTTACTAAAAGCAAAAGCGTTGCCCCGGATAACGCAACCGTAGCTGCTTCCAAACCCAAATTGTGATGAAAAATAAAGACTATAATGGTGACAAAAAAAGAAATTAAAGATTTTTTAAGAAGCAAAGGATCTTCTATTGCTTTATTTTCGTCGAATTTTTCTATTCTTTTCCAGTTTTTACTTGCATTTTGAGACATCTCTTTTTTAAAAAATAATCGAATAAAGAAGGGTAGCAAAATTAACAATACCAGAATAAAAGGAGCGAGATTTATAATAAAATCCATAAAGGATAAATGAGCGGCACTTCCGATAATTATGTTCGGCGGATCACCGATAAGGGTAGCAGTACCTCCAATATTAGAAGCAAATATTTCAGATAATATAAAAGGAACGGGAGAAATTTCCAGGTTTTCACATATGGCCAGAGTAATGGGAACAATTAATATTATAGTAGTTACATTATCCAGAATAGAAGATAGGATTCCGGATATAATACTTAGAGAAAATAAAAGATAGAACATATTTCCTTTTGCAAATTTTGAAATTTTAATCGCTAAATATTGAAACAAGCCGGTCTTTTTTATAATAGAGACCATAACCATCATGCCGGTTAGCAGTCCAATTGTATTAAAATCGATAGATAAAAATGCTTCATGCTGATTTAGTATTTTTAAAATGATAAAAAGAAGAGCTCCGCATAATACAATGACAGTGCGATTAATTTTTTCCAAGCTTACAAAGGTTAGAGTAGTGATAAAAATTATAAGAGCTATGATAATTTGATTCATGTTTGTGCTTTATTTATTCCTTTCTTTTTGCTGATTAATTAGTAAGATATACTTATTTCGATTAGAGTCTACGATTAGCTTAAAATAAATTTAAAAAATATTTTTCCATTATTTATTGAAATAGAATTTTATTTGTTAATCCATTGCATGCTTTCCCAAAGAAGAAGGGGTTAATATCCCTACTAATTTTTTTCCTCTTACAACAGGAAGAAACCTTAATTTTTTTCTAAATAATAAATTAGCCGCTTCTGTTCGGCTGGTATTTTCTTCGATGGTGTAAACTTTTTGATTCATAAATTCTTTTACCGGCAGATGGGCAATTTTTTTAGCCTGTTTGGAGAATTGATTAAAATCCGGCAAGAATAAAGGATTTTGTAATTCTTTATAATAATCAGGCAAACAAGCTTTAGTAATGTCACTTTCGGTAATGATACCGATTACATTTTGTTCATTATCAACAACGGGTAGCCCGAAGAGACGTTGCATACTTAAAATTTTAAGCGCTTCTTTTATTGTGGTATTTTCCGATACAGAAGTTAAATCCGGTATCATGACTTCTTTTATTTTCAAGATAAATTCTCCCTTGCAGCGTTTTTTTATCTATTATATTCCGATTTTAATTTTTAGCAAGCCTGAATAGTCGTTAGTCGCTGGTCGTTAGTATTTAGTGAAGGAAATGCAGAGAATAAATTTAAGATGCAAAATTAGATCATTCTAATCGTTTCGTCCGCTTGCAAGTAATAACATGATAGATGAGATAGATTCCCGTCCCACGAAGGTGTGAATAGGAGAATTGACGCGAATTGGTCAATTAACTCGCATTTTGTATCTTGCATTTAAAACTAGCAATTATTAACAAAGTATTTTGATAAAAAATGAAAATTTTAATCTATTTGGTTAAAAAAAGAGGATTTGAGTAAATTTTATAGAATTATAAATTATAAGAGTGCAATTCTACTTGATAGACTTATAATTAGAGGTGAAATATGCACATATTGTCTTTCGGGGAAATACTTTGGGATATAATAAATGGCAAAGCATATATTGGCGGTGCACCGTTTAATCTGGCTGTTCATCTGACTAAAATGGGATGTAAATCGACCTTTATTTCATCAGTCGGCAATGATGATTTAGGACAAAAAGCCTTAAAAGAAGCGAAGAAAAGAGGTATTGATACCACTTTCATTAAGATAAACCCTAATTTGCCTACCGGAACGGTTGAAGTGAGCCTGGATAAAAACGGTCACCCTACTTACCAGATAAACGAAAATGTTGCCTGGGACAATATTGTTTTGAGTCAGGATTTAATAAATAATTTAACTAAAACCAAATGGGAAATATTTTGTTTTGGAACGCTCGCCCAACGAACCTTGGAAAATAGAGAAACCCTTAACCGTATTCTTCTTTCCATTAAACCTCACCATATATTTTATGACGTAAATTTAAGGCAAAATTACTACCGGAAAGAGTGGATTGAAAAATCGTTATGTCAAAGCACAATTGTTAAATTAAACAACCGGGAAGCTTTTACACTTTCCGAAATGCTTTTTGGTCGAAGATTAAAGCAAAAAGATTTTTTTGAAACCCTTGTTCAAAAATATGACCTTTCTATTGTATGTATTACTCATGGCAAAGACGGGGCATCCGTATATCACCATAACCTTTTGGAGAAGATACCGGGAATAAACGGACCGGTAACCGATACTGTAGGAGCCGGAGATAGTTTTAGCGCCGGTTTCTTATTTGCTTATTTATGTGGGAGCGGCATTTACGAAGCGACAGAGATTGCTGAAATGGTAGGTAATTTTGTTGTTTCTCAATCCGGAGCAGTTCCCGAATATCCCCAATGGCTGGAAAAGGAAATTAAGAATTTAATTAAAAACAAAACTAAAATAGATGAAAAGTCAGTTTAATATTGAAATAGTAAAATTAGTATTTAGTCGTTGGTATTTAGTATTTAGTGAAGAAGAAAAAAAGAAAAAAGTAACAACTAATTTAGATAGGTAACCATCCGGTTAATCTTTCATCTTAATTAGTTAATTATTAAGCAGGTGTTAATTGCAGGATGTTAGTTCTAAAACCAGATTTAGAGGGAGCAAAAATAGTATATGATATAGCAAAAATAATATTAACAAATATTGAGGAGGAAAATATAATGAAATTAGAAAGTCTTGATTTTGAAAACAACGAGATGATTCCGAAAAAATTTACTTGTGATGGAGAAGACATTAATCCCTGCTTAATTATTGAGGATATTCCGGAGGGAGCCAAAAGACTTGCTCTTATTATGGAAGATCCGGATGCGCCTATGGGAACATGGATTCATTGGATATTATTTAATATTCATATTACCGAAACGATAGAAGAAAATTCTGTCCCCGGTACACAAGGAATAAATGATTTTAGAAAATTGGAATATGGAGGTCCCTGTCCTCCATCAGGAACTCACCGATATTTCTTTAAATTGTATGCATTAGATGAAAAACTACATATTGATGAAGGATGTAAGAAAAAGGAATTAGAAGAAGCTATGGAAGGACATATTTTAACTACTGCTGAACTGATTGGTCTCTATTCGAGAGAAAATAAATAGTAAGGAGCTTTATATGAATAATAAAATAATAAAAATTATCATCTTTTCATCATTAGTTTTTCTAATCAGTTTTGGTGTATCGGTTGCTTCTACAGAGTTAGAAGTGAAATCGGAAATTGATCGCATATTCGTCTATCCGGATTCTGCTTTAGTAGAACGAGTAACAAATCTTAATCTTGAAAAAGGTTCTTACAAGATCATTTTTCCCAACATCATTTCTGAAGTTGATGAAAATTCCTTAAGGGTTTCTGTCTCCGGAGAAATTCCCATAAGACTTTTTGGAGCACAGGTAAAAAAAGAGTATTTAGAAGAAATTCCATCAGAAAGGATAAGACAATTAAAAGAAGAAATTCAAAAATTAGAAGATCGAATAAAAGAAATTCAAAATTTAAAATCATTGCTTTTGGAGAAGAAAAAATTTTTAGATGCCATTACTTTATTCTCCGAAGGACAAATTCCCCAGGATTTAGTGACTAACATACCGGCAATCGGTGATTTAAAAAATATATTGGACTTTTTAGATACGGAATTAAAAGGATATTATTCTCAAGGCTTGAATTGCGACATTGAAACTCGAAATTTGAAAAATAAAGTGAGTGTTTTAAAAAAGGAATTATCTCAAATATCCGGAGCGCAGAAGAAATTAAAAAGGTCAATTATAGCAGAATTAGAAGTATTAAAATCAGGAATAGCAGATTTACATATTTCTTATCTGGTAAATGGCGCTTCCTGGAACCCTATATATGACGCCAGGGCAGGTTTTGAAAAATCTGAAGTCGAACTGGTTTCTTACGGAGTAATTAGACAGATTACCGGCGAAGACTGGTTAGACGTAAACTGTACTTTGTCCACAGCTAAGCCGAGAATCGGAGGAAATATGCCTTTTGTATCTCCCTGGACTTTAAAACCATATGAGCCACATGTAATGACCGATAAAATATCTGAAGCTCCTGCTTCGCTCTATCAAAAACAAGCATTTAGGGCAGAAGAAGAAATTGCTGGAGAAGGGATGGTGTCAGAGGTGAAATATGCTATAGCCGTGGAAAGGGGAGTCGCAGTTTCTTATCAGCTTCCTTATAAAATAACTGTAAAAGCTGATAAATCTGAAAATAAATTTCCCGTTTCTTCGCAAAACTTAAGTGCCGAATTTGAATACTCTACTTATCCCCGGGTCAGCCCTTTTGCTTATCTTGGTTCCCGGGTGGCTAATAGTAAAACTCTCCAATTACTTGCCGGTCAAGTGAATATATTTTTAGAGGGAGATTTTGTTGGCACATCACATATTGATAATATTGCTCCCGGAGAGGAATTTGACCTTTATCTGGGTATAGATGAAAATGTTAAAGTAAAGAGAGAGCTTCTGGAGAAGAAAGTTGATAAAACTTTAATTGCCGGAATACCTTCGCGGACTAAGAAGACGACTTTTAAATATAAGTTAACTGTAGAGAATTATAAATCTAAAAAGATTAAAATAAAGCTGTTTGAAGCTATGGCTGTTTCAGAAGATGACCGCATTAAAACAAAGATAAACGAGGTAAGCCTGGAGCCGGATGTAAAGGATTGGGATGATAGAAAGGGAATTTGGCTTTGGGAGTTAGAATTGGAACCACAACATAAACAGGAAATATCTTATACTTTTACCGTTGAACATCCCCGGGATATGATGGTAGAAGGATTGTAAAAAAGAATTTAAGACTTCAGTATCCAAGAACATTAATGAAAATGATATACAAGATTTAAAGGAGAAATATATATGCCACAATTCGAAATCCAGATAAGGGCAATAAAATTGCTGGCCGAACATGAGAAAGTAATTAGTCAGCTTTATAAAGAATATGCCCGGAAGTTCCCGGAGCAGAAAGATTTTTGGTCCAAAATAGCAAAAGAAGAAATAGAGCATGCGAGTTGGATATTTAAGCTTTGTTCTCAAGTAAAGAAGGGTTCATTGTATTTTAAAGAAGGAAGATTCAAAGCAGAAGCGATAAAAACCTCTATAGATTACTTGAAAGATCGAATAACCGAAGCGCAAAATAAAAAAATGTCAGCTAAAAATGCTCTATCGGTAGCTCGGGATCTGGAAAACGGATTAATAGAGAAGAAGTTTTTCGAAGTCTTTGAACCTGATTGCCGGGAAATAAAGCAGGTTTTGCTTGATTTAGCCGCTGCTACCAGAGAGCACCGTAATAGAATAGAGGAAGTTTGGAAGGAAACCAGGTAACCGGTTTGAAAGCAGAGGTTGATTTTTAAAAATATTTTTTCGGCAATGAAAGAAAGTTCCTCCACTTTGCGTATTAATAGGTGAATGACAAAATTTGTCAACAAAAGAAAATTTTTAGGAGGAACGAATAGAATGAAAAATTCAAGAATT
>Ga0207996_1002618_pt1 | contig 10691 bp, 5 predicted proteins | sample AntAceMetag02UKG_FD_184773 | JGI IMG/M metagenome (GOLD analysis project Ga0207996, IMG submission 184773) | Saline lake microbial communities from Ace Lake, Antarctica - Antarctic Ace Lake Metagenome 02UKG (SPAdes) (version 2) | ecosystem: Environmental > Aquatic > Non-marine Saline and Alkaline... | reverse complement strand
CAGTATTTCTCGGAGTATATGTAGAAGTTCCGCGTCTATCAGTTGATTGACGATTATCATTATATCTTCTGGTATCTTGTCCTCTGTTCTGAGAAGGTTGCTGAGGACGACCCCGATTATCTCCACCCCTGGTATCAGCAGGTTTGCTAGTGGATCGAGGCATTGTCCGTTCTGGAGCCGAAGAACCAGTTCTGCGTGGTGGACGTTGTCTTTGTGTTTCCTGAGGTTTGGAATCTGTTGTTTTCTTAGGTTCCTTTTTGGTTGGATGCTCAACCCATTGAGCAGGTGTTTCTTCTCTTTCTCTGGTTCGTGGAGGTGTAGGCTTTGCCTGAGGACGCATTTGAACCAGTTTGCTTTCATTGCGATTACGGGTTTGCACAATCTTTTCCTGATAATTTCTTCTATCAAGTTCTCGTTGGCGAACTGCCGCTTTTTCTGCATTAAACCTGGCTCGTATCTTCAGTTCTATATCGTCTTCTACCTTACTCATCGGGCTCTTAATATCCACACCCATATCCTTAAGGTGCTTCATCAAGGCAGATGATGAAATCTTAAATTCTTTTGCTAATTCTCTTACCCTGATTGCCATCAAACCTCCCAGTTTGTTTCATTCTCAGTTCTTTTTGCCAGTTTCTTCACAATTCCACTGGCAAAATTCCGGTCACTTATTGATAAAATTCCTGTCTCTCGCCGATTAAACAATCTTCCCAGCTTCAATTTTGTGCTGTAGCAATACGTCGGAATTCCCTTTTCTTCACATTTACTTAAAATCTTTTGCCTGGAGTTAGCTGCCAGGTCTTCACTATATATGATCATAAATATTTTTTTCCTGGATAGAAGTCGGAGCGTGGCATCAATACCGCACACCAGCTTTCCAGCTTTCATACAAAGCTGCAAGAGGCTGTCTATGCCTTTTTCTGTTTCCGTTTCCGATACCTTTGTACCCATTTTTCTATTTTCTCCACACATTCTTTTGCTTCGCAGCAGTAATATCCTCTGCCAGATAAAACCCTGTGGGGGTCAATCACATATTTGCCCTTGAGCAGCACCAAACGAAGTAATTTTCCCTGATCAGTTTTCTGACGGCAGATCACACACGTCCGTTGAGGTATATGACCCGCATGAGATGCTTGATTGGGCATTAGAAATACTCTGCTGACTCCTTCAATTTCTGGGCTGTTTTCTTGCCTAAACCTTCAAGATTGCATAATTCATCTACGCTGGCTTCAAAAACATCCTGCACTGAAGTATAGCCATATCTCTTTAATATCTCTGCCAGTTTTGAGGTTACTCCATCAAGATCACTGATGTGACTCGTTACGCGTCGTTCCTCTGCTATCTTGTCCTCAAATTCTGACTCTGTATAAATATCTAATTTAAAATCTGTAAGCTTTGCTGCCAGCTTCACGTTCTTGCCTTTCTTGCCAATTGCTTGATTCTTATTCTTGATATCTACTATCACTCTGGCAAATTTCCCGCGGTCAGCAAGGTAAACCCTTTCCACCAGATCAGGTCCTATCGCATTTGCTACAAGCTGCTCCGGTGAATTATCCCAGATTACTATATCAACCAGTTCATCATTTAGTTCCTTGCGGATCGTATCAATTCTAACACCTTTAGGCCCCAGGCAGGCAGCTGTTGGATCGATTGCCTTATTGACTGCTTCCACGGCAACTTTTGTCTTGATCCCTGGTTCACGCACTATCTTTTTGATCACTATTTCCTGAGTGGAAATTTCTGGAATTTCCATTTCAAATAGCTTCATCACAAATTCCGGTGAGGTGCGTGAGAGAATGATCATGGAATCTGTCTTGCGTTTACGAATATCTATCACATAAGCCCGGATCATATCACCCGGTTTATAATATTCTTCATCAATCTGTTCATCTGGTGGTAATAATGCTTCCGCATAACCAATATCAACTGAATATCCATTATAATCAGATTTTGTCACTTTTCCCATGACGATCTGGTTCTTTTGACGCTCAAAATCACCTCGAATCCTGTCTTCTTCCAATGCCTTCATCCGTTCCAGTATCGAACGCCGGATAGTCTTGATCATTTTTGGCTCAAAATCTATAAGACTCAATTTGGCGGTTATTTTATCACCTAATTCCAGATGCTGATTACGTTCCTGAGCTTCTTCCAGACTGATCTCACCCAGATTCATATCCCGCTCTACCACTATCCTTACAAATCTGATTTCGATGATACCGGTTTTGAAATCAGTGATCACTTCCAGCTCATTTTCAGAAGTCAGCTTCTTGGATACTGCACCATCGATACTTTCTTTGATGATCTCTTCTATCTCTTCCAGTCCCAGCTGTTTCAGATTAGCTAATGCCGCTAATGAACCCATCAAATTCGTACTCATTCTTTCTCCTTCTTCAGATCCGCTTTGCCAGTCTTCAAGTCCTGTTTATAATCAAATAAGGTTTTTGCCTTTTTGATCCTGCTCAATAATACTTCTAATTCTTCGCCATCTTCAAGTAATAATGTGATCCTGTTCTGGTTAACTTCCACAAGTTTCCCCTCTATAAGATCATTTTTCCCTTCTCCATGCACTGTCAGGCTTACCTGCTCATTGATGGCACTCACAAAGTGACTCTTTTTCTTCAAGTCCCGCTCCAAACCAGGAGACGATACTTCCAGAAAATATCTGCCTTCAATCAAATCCTCTTCTTCAAGCTGATGCGCGATCTTTTTGCTGATCTTCTGGCAGGCACTAACCTTCACACCACCCAGACTGGTGACATAGACCAGCAGCAGCTTTCCATGATCTGTAGGCTTAAACTCCAGATCATATAATGCCACTCCCTGTGCCGCACACGCTTCCTTAACAATACTTTCAATTTTTTCCTGCATAGCCTGCCCTATTATATAACGAAACCACTGTCAGGAAGTGGTTTGATTCTCTATGTTTACATCCAATAACTGCATCTGCTTTCTACAGCTATAATATATCAAATTCCAAAAATCATTAATTTTATCGCTCGATTTCTGTCAATAAATTTAATCACTAACGTAGATTAGCTATTCTTTTTAGTTATTTATTTCTCCCCCTTTATTTGAATGATCTAATCCTACCATTTCCATCCTTTATTATCCCACTAATCTCTTCTCCATGAATCTGTAAGATAACCAGTGAGGGATTCTTGTGAGAATAAGGGTAATTACCAGTTAAAAACAGGCATTCCCCTATTTTAGTTAACAATTTTATATAATAAATCGCAGATAATAAAAGATTTACAGGTGACTATATTTTGCGATTCTTTTTAACCCTGAAAGGGTGTTACTATGAATAGCCATGGGTGAAACACATGGGACAAATGAACGCAACTGATCCCTACCCCTTCCCGCTTTCGGCAAAGCGGGAAGGGGTGGGGCTTTAGATATCTTTTCAAGCCATGGGTTAAAACCCATGGATAATAGGCTTCGCCGTAGTTCAACCCTTTCAGAGTTTTTTTATCAACCGGATGATATCCAAATTTCGGGGAGATGAGTAATTAAGTTAAAAATTCTTGACAGCAAAATGTCGGTTAAAACTAATGTCTTTCACTTGTCGGGGCGTAGCGCAGTCCGGTTAGCGCACTGGTTTTGGGAACCAGGGGTCGGAGGTTCGAATCCTCTCGCCCCGACCAGATTTTTTATAAGTGGTAATTATCAGATATGGGCGTTTAGCTCAGTTGGGAGAGCGCCTGCCTTACAAGCAGGATGTCGGGGGTTCAAGTCCCTCAACGCCCACCATATCTGCCTATAAAACAGGGCGTTTAGCTCAGTTGGGAGAGCGCCTGCCTTACAAGCAGGATGTCGGGGGTTCAAGTCCCTCAACGCCCACCATAATTTTAGCCGTTGCTTGCAGCGGCTTTTTTTTATAGCCAGCTAAGTGATGATTAAATCCTTTTACTATAATATATGTAAAATCAATTTGGCTTCTGGCAGATGAAAAACTATTGGAAGAGAGAGTAAAAACAGATAAGGACTTTTATTTAGGTGCTTCAGATGAAGGGAAAATGATAACACACTATCTGCAAAGAAGTTTTCATATTAACAAAGAAATTGAGAATTTTCCAAAGTAAACAAAATTGATGTAATTAAAATTAGTAAAGGTGAGAGTTCAGAATTTATTCTAAAAAAATGTTTAAAATAGTTAGAATTGAGAAGGTAAATAATAATGAAAAACATTTAACAAATTCTAATAAGATTCTTTTCAGAAGTTTATTATACTCTTTATCAGATTATTACATATCTATAGAAGCAATTTAGAATGTTAAATTGTTGGCAAAAAGATAGAGATGATTGTAGTGAGTTTTGTCAACTATTATTTATACTGGCATCCCCCAGTTTTTCATCTGAATTTTATCCTCAACTCTCCAGAATAATTTATAAATAATCAGTTCCTTAAAAATGATTGTTTCTCTACTCCCATTAAGATATCTGATCGTGTATAGGCAGGAATAACCTTCCTTTTTTTTAAGTAAATTGCATATCTCAGCCGCACAGGCAAAATTGCTCCGGAAAATTTTCTGGATTGCCTCAAAATCCCCACTGTATGCCTTAAAGAAGCATACTGGCAGCATACTGGTAACAAAGGGGCAGTCTATAGGTAGTGCAAGGCTGAACGGCATGACACATAGATGTTATGCCGTTCAGCCTTGCCTTGCTTACTTCTTGCCCCTATATTGCCAGAAGGTTAAAAGTAAGTTAGCATAATGGGTTCTTTTATTATGGAAAAACTATCAATTGCATTTTAAATTGGTACAGTTTTGGCACTCGTAACTGGTACAGATTTTCAGTTAATTTTGCCCTTCATTCTATAATTGTCACCAGCCATAACTACCGGTTTAGCATGATGAATTAAACGATCCAATATCACCGTTGCTATTACTTGATCTCCAAATGTACCGCCCCATTCTTTTAATAATATATTTGATTACTTTTGTAAAAGAGTTTATACTTTTGGACTTACTTATAAAGGAAAATTGAAAATTAAGTTTTATGAAAATATTTTAATTCGTTTCCAGGCAACAAGAAGACCCATTATCTGAGGACGAAGAAGAGGACTTCTTATTACTTACATTCAACGCCAACTTTACCTGCTCATAAATCAGAGCGTTTCGTTCAGTTGGGAGAGCGCTTGCCTTACAAGCAAGATGTCAGGAGTTCAAGTCCCTCAATGCCCACCATAATTTTAGCCGTTGCTTGCAGCGGCTTTTTTTTATTGACAAATATCACCATATTATTTTTGATTACATATATTTTAATTCATGAAAATATATGATATATATATCAGTGATTATACGGGAGTTAAAGTTTACATACTACTGAAACATATATATATTACTAAAGAAGGTATCAAAAAACTTAAGGATTATTTTGATGAATTAGACTTTGAAGAATGATGGATTTATTAAAAAAGCATAGAATTTTAGCTTATTGTACAATGGGAGTATTACCTGTAGATGGATATGTACAATAATAAAATTGAAGTGAGTAAATTGTTATACTCACATTAAGGAGTAAGGATGAAATTTAGGGATGTTATAAAAAATAAGCCTTACTGGCATCGTTTGGAGCTTATTATTGAAGATGGTAAAAACTCTTGGTTAAGAGAATTAGGTAAAAATGATTTTATTCATTCGCAAAATATTGAAAAGATCCTTGATAATCTTGTGCCTGACGATATAAAAGTCAATCAACAATTATTCGATCCAGGTGAAATTTATTTATTACTAGCTTCCGTATACTTACATGACATAGGAAGAAGAAAATCAACATTACATCATGAAATAGAGAGTTTTAATGAAATTAAAAAGAATTATCGCATTTATAATTTAAGTAATAGGTTTGAAGCAAATGCAATTGCACAGATTTGTGCTGCACATGCATCAGAAGATGTTTGGCCTATTAGTAAATGTGACAATAACTATGGAATTGTAGAACTCAGTGAAACAGGAAAACCGTTTAATTTACAAAAGCTTGGAGCATTATTGAGAATAGGAGACGAGCTTGAAAATACATATGCGAGAGTAAACGGGATCACAAGTGAAGCTAATTCTATTAGACATATCATAAGGTTTATTAACCCAATAATAAAAAAAGGAATAATTGAATTACAAACAGAACCAAAATCTTGCGAGGAGCTTGAAATACTAAATGAAATAAGAGATTACACCGACAAAAGGCTAAATGAAGTAACACAATACCTTAGAACAATTGGTCTGGAATACTATCAGGTTTGGTTAAATATTGGGGATTTTAAGCCAACATTAGAATTAGAGAAAATTAGTGGTAATATTACAGATACTATTGAAGATATAGCATTATTAGTTCAATTAAAAGCTCAAAATGTTGACATTTTTAGAAAAATAAGTAATTGTGAAATAAGCATCTATTGCGAAAATACGCTTTTTAGTAATGTCAAAAATAAAACAGGCATATTTGTTTTAAATGAAATCACAAAGCCTATTGCATTAGAATTAAAAGGAGCTATCAACCATTTGTTAAAGCAAAAAGAATTGCATAATTCATTGATTATTACAACAACTCAAGTCTCAGAAACTATTCTTAATATATTAAATGTTGATTCAATTACAGTTTCAACTTATGATTCTTTTTTTAGAAATTTCATTTCATTCAAATTAGCATTCGAAACTCTAATAAAAAAATATGAATCACACGACATTTTTACTAATAATCTTTTCGTTGATCTAAACGCCTATACTGATTTAAATCCAAATACTTTCAATCTACATTCTTATATATCTGATTGGCAACATATTAAACAATCAGTTCATTTAACTCTTCTTGGTGAATTTGGCTCTGGCAAAACTACTTATTGTGAATATCTGAATTATACATTGATGAAAAAATATTTAGAAGGAGATCTAATTTCAAGAATACCAATTTTGATAAAATTAAAGAATTTTGGTAATTTATCTTCAATTGAATCTGCAATAACAGATCATTTTGTAAATAAACTTGGTTTAGACCTGAGCTATGAAATTTTTGACATGCTTAACAAATCTGGGAAATTACTTATTATTCTTGATGGATTTGATGAGTTACCATTAGCGTCATCTGAAAAAGAAATAGCAAGATTATTTCGTGAATTAGATAAATTAACTACTCCGTATTCAAAGATTATTTTGACATGCCGAACTCATTACTTCAAATGTGAGGATGAAATTCACGATGTTTATAAAGGTTCAATTTTATACAATTCCATTTTAGATAAATATGGTTACGATTTACTTTATATCAACCAGTTTGATAATAATCAAATTTGTGACTACATTCGGAGAAATCATCCAGTAAATTATGAGGAAATATATGCTAAAATAAATAAAACTTATAATTTATTAGATTTGTCTAATAGACCAATATTATTAAGTATAATATTAAAGACATTACCGCAATTAACTGAAATTAACAGTATAGAAATAAACTCATCAAATTTATACAGATTGTATATTAGATTTTGGCTTGATAGAGATGATTGGAGATCATCTCTTAAAGCTGAGTTTAGATTGCATTTATCATTTCAAATTGCAGAGAAACTATTTATTGAAGATTTACAAAAAATCAATTTCCGTGACATTCCAGTTTTACTAAAAAGTATAAAACTACAGAATAAGGAATATTCAATAAAAGAAATCGATTATGATCTTAGAACATGCAATTTCTTAAAAAACACACCATCTGGTAACTACTCTTTTGTTCATATCTCGTTTCAGGAATATTTATTAGCTGAATCATTATTGCTGAAATTATTAGACAAAGCATCTAAATTATCTATTAAATGGTTTTTTCCAGTAGAGAATGTCAATAATAAACTAATCGCATCAATTGAAGCTCAGGATTTTTTTATAAAACTTTTATCTTCTTGGCTACATTCAAATTCAACAATTAATTTATATGAAAAAGTAAAAGAGGATAGAAGAAAGATTAGATTAATTGCATTCTGCATTAATGAAATGTCAAATACCCAATATAACATATTCTTTTGTCAAATTATTAACTCTTCCAAACATAAACTTCCATTAGAATATTTAATCACTAACTTACTTAAATATACAAATTTGCATGAAACTATGAAATTATTATTGGTAAAACTAAACCACCAGAAGGATAAATCTAAATTATTACAAATCTATGCTATTTTAGTGCGAGAAGATATTCTAGAACTAAAGCCATATCTCACAAAAATCAAATCATTAATAAATTCCCGTGAAGAAACTACAACAGTGGATACGAAAAACACTATTATACAATATCCGTTTTCTAAAGAAACGAAGAAGTGGAAACTAGAAAATTTCAAAGCCAACTTAAAAGATAGTGATAATTATATTAAAAATGTTGCAAAGTTTAATACTTTGTGGACTCAAAAAAAAGCTGAGTATGATCAAGCATTAAAATTAAAAAAGAAAAATCAACAGAGATATTTCCAAGAATTTGAAAGGGAAATAAGAAAATTGTTAATGGACTATTAGCACATTAAGTATGATACCATAATAAGCCAGTAAATTAAAAAAAAATCTTTGAATGGGAAAAATATTGTCGTTAAATAAGAGGTAATAATGTTTATTAATGATAGGCCGATAGATAGTAAAGATGAAGACTTTTTAGGAAGATATCCTTTTGCAGCAAAATTATCTAAAGCCCTTTATGATTGGAAAGAAGAAGAAAGTTTAGTCATTTCTTTAACAGGAAAATGGGGATCAGGTAAAAGTTCCGTTTTTAATTTAGTGAGAGAAAACATAAAAACTGATAAATCAGATACTAAACCCACAATTATTAACTTTAATCCATGGATGTTCTCGAATATAAATAATCTAAGTAATCAATTTTTTAATGAATTGGCAAAAGAATTAAATATTAAAAATAATTCTAAAAAAGATAAAAAATTAGCTGAGAAGATTCTTTATTACTCAGAATTGTTAAATATTATCCCATCTGACCAAAATATTCTAAACATAGGTTCGATACTCGCCATCGGATTTGGTGTTTTTGGGATTGTATTCAGCGACTTAATTGGAATCTTAAATCTCTCCACTAATACAGTAAAAATTATGTTTTTTGCAGCAAGTATTTTATCGCTTATAGCTGGATTATTAAGAAAAATCTCCGATATTTTTAAATACAAGGCAAAATTATCAACAAAGTCAATAAATAGTTTAAAAAAGGAAATTCATAAAAGTTTGAGAGAAAGAAACAAAAAACTAGTTATTTTCATTGATGATATCGATAGACTTACACCTGAGGAAATAAAGGAAATTTTCAAACTAATAAGAGTAAATGCTGATTTTCCAAATACAATATACGTACTTGCATACGATAATGAAATTATTGAAAGAAGTATTGAAACCAAAGGTTCTCCTGATGGAAAGTCCTATATAGATAAAATTGTACAAGTCAATTTTGATCTTCCCCGGATTAGCAATGATAAGGTATCAAAATATTTATTTCTAGAATTAAATAGAGTTCTATCACTCCTTCCCAAATCTTATGAGAATTATTTTGATAAAGAATATTGGTCAAAAACTTATCATTCGGGTTACAAGTATTTTTTTAAAACATTGAGAGATGTAAAACGATACATAAGTAGCCTGGAATTTAATCTATCATTGCTGTACAAAGAGAATTCAATGGAAGTTAATCCAATAGATTTTATAGCAATTGAAGCTATAAGAGTATTTTCACCTTCCTTTTATAGTAACTTAAAAATTCACAAAGAGCTTTTTGCAGAGCCTTTTTCAGGTTTATCGAATTTATTGGATGATGAATCAAAGAAGAAAGAACTCGCAAAAATACAATTTCAAAATATAATCGAATTGGTAAAAGACCAAAATAAAGAGAATGTTAAAAGCCTTATATTTCATTTGTTTCCAGATTTAGGAAAGGCTTGTAATGGTAATATTTCTTTCATCTCTGATAATTACACAGATTGGAGAAGGAATCTAAATGTATGTTCCCCTATTCATTTTGATACTTATTTTTCGTTAGTACCAGGAGGAGATGAAGACGAAATTAGTCAGTTTAAGATTGATAAATTTATTTATAATATTGATGACCTTTCATATATTGAAAAATCGCTATTTGATTATTTATCAAAAAATAAACTAAATAATTTTATTGATCGATTAAGAGATTATGCTAATGATCATGAGAAAATTAATGATAATTTAGTACAAAATCTTGTTCAGGCATTCTTCAATATTTCCGATAAGTTAGATTATCAAGCATCACATGTTTTTGATATTGCTCCTAAACTATCTTTGAAGGGAATTGTAAACAATCTATTAAGTAGATTTAAAGTCGATGAAAGATATTTAATACTACAAGATATAATAAAAAAATCATCATCAATAACATTACCTTTTGAAATAGTCTCGTATGAAGTTCATCTTTCAAAGGAAAAGGACAATAAATCTGAGTTTTCAAATGAACAGATTGCCACATTACAGGGTTTGTGTGTTAATAAAATTGAATCGATTAAAGCAAATCATGACCTTTTAAAATTAGATGAATTATCATCTATACTACAGTTGTGGTCTGAATGGTCAGATGGAACAGAGTTTGATAATCTTATTAACACAGTTAAGATAAATGTTGATATGCTATTATCTTTCGTAGATAAATTCTTCACAATAACAACTAGTAATTTAGATAACAGATTTTCGGTTAAACAG
>Ga0207996_1002617_pt1 | contig 10692 bp, 10 predicted proteins | sample AntAceMetag02UKG_FD_184773 | JGI IMG/M metagenome (GOLD analysis project Ga0207996, IMG submission 184773) | Saline lake microbial communities from Ace Lake, Antarctica - Antarctic Ace Lake Metagenome 02UKG (SPAdes) (version 2) | ecosystem: Environmental > Aquatic > Non-marine Saline and... | reverse complement strand
TTTCTACCTGTTCTCTAGTTAGGTTTAGTTCGTTCTGCTTCTTCATATACATACTTTACTACTTCAAAGAGGTTTTCAACAGCCCTCGCCTCTTCTGAAAATACAATTTGAACTTTTAGTTGTTGCCGATGTTTAGAATGAGACATACTCAATAGACTTATAATGCCGTTATAAGTCTAGACGAAAACTCAAAAACCTTGAGTGACTTTCAACATTTTTTTGTTATGATTTTGATGACTTTACTTTCAAAGAATGATATCAGAAGTACATATAGAAGCTCCCAAGTTATCCAACAAAGGAAAGGCGAAGTATGAATTTGAAGGCGAGACCTTGTTTGTAGAACAGTTGGCTCAAAAGTATTACCAAAAACAGGGATACCAAACACTATGGGCTGAAAACGACTTTTGGTGGACGGTTATAACGCTTCTCTTTTGGGATGTTTTTTATGTCAAAATTGACGGTGTGTGGAATGACCATCTAGGAGAGTTTCCAAGTCAATTTCAGGACATGCCAAGTGATATGTTCTCTTCCGAATTTTATTCCAATCGAGAAAAGTTAATTGAAAATCGTTTAAAAGAACTCCAACAGAGCGACATCGGAGAAAAGATACAGAATGCCCACAAGAGACATTTTAGAACCCCTGCGAGACTTATTGAAAATTGGGACAAGTTTTCAATTGAAGACTTAACTGTTCCGCTGAAAACAATTCCCAAAGAAGCCCTCTTGAAGGTGTCTCAAAGGTTTCTCTCTAATATCAATTACAATCGGGCAGGATTCCCTGACCTGATAGTTTTCGACGATAAAGAACTCTTCTTTGTGGAGGTAAAAGGTGAAAACGATAAAGTTTCAGAGAAGCAAGAAGAATGGATGTCTTTTCTTAATAAAAATCTCTCATTGAAAGTGGTCGTCCTATGGGTAAATCCAAAAGCCCAGAAGATTAAAAGCACGAGTAAGCAGAAGGCAAATACTCAAGAGATAACCGTTTCCTTTGGAAAATCCTCCTCCCAAAAGCGAGAGCAGACTATTGATTTCATACAATCGTTGCCGACATTTTCTCAATCAGGAGAGGGTGGAGATACTCTTTACTCCGCAACTTTTAATGTAAACACTGATATTGAAGACTTATTCACTTTGCTCGACTTCACAAGTGGCTGGAAGACACAGGAGATATTGGTCGATGGTAAAAAAACATCATCAGGAGATATTCGTTCCAGTCTTTGGTGCTACCAAAAAAAGGAGCAAGAAAAGGCATCTATGGATTATTGCAGAGTCGATGAGTATACAAAAGAAAGAAACAAGTATGGTTGTAATGCTTTCTCTATGGAGGGTCTTGACCATGACCATTGGGATACACTTGGTTACATTGATACTGAAAAGGAGGTTTGGATTTTTGATAAAGCTGAGATTGAAAAAGTTGTGAACGAAAAACTCAAAAACTATAACCTTTGTCCTCATTTTGATTCTCAGAAAATTTTGGAGTTGGTAAAAGCAATTCCGCAAACAATAGACCCAAAGAAAGACAGAGACTGGGCATTCTTAGATGATGAACGAAGAGAGTGGTTTTGGGACGGTCAGAAGTGGGCAACCTCTTGTGGAGACAAAAACTTCCTCGGAATAAGTAGGATGATTGGAATACTGAAAATTTCTGAAGATATAAGAACAGAGGCAAAGGAATACGAGGAGTTAATGAATGATGACGAAGAGAATACTATTCAAGTTGTTATTGAGACTCCCACAAATAACCACAAGGGACACGAAAAAAAACCATTCTATAAAACATGGTGGTTTATTCTCATTTTGGTCTTACTATTTCTTTCAATATTTTTTTAAAGCGTCTTCTTCCTTTAGTACTCTCTATTTTTTATGGTGGGTCGAGTAGGATTCGAACCTACGAAACCAGAGGTAACAGATTTACAGTCTGCCGCGTTTGACCACTTCGCTATCGACCCATATATATAAGGAGTATTTTTTCTGAAAAGAGCTGTGCTTAATTCCTGCTCCAAGTGTACCGAAGTTCAGGAATTTGTTGGGCGATAATTTGAAGTTCTGCCTCTTTGTCCAAATAGACTGAGAAGGATTCGAACCTGCGAAGGCTGAGCCAACAGATTTACAGTCTGCCGCGTTTGACCGCTTCGCTACCGACCCATAAACAAAAGAACGTGCCGAGTGTATTTTTCTTCGTACAAAAGTCAATCTATATCTTGTCATTCCCGCGCAGGCGGGAACCTAGGACTCTTCTAGGAAAAAGAATTTATCTTGCAATATCATCGTATAGATCCTTCCAACAAGGATTCTTTTCTTCAATAATTCTCAACTTCCATATCCGATTCCATTTCTTAAGGCGCTTTTCTCTTCGAAGTGCCTCTTCTACAAAATCATATAGTTCGTAATACACAAGTTTGTTGACGCTGTATTTTTTTGTAAAGCCCTCTGTTTCTCCTTGTTTATGTTCCCACACACGATTTTCTAAATCACCAGTGATCCCTATATAAAGGGTTCCGTTTTTTTTACTCGCAAGAATATAAACCGCATATTGTTTCCCTTCCATAATAAAGTGAGTCCTGGGTCCCCATCTTCATGGGGATGACAAGATAATAAATATTCATTGTTTCTGATATCTCACAAATTAAGAAAAATTTCACATTACTTCATAAAATCAAGTTTTCTTCTCCCTACCAGTCCCTCTTTTTTTAGCGTACAATCCCCCTGAAAAATGACTGAACAACTTATTCTTATCTTTGTAGTTACATTCCTTGTTCGGATTGTGAGTGTTCTTACCGGTGGGGGCGGGCTGTTGTTAATTCCTATGCTTATATTTATGGGAATCCCCCCCTCCATAGCAATTGCAACAAATCGTCTTGGCGCCCTTGGGCAAAGTTTTTCTATCTTCGAATTTCATCGTCAAAAACAAGTAAAGTGGAAACTCGGACTTCAGCTCATTATCCCAACAATAATTGGGGCTGTCGCCGGATCCCTTATTGTTGTTTCTATTGATCAAGATCTTTTAAAAACACTTTTGGGGGTTATTATTTTGTTCTGCATCCCTTTGACACTCTTTAAAAGTAAATTAGGGATTGTTGAGAAAAAAATAAGCAAACTTCGCTTTAACATAGGTATTGGACTTACTGTTTTGGCAGGGTTTATGGGAGGACTCTTTGCCTCTTCCGGTATTTGGTTTACCTATCTCTTCTTCTTTTTTGGACTCACAATGCTCCAAACAGCAGCCACCAGAAAAATTGTTAGTTTTGTCATAATCCTCAGTACTCTTGGTATTTTTATTGTAAATGGACTGGTCCATTGGCAAATTGGAGGAGTCATGCTAATCGCAAGCCTTCTCGGAAGCATTATCGGCGCCAAAATTTGGAATAAAAAAGGAAATAAAGTCGCAAAAAATCTTTTCCTAATCGTTGTTATTTTAAGCGCTCTCAAAATGATCTTTGGGTAGTTTTATTTCTCTCTCTCCCCGTTCTTCTTCTTCTTCTTCTCTTTCGCTCCTTTCATTTGCGAAGCACGTTTTAGTACTTCTAGTTTTTCAAGAAGATCTTTTACTATCTGGGAAATATCTTTTTTATTTTCAACCATTTCATATACCGCTTCACATATCGGCATTTTTATATTTTTTTCTTTTGCTAGGGCAATAACAGATTTCACCGTCTCAACGCCTTCGGACACTCCCATACCTTCTTTTTTATCTTGCGTTACAAAGGTGAATCCTGTTTGAAAATTCCTACTTTGAGAAGATTTTGCCGTTCCTACCAGATCGAGCATTGTATAATCATTCTTATTCAGGGGTTCGTGATCAATTCCAAATGCAATTGCGAAACGGTTAATTTCACTAACCCCTGCTTCAATGAGTTTATCAATTTCCTCATCCTCATAGTTAAGACCCTTTGCGGCTCCTGTGACAATCGAGATAACGTTTTTTAGGGCTCCAAAAACCTCCGCTTTGCAAACATCTGTTTTTGGAAAAACATCAAACCCTTCTTGTGCCAACAATTCTGTTGCTATTTTTTGAACCGCCTCGTTCTTCGAAACAATGTTCGTTCCCATTGGTACATCATTCAGAATTTCTTCCGAAAAATTAAGCCCTGAAAGAACTCCTAATTTTTCTAAAATATCTATCTTTTCGTTTCCCAAGATCTCCTGAAGAACTTCCGAAGGTCTTTTGTTGGTCCCGATTTCAAATCCCTTTGTCCCACTAATAATCGCTTTTATACTCTTCCAGTTTTTTTGTATAAGCCCTTTAATATCCTCTCGTTCGAAAACTTTCCGCATATGTTGTGTCGGAACTACTGAAAATAAAACATCCGCCCCACTAATAACTTCTTCTGCATTGTGTGTAATGCGAACATTTTTGGACAATGGAACGCCTTCTGCGTGGCGAAAAGTATCTCCCTGTTTCCCATCCCTTTCCCGTCCTTCTTTGTGTGCCCACAAAACAACCTCCACATCCTTATTTATTTTGGAAATCAGATAGGCAATCGCTTCGGCAAATCGACCATCGCCGATGATCCCCACCTTTTTTATTTCGCTGTTTTTTTCATCCCCTCCTTCCATAGATTCGGAAAATACACCCTCGTGTAGAAATGTCAAGGATCCCTTTGAAAATGCGGTAAAAATCCCTCTTTTTTACTTTGAATTTCCCCTTTGTTTCCCTATACTTCATGGGAATTATTCACTATCCAAATGACAGACGAAAACGACAACAAATTACCCCTCGATGGACTTGATGGAGACGAGGAAAATACACCGAAAGAAGAACCTTCTTTTACTTCAAAAAAAATAGACCCTTCTGGCGAGAAATCCGACTCCGCTGAGGCTTCTCCGAACAAGGAAGAGAAAAAAACAGAAAAAAAGGAAGACACTCCTGAAGAAATTGTTGAGGAAGTGGCGGAAGAACCTACTGAAGAAGTCGTAGAGGCCGAGGAAGGTGGAGAAGAAAAGGTTGAAGGGGAAGAAGAAGTACCTACTGAAGAAGCCGATCCTGCAGAACTTTTTTATGATCCTGTGGGATGTGCTCGAGAACTTTTGAGAAAAGAAATTACGGCCGACATGGAAGAGTCCTATCTTTCCTACGCGATGTCGGTGATTGTTTCTCGTGCTTTGCCGGATGTGCGAGATGGTTTGAAACCAGTGCATAGACGAATCTTGTACGCAATGCATGAGAACGGACTGCGTCCAAGTGCGAAATACAGAAAGTCTGCAACCGTTGTTGGTGCTGTTTTGGGAAAATACCATCCGCATGGCGATAGCGCTGTGTATATGTCTATGGTGCGAATGGCACAGGAGTTTTCACTCCGATATCCACTCGTAGATGGACAGGGAAACTTCGGATCAATCGACGGAGATAATCCGGCGGCGATGAGGTATACCGAGGCGAAGATGTCTAAGGTCGCAGAGCTTATGCTCGCGGATATTGAAAAAGAAACCGTGGATTTCCGACCAAACTACGATGCAACAGCGTACGAACCAAGTGTGTTACCAAACGTTGTGCCACAATTACTTTTGAACGGAACGATGGGGATTGCTGTGGGAATGGCGACAAATATCCCTCCGCACAACTTAAATGAAATTGTTGATGGAACATTGCACCTTTTGAAAACGCCAGAAGCAACTATTGAGGATTTGTTGGGATTCATTAAAGGGCCAGACTTCCCAACCTCTGGAGAAATCTATGATGGAGGCGCTATTAAAGAAATGTATACCACTGGACGCGGGGGAATCATGATGCGTGCAAAAGCGCAGATTGAAGAAATGAAGAATGGAAAGAATGCCATCATCATTACCGAAATTCCATACCAAGTGAATAAAGCTGATCTTATTATAAAGATTGCTGATTTGGTTCGAGATAAAAAACTCATGGGAATTTCTGACCTCCGAGATGAATCAAATCGAGAAGGAATCCGAATTATGATCGAGTTGAAACGTGATGCGTATCCAAAGAAAACGCTCAACAAACTCTTTAAGATGACGGTTCTCCAAAAGTCATTTAACCTGAATATGATTGCGTTGGTGGACGGAATCCACCCTCGATTATTGAACCTGAAAGAAGTAATTCAATACTTCATTGATCACCGATTCATTGTCATCCGACGACGAACGGAATACGAACTCAAGATTGCAAAAGCACGGGCTCACATCTTGGAAGGTTTGAAAATTGCTCTCGATCATATCGATGAGGTAATTGCGATTATTAAAAAATCAGAAACCAAAGAACTCGCTTCAGAAGCGTTGATAAAGAAGTTTAAACTCACGGAAATTCAGACAAAAGCGATCCTCGAAATGCGATTGCAAACACTGGCTGGTCTTGAAAGAAGGAAGATTGAAGACGAACTCGCTGAGAAACTTGCACTCATGATGGAGTTGGAAGGAATCTTGGCAGATCGAGCAAAGCAATCAAAAATTATTGAAGACGAACTTAACGAAGCGAAGAAAAAATTCGGAGACGAACGAAAAACGAAAGTGCACCCGAATGCTCTTGGAGAATTCTGTGCCAAAGATACTATCCCTGATGAAGAGATGATTGTGGTGCTCACGGAGCAGAACTACATCAAACGAATGAATCCGTCTGTTTTCCGTGCACAACGCCGTGGAGGTGTCGGAGTCGTGGGAGCAAAGACGAAGGAAGAAGATATGATTGCAAAGGCGCGATTCGGAAGTAACCACAACGAACTCTTGTTCTTCACGAGCAAGGGGCGGGTATTCCAATTGCCAATGTATGAGATTCCAGAAGCGTCACGAACGGCAAAAGGAACGCCAATTGTGAACTTGCTGCAACTTCAACCCGATGAAAAAGTAACTGAAATCCTGAACCTCAGTCGATCAGAAGGAAAATACATCTTCATGTGTTCAACAGGGGGAACGATTAAAAAAACCGACCTTGAACAATTCAAGAACGTACGTCGATCAGGACTCATTGCCTGTGGACTACGAGAAGGGGAACTCCTCCAATGGACCAAGATGTCGACCGGAGAAGATTCTGTTTTCATCGTGACACGAGAAGGGAAATCAATTCGATTTAATGAAAAAGATGTTCGCCCAATGGGACGATCCGCAGCTGGAGTGAGAGGAATTAAACTCGCGAAAGGCGACGAGGTTGTTGAAATGGATCTCTTGATTGATGATGATGCGAAGCTTCTTGTGGTCATGCAAAACGGACTCGGAAAGATGTCGAAAGTAAAACTCTATCGTGCACAAGGACGAGGAGGCTCTGGAATCAAGGTAGCAAGTCTCACTTCAAAAACTGGGAAAGTGGCAGGTGCTCGGGTGATTGAAAGTGGAATTAATTACGATCTCTTGATGGTAACAAAACAAGGACAAACACTCCGAACGCCTCTCGATACCGTGAAGACGGCAGGACGTTCAACACAAGGAGTCATCCTTATACGACCATCTAAAGGCGATCTCGTGTCATCTATTTCTCTCCTCGAAGATCCAGGGAACGGAAATGGAAACGGGAACGATGATGAAAAAAAATCCGGCCACTAAATCGAAGAAATGAAACCACTCTCTGTCCACATAGATCCAAAAGAAACGCATTGCGAGATTGAATTCCCGCAAGACTTTGATGCCTTGGAAAAAGACCTCAGAAAGCAGATTGGAAAACGAAAATTTCTCGTGGTGACGGATAAAAACGTGGCGAAATTCTCAACATTCCCTGCGCGATTCAAAGATAATCTTCTGATTCTTCAGAGTGGAGAATTGAATAAAAACTGGAAGTCTGTGAACCATGTTCTCACTGAATGCTTCGAGCGAGAGTTCGATCGACAATCAGTCCTTGTGACCGTTGGTGGTGGTGTTATCGGTGACATGGTGGGCTTTACCGCGGCCATATTTTTCCGAGGAATTCCCTTTCTCCAAGTGCCAACTTCACTTCTCGCACAAGTCGATGCATCAATTGGAGGAAAAACTGGAATCGATTATGAATATGGAAAAAATACGGTCGGGGCAATTCACCAACCTGAGAAAATTTATGATTGTTCGGAATTCTTGAAGACATTACCCGCGACAGAAGTTAAGAATGGACTCGCTGAAATGATAAAACATGGGATTATTGCTTCCCCTGATCACTTCAAAGCATTGGAAACTATTGCTTCCCCTGCTCCAAAAATTGAAGATATTATTCCGCTCATTCGTGATTCAATTTCTATCAAAGCCAATATTGTTGAACAGGATGAACGCGAACACGGCGTTCGTATGTTCCTAAACCTTGGACACACCTCGGGTCACGCGATTGAACTCTTGAGTAAGTACACAATCCCGCATGGACAAGCTGTTGCCATTGGAACCGTCATGGCGGCGAATTATGCGTTAGAGAAAGGACTCTGCGATGATGAAACCGTAGATCGAATCGAGAATATTTTCAACCAATTCGATATTGATTTGATATGCGACTTCGATGAAAAAGAAATCTGGGAGGCGATGAAACACGATAAAAAAAAGAAAGACGGAAAGATTCGTCTGGTGTTACCGAAGAAGATTGGAGAAGTGGTTGTGGTGAGTGTTTAATTAGGCAATACAAATCACAACAATAATCCCAACCAATCCGATTGTTGCGGCAACAATTGCCCATTTTTTTGCTTCTCGCTGGTTCAATTCCGATCTTCCGTGTGAGCTTAATGTATGATAATCACAATCAATTGTCTTTATGAAACCTGGTATTTGATCTTCGTCCATTTTCCCGATCAAAGAAAAATATCCATCAGGATCTGTATCAAAGTATTCTTCCCAAGGGTGCCTTATTGCTTTTCCATTCTCATCAGTTTTATTTAAAATTATTCCCAAATGAGCATCCAAATCAGCCTTCCTGAAGCCATATGGATGTCTGCGTGCATATTTTAACGCTTTCAATACGTAATCTTTTTTTTCTACTGTCTCGAAATCCATCTTTCAATTTATCTACCAAAAAGACTTTTTAATCAAATTTAAAAAACACCCCCGTCATTCTGGCTTGGTCAGAATCGTGTGAGTTATTTTTCGTTTTTTAAAAACTCTCTGGTTCTGAGGTTAAAGTATGGTCAACGAAACTACCCCATGCATTTTCTTCGCAGTCACCAACAATTCCTCTAAACAATAACGACGTTTCATCTCTTCTTTTTATAAAATAATTTCCCATAGCTCGCCCCCCTTCTGGATGTCTTTGTGGAGCAACCACGTCTTCTGTTAGAAGATTCTCTTCTAAAATATCTTCGTTAAAGTGTTTTATTATTTTCTTGTGAATTTTTTCTGCATAATCAATTCCTGTATCCATTTCGTCAAAATATTCTCCATGAGAAAGCCGATGCCTTAGTCCTGTTATTTGTGCAAAAAGATCGTCTCGCAATTCCTTCCCTAGTATCTTTTTTCTAAGCATTCCTTTGTTACTTTTTGTTATTGCCTCAATGGCAGCACACATTGAAAGCATTTTTGCTGGATAGCTAGAAACATTTACTGCATCGTTCCAATGGTAATAGAATTCTTCTGGGATCGAGTCTTCTTCCAATAATCTATTTAGTCCTGTCATTTGCTGTTCACAAAATCCAAGTCCGACTGGATTTTGTAATGAGGAATAACGAAAAAAACCAATTCCCCTGTCTTCTTTTGTTATTAAAAAAGGTTGGTCAAGAAAGTTGATATAACACTGGGTAACAAGAGAAAGCCTGGGAATAATTCTTCTAAGTTTATCAAAAAAGATTTTATATGCTTCATGATAATTAAGGGATTCTATTTCTGCTTTAGCAACCCATTTGTTCTCAATACATCCATCAGCCAAAGAAAAATCCCATTGTGCAAATTCAATATCTTCTACTGAAAAAACTGGAATTTCTTGAGTTGAATAATCAACCATGATCTCTGCCAAAGTTAATATTTGCTGTTCTATCGTGTATCGGGGCATGTTATAAAATTTTACTGTAATGCCTTAATATGGTGGGTGAGGCGAGGGTCGAACTCGCGGCCAATTGATTAAGAGTCAACTGCTCTACCACTGAGCTACTCACCCATAAAGAACGCGAGTATTGTATTGCTGGGAGGGCTTTTGTCAAACTCCTCCAACTCCTCATTCCCCCGCACTGCGGGAGAACCCAGTCAATTCAATAAAGAAGTTCCAATTGAAAAAAATTCTAGAATCTTTAATTCTCAACAGCCCCCCCCTTTTTTTTCCTATAATGAAATAACTGAACTAAGTAAAAACTTAGTCCAGTTATTAATAATAAAGTTGTTTTTTATTTTGGATAAAATTTGTCCAAAATATACAATGGTTTTCCCCAAAGACCAATGGCCGCAAAAACCCCTGCAAAAAGAAGACCTAAACCAATAAATATCCCTAACATCCCTAATATATTCCATTCGATATTTTCGATACTGTCGATACTGTCGATAATATTTGTATAGCATATAAATGCTATAATAAGACCGATAAAAAAACATATCACTGATAACACATAGGTCAACATTTTGGCAGTTCTTCTTTTCTTTGGTTTTAGTTTTTTCAAATTTTTTTTAATCATAAGATACCTCCGTTTTTTATTAATGAATTTTCAAACAACAATATTTTTTCTCAGGAGTGAAGTTATATATCCTTCCTCTGAAAATTTATTTTTTAAACGCAACACCTGTAGGAATTAAACTACAAGTGTCATGACCCATCTCATTAAAACAGAACGGCAAGAAATATATCTCCTCAAACAGAAAGGATATTCTCTTCGAGAGATA
>Ga0207996_1002609_pt1 | contig 10714 bp, 13 predicted proteins | sample AntAceMetag02UKG_FD_184773 | JGI IMG/M metagenome (GOLD analysis project Ga0207996, IMG submission 184773) | Saline lake microbial communities from Ace Lake, Antarctica - Antarctic Ace Lake Metagenome 02UKG (SPAdes) (version 2) | ecosystem: Environmental > Aquatic > Non-marine Saline and... | reverse complement strand
CTGCCTCATATTTATAACCCTCATCTTGCAGAATTTTAAGAAGGTCTAAACCCTCAAAAGAAATAGAAGGATCATGTTCTGTGATGATATTAGTGAATTCCTCAGTGCTTAATAAATGAATACTTGATGCTTCATCTTTTGCCGGTTGAAATTTTATCTTTAGCTTTTCTATAATTTTTCCAATGCGTAAAGTGTTTTTAATGATTTTAGCAGCAAGTAAGGCTTCTTTATTTTCTTCCATTTTTGATAGGGTTTTTATTAAAAAATAATCATGGGATGGCATGTAGCCACCCCATGAAATTAATCAGTTTTCTTTAAATTCCTTAATTTTAAGAAAGGCATTTCGTATTTTAAACAAATCGTATAAATGATTTGAGATATCTTCAGGCTGGTAGCCTGGTATTTTGGAGAAATTGCATACAAGCAGCTCAATAGCCTGATCAATTTTATTTGCGGCGTAAGAAAAATCATGCTCAAAATAAAAATTAATATCATCTACTAAAGGCCCTATATTAAAATAGCGTTTTGTTTCCGGATTGAGAATTAGAATAGGTTCAATTGCTTTATCCTTCATTGCTAACTCCTTCCTCAGGGAACTTGATCTCGGTTTGTGATTTCATTTGCTTGTAGTCATCAAATGAAAGCACTCTTGCTTTGTTCAGTTCCTCGTTTGCCTGGCTTAAACGGGTTTTTGCATTGCTAAAACCTGATTTGTGTTCATCAACAATTGTGAGTTTCTCATCAATTTGTTGCTGACGGTATTCAACAAATTCGGCATAGCCGTTGAAGTGTTGAAATAGTGCTTCGTAGCATTCTTTTTTGTAAAGAATTAATTTTTCCTTTGCTTCCGGCGCTACTTTTTTTGGATTGATTGAAAATAGCCATCCATATGACCATTCAAACGGAATTGTTGCCATTTCATACTGCTTTCCGTCGGCTCCAGTTGTATAAGATACCTTATACAACTGACCAAGAATTTCATCATCCTTAATTTTGGATAATTGCCATCTGAAATCAACTCCAAGAGCTTCGCAAATTGGTTTAATTGCGATTCTTTTTTCACCGCTTTCATCTTCGATTAATAAGATGTTTTTGTTGTTAATTTTTGCAACTGTTGTGATTGTTGCTGTAGAATTTTTCATTGTTTTTCTCCTAAAGAAAAAACCCGCTGTGTGATCAGGTTCGCTAAAACCTTTCCCGAGTAAACGGAAACACAGCGGATTTTCTCTTATTAAGAGCGTTAATTTTCATTTTATAGCGATTTGATCTACTGCAAAGATAATGCTAAAAATGGGAAAGTCAAGAGAAATTTTTACCAATCATCATTATCCTTAGAAATTATATAAGAATTTAAAGAGTTAAAAACAAGAGGTACTTTATTTTCAACATCTTGTTTTAAAACTTTATACGCTTTTCTAAATTTGCCATTTTTTTTCAAAAGATAAAATTCTAAAGTGTAACTTTGGTCAGCAAAATATTTTATATCAGAAATCACTACCTTCATTCTGTTATCTTTAATAGCAATAGATATAGTATGAATAAATGGAAATGCTAATGATATAAGGCCAGGCGTATCATAATCTGAAATAAAATTTCCTTTTAATTTTCCTGTTTCACGATTAGTATAACTTAGTACATCATCAGGATTATTGAAATATTCTCCAAACCAATCAGATGCTTTTAAATAAATATCATCTTTAGAGTTGTTTTCAAATTCAAATATTTTTTCAAAATAAATATTTCCTAATTCATTGATTTGTAGTTTTACGCTGTCAGCTTTGTTTTGGGATAAACATAGGTAAGAAAATACTAATATGAAGATTGTTGTAAATGATTTTTTCATAACTGATAATTTTTAATTAATAAATGTAGATTTTCGGTAAATATATAAAATTTACAGAAAAGGGAAGAAATAATCAAGCAAATAAATTATTACCATTATTGCCATAATAATAAGCCCAAGCCCGGCATAGCCTAATATTCGTTTTTTGAAGTTTTTATCCCAGTCATTATAATACATAATGTAAAAGTAGGGAAAATAATGATAGAATGAGGGGCTTGATAGAATTTGACCTGACAGAAATTGTCAAGTTTTCACTTTTAATGTTTAGTTTGCTTATTTTCAGAAAGATTTTTCTCCGCTTTTTAGGCTTAGCGGCTTTTCTCTGTTTCGTTTTTCAATCACAATAATACTATCGTAGTAATGTATTGAATCTGCTGATCTGGTAAATGAATTGACTTTTAAGCTACTTTGTTTTGAATGAAATGCGTGCAAATAATCAATAAAATTCTTACTATACTCAATAAAAGTATCTGATTTCCGATGGCCACCACCCCATTTTGGCCAGTAAGAAGTGTGTAGATCTTCACACAAATAAACTCCATTATTTTTTATATGGCTGAATAATTCCTCATAACTCACTATTTGCTGATCCATGTAATGGCCTCCATCATCGATCAGTATGTCAACCATAGGAATTGTTTCTTTTATTTTCCTTAAAAACTTCCTGTCTGATTGTGAGCCAATAAATATTTTGATGTTTTTTTCTTCAAGTTCTTTACATCTTGGATCAATATCGATACCGAAAATTTTAGCTTTATCACCAAAATAATCCTTCCACATCTGAAGGCTGCCGCCCTGTAAAACTCCAATTTCAAGGATAACAATTTCTTTGTTTCTAAATCTGTTAAAATGACGTTCGTAAATGTCAAAATAATGATTCCACTTATGGATCAGTCTTTTGTTATTGTTTCTGAAATATTTTTCAAGGCCGGAAATTTCTTTATTCATTGAGTGAATGTTTAAACCTTATAAACCGTAACAACTGCCACTCCTTCAATAGGGTAATCAACCACAAGCTTCTTTATAAGATAATTGATGGAACCTATCCTTTTCTTCCTTGCAAGGTTTAAATTCAAAACATCAACTTTATTAAGCAAAACTTTGAAATTAACAGGTTCGGAATTATCAAGAAAAGTAAGCCATTCTTTATGGAAATTCTCATATAGGCCGTCTGATCCGTCCCAGGTAAGAGTTAATGATCCAATTGAGGTTCCCTGAGCGTCGTATTTTCCACTTGTACCGAGAGGATATAAATCATCGTTTGAATTTTTTTGTAATCCCCTGTAAAATAATATGCGAGGTTCAAAATCATCAACATATTCTTTTCGACAATTATAATAAATAGCATCTTCACCTAATAAAAGATTCATCATTCCTTTTCCGGGTTCTTTGAAAAGCATTTGATCTGATTGAGGTGTTAACCAATCATAAGCAGGCGAACCTATTTTATCTTCATGCCATTTCATTCCCAAGGTTGAAAGCTTTGAAAGTTTTTCATTTAAACCATCGCCAACTGTTTTACCAAAGAGATCCCATGTAAATAAGGCCCATTCCCATAGTTCTGCAGGTGGTGTTGCTGTATTTAGAATAATATAATAATCAGATTCAGCTTTTACATACTTTACTTCCCCGGCATGATCTTTCATAGTAGCGTATATAGGGAGATTATCAGGAGTAAGAACAGGAGTGTCAGGAGTAATATTATCAAGAATTCCGTCTTCAAGTTGTTTTTCAGAAATTGATTCATCGGTTGAATCCCATTCATAGGAAAGAAGAAATCCTTTATCTTCGTAATTAAATGCTTTTTCGGGGCCTGATATAACCTTGTCGGTCCAGTCATCGTAATCGGTAGATGAAAGTAAATCTTTAAGAAATATCATATCTGCTTTTTGTTGACGGAAGTCAAAGAAAAAAGCAGTAGCCAGGGTATTATTTATTCCGCTTAAAAGTTTAGTTAAGTCGCATTTAACAATATGTTCAAGCAAATTAAATTCATCCCAAGGATTAAGTTGAAACATATAAACATCAGTGAAAATATTGATCAAACATATTTTAACAAGTTCTGAATGATTTGCAATGGCATTAGTAATTGAATAGTCAAATTTAGCAAATATCCGGTCGATAACATAAGCAAGGTAAGGAAAAAGTATATAACTATCAGTAGAAGGAGGATCCCATCTATTAATGTATTTCCAATCGAGGAACCAATCACTTTCAGCAATAGTATCATTAAAAAGGATTTCGTTCAAAATAGGGAATCTTGCACACGGATAATCAGGATACCCTGAGTCATACATGTCATCAAAATAATCATCAAGATTAGCCGGTGTAATAGTTCCTCCAAGATCAAGGTCCTTGGTTGTTTTGTTTTTGATAAGATTTATGAAATGATAGGCTGAGTTTATCAGGTTACCGGTGATTTTGAGTTTATCGGATTTAGAAACCTTGAAGTTTCCGGAAATGATAAGAATATTATTATCGTAAAGCTCACAGGGATATTCTTTTGTTTCTTCGTTAATATCGGCACGTTGCAGGAAGCCGAATATATTTTTATTTACATTGGTAAGCGGAAAGGAAAGTGGATATGAAAAATCACCAACAATAGGGCTATCGGAAAAAGCAGGTGAATTGTAAACATACTTCAACCTGGTGTTTGGGTACATATCAACCCACTCATTATTTATTTTAGCTGCTAACATTGTCGGGAGTGAAGTTTTTATTCAAAAAAGCACGTTTGTAGTTTATAACAAAGGGCGATAAATTTTCATCCAACACATAATTAAGCTTACTTTTCTTATCGATAACGATTTTTATAAGGCTATCATTAATAATCTCATAGGTTTCGGATGTGAGTAAAATATCATTCAGCCTTTCAATCTCGGCTTTTGATTTAAAACCCGGTGCAATTTTGCCTTGTTTTTCAATTTGATGAGCAAATTGCAAAGCAAGTCCTCCGGAACTATTATTCTGCAATACTTCGCTATTATCACCTTTTGGAATGATTTGATTTTTACCGGTAGCAAACAGGCCTTCGTAACCTCCAAGGCTGTTAGCATAGAAGAAATGTTTCGGATAAAGCGAATAATCATCACTTAAATTGAAAGTTAACTTACCGGCACGAGTTAGAGGTGTTGTATTTTCAATCCAGACTTCATAATAAACAGGAGTTTTTGACGACTGTAAATTATAAAGTTCATTCTGATCAAAACCGACTGAAATATAATAAACACTATATAACAGAGCTGTTGTGAATGAAGCTAATGTTTTTGTATCATTTGTTCCGTCAGAATAATAAACTTTTGCTTTAGCAACAATTGATTCCGTACTATTTAGATGAATATAATATAAACAATAGGGTTGATCTGATTTTAAATAAATTTGATCAGCCCAGCTAAGAAATAATTTATCTGAATTAATTTTCGTAAAAATACTAATTGATAATTTTTCTTGAGAAAGTCCACCTTTTAAAACATATAAAGTAACGCTATCACCTCCTGTTTTTCCAATATCAAGCGAATCAACTAATGAGGAGTCTTCATCATATTCTTTAGCTTCACACCAATATTTTATTATAGGATCATAACAACGCTTATTTAGAACAGACAATGATGGAACTTCGTAAAAAACCTTTGTATCAAGAATTTCTGAAACATCAAACTTCACCCTGTCATCCGAATCAGCTTTACCGTATAGACTGGTAATTTCATTACTTGAAGCATCACAAACTTTAAGTATTACATAAGAACCGGATTCTTTTGTTTCAAGTTCGATTTCTATTGGATTTCTTGAATAAGAAATATCAGCCGGACCGCTTATTAATGTTAGTTCATCAGCCATTATAAATTCCAGTTTTCAGGGTTAAAAGCTAAGTTAATCGGAGTATCTATTTTAAGGGAGAATTCCCAACCAATAAAGCCGTCATCTTTGTTAAAAACAGCTCCGCCATCACTAACAGAATTCGGATCGTAACCGGGTAAGCGGTTTTGAAGCTTCTCACGACGCAGATAAGTAATAATATCAATAGCATGCAGGCGGCTGTCATCAATTAGCTGATGTTTGGTTTTCGAATCATGCGATTTACTCGAATATCTTTTAATAACAGCAAAATAACAGCGTTTTGAACTTTGGTTATTGTCGGCTTTTGCACCGAACATGCCTTCTTTGAAACTTGTAAAAACTAATGCCGGCAGATCTTCTGCAGATTTAACTACATCTTTAATTTCCTCCAGGTCAATTTCAACAAAAGATTTAATAGTCTTATGCTTTTCAGAAATTGTTCTGAAAAGATTAATGGTTTGAGTATAGTTGAGTTTTGTGTGCATTATTTTCCTTTTTTATGTTTTGCGCTCAGCTTCAGCAGCATTTTCATTCATTTTTCGCATAATTAGTAATAGCTCAAAAAGGTTCATGGCTGCAATAGCACGATAATTACCAAGCTTATCACCGGACATATCATAGAAAAAACCAAGCCAGCCGGTTTTTTTGTTTTTTGATTTTTTCGTAAGATTAAAAATATCATGAAATTGTTTTGAGATATTTGAACGGCAACCAAGATAAAATGCAAGAATAGCAAGGCGATAGTTAAGCGAAAGATTTGAAAACAAATCCGCTCTTTGATCGATTGTATTTTCATTAAACGGCTCACGAATATCACCTTTATAATAAGGGCTATCTTTCTTGACACCTTTAAATTGCGGGCGATAAAGAGTAGCGATTAATAAATTAAGTTGGGCTTCATCTCGTTTTTTCAGAAATTCATTCATGAATTTATCAGAAAAAGCGAATTCAGCAGCTGAGATGTTTTTCAATTCATCAGAGGGCCCAAAATATTTTCGGGTTTTTAAATTTAAAACCGGAATAAGGTTTATAGTGAGATTAACATCTTTGAAAAGCCATTCAACAGCAGGGAACAAACCTTCAAGTTGTGAACGATTCATTAACATAAGATGTTTATCTTTTATGTTGATGAAATACCAGACTAACTCTTTTTTAAGATCATCGCTTTCTTTTTGCAAAATAATGCGAGGAGCAACATAAAGAAGCTGCTTCAAAGAAAGTTCGTTCCAATTGGAAGCAACATTTCTTTCGATTGTTTTTTTGCCTATTTCGAAGCGGATGTTATTCATTTTTCTTTTTTCTGCTAATTTGATATTTACCAATAATTTCCGATAGTTTTTCAATACCACGGCTTGTAAAATAGAAACCCATTACCATCATGCCCCATTGACCAAGTAAAGTAATATATACCGGGTTTATTTTCAATCCAACCTGATCGGTATCAACTATTGAGAATAGAGTGTACATAAAAATGATATAAATAAGAACTAAGGGCCTGATATTTTTTGATAGCCAACTATCTGAATTCATATCTGTTTCATGCCGTTTGGTTCGCTCACGTTCGTTTTCAAGGTCGAGTTTAAGCAATTCAAGTGCTTCAGCCTTTTGTTCGGGGTTTAATTCGTTTGAGCCGGAAACAGCTTCACCGATTTTTTTTAGGGCTTTTATTCCGGTTAAGTCTGCGGCAACGCTAAGCAGGCTTGGTGCAAATTTTTGGAGATATAAGCCTATTCGGGTTTTGCCGTTTTGTTCTTTAAAATCACCCATAATTAAAATGTTTTATATTGTATTTTATTTCCGTAAATATATGATTTAAGAATATTTAATTGGTTTTTGCCTCCATTAAATGAAACATGTATCCAATCGGGGTTGTTATCATCGCCGAACTCCCAAATTAATTGGTCGAAAATTAAATTATCACGAATGAATTCAAAGTATTCTTTGTTTGAGAAATATCCGAAAACATCAGCATCAATGTCAATTGCTGATCCTTTTTTTGCACAATGTTGAGATAATGCAGCACCCCCGATAATGAAATTTAATTGTTCGCAGCGGAAAAATGAAGAAACGAAAATGGGTTTGCCAAACTGTAATCTTAGCGGTTCAAAAACATTATTTGCAAGCAATCGCATATTATAAAGCTGATCATCATTAGGAATATTGATAATAGCTTTTTTAATAGCCGTTTGGCTTCTAATTGCCTCTTTATAGCTAATATGGTCACTAATATTTTGGCAATATGCTTTTTGTTGTAGATCTATGCTTTTTCGTGATTTGTGCATTATTTTAGTTTTGTTTCTGTGATATTAATTTTTTTGTTTTTTTTATACTGGCCAATAATTTTCATTATCCAGTATATAATTGCTAAAAGGCTTATAATATAGGTTAACACCTGATTAACATTCATCTGAAATAACCATTCCTGAATATTCATATAAATTGCTGCTGCTGTACTTCCTGAACCGAATAGGTTAAAAATATATTTTGTAATCATAATTAAAAATATTAAAATGCACCAAAAACACCTGTAAATTCCGAGTTATCAATTCCGCCTCCTGAAGTATATGATTCTGATTCTTCAGGGGCAGTATATTTATTACTTTCAAAATAATGTTTAAATAGAGAGGCACTTGCATTGTTGTTCAAAAATTCAACCAAACGCTGAACGTAATGTTCCGCCTTTTTTTCACATTTTTCAGGATCAGAGCCAATCTTTTCAGCAGCTTCAAAACCTGTATAATTAGCTACTGCTCCTTTGATAAGATGAAATACTTTATCGTATTCATCATCTTGAGTGCCTGATGATGAACTTGAAGACGTGCTTGAGGAACCATCAACATCTTCGCCGTCTTTAATTCTTTCTTTCAACTCATTATAAAATTCATCACCTAAAACAGACCTTAAATAAAAATCTTCAACATAGTTGATATCCGGAAGTAATTCAATAAATAAACGATGGGAATTGTCAATGGATAATTTTTTAGTGAATTCGGTTGCTGAATTAATAAAGTTGCCTTTGTTGAAAACATAAGCAGGTGAGTTGGTCCATTCAGTGAACAGATCAATATTATCGTTCAAATACTTTAATAGGGCTTCGATATTGCTGTTAGCAGTATCGTTGTATTTTTTCTCAAGCTTTTCGATTTGCCATGGAAATGCTTGTTTTTTAGAATCGCTTGTGGTGATCCGGATGCCATTTTCTGAAATGTCGAGCTGGCCTTCAGGGATGTAATCAAGCAATGCAAAGTTTGCGATAATTCTTTGAGCAAACCATAATACACGGCTATAATCAACCGCTCCCGATGAGCTTGATGATGATGTGCTTGATGGTGTGTAAGCTTGTATAAGCTTTGCCCACAATTCAGCACCAATATATTTATTCTTTAATTGATTCTCACGATCTTCGACAGCATATTCCAGGACTTCAAAACCGCTGATAAAATCAATGGCAATGTGCTTTTTTAAGTCTGCTATATTTTTTACGAGCTCTGTCATTCTGATAAAGTTTTTTCGGTTCCGGTTGGGTTTTTGTCAAGAGTTGTGAGGATAGTATCTTTAAATCCAAACTCCATATCACGAGGCCACTCATTGAATTTTCGTAGAAAATACAACCAATCCAAAAAACGGCGGCGTTGTAATCCCAAATTAGAAATAAAGATTTCTTTTGCTTCTCGTTTGTCTGATCCGCTACCGGCGCTTTGTTTGTTATTTGGCAAACCGGCTCCTTTTAAAGTTGGATCCAGATTAAGTGCAAAAAGAATCATGGCGTTTGCTTCTGCCATATCAATTGTAAGAGTACCGTCCGGGATGGTATTATCAATTTTAATGATCTCCCAACCGGGTACTTCTTTAGCCGTACGTTTATCGACAGCATAATGTGAGAAAAATGTTTTCATAACATTTGCCTTACCGGTCAGAAAATCATTCATTTGCTGCATTTCTTCCTGCCTGATTTCTTTTTGTTTCTCAGGTGTTTGTTTGTCCCAGTTTTTGTGTTTGTCCTGCCAGTAGCTTTTTGGTATTTTGATGTGATATTTAATGCTCATAGCATTTTTCAAAAGGCTTTGTTTTACTTCCGGGATATTGTTTGAAATGTCGATCCATTTCGAATCAATAATAGAATGCCAGGCACGGCGAGGATAGTATAAACGTCCCGGGCCGACATAGCCTGAACGATAAACAAATTTTTTATTTTTGTAAGGATTACGAATATCGAAAACAGGGCTATGATCAATTTGATGAGACTTTGCATCAGGAAATTGAGCGGAATAGAAAAGTTTGTTAATGGTTCGCCTGCCTGGTTCCATCTTGCCCCAACGAGTGAAAGAAGCGTCAAGGGAATTTAATTTAACGATTTTATTGGCATACTTACCACGTCCGAGATAGAATTCCGGTACCGGCATTTTAAAAAACATGAGGTCGGTGATCAGGGCCTCAAGTACTTCATCAAAGAAGTTATCTTCTTTGAAATCTTCAAATTCCGTAAAATCTTCACGGTGATAGGTTTCCTTTCCACTTTCAACAGATTTACGGTATGTAACTAAACCACCACCGTAAAAGGCATTGATCAACCATTCGAGGCCTGAGCTGGCCACAACGTTTTTTTCAACTACTTCAAGAATATTTTGAGGCCTTTTGTCATCGCTTCCCCAGTAGGCCCATTCTTTGTTTGTATTTTCGGGCTTCCAATACATTAAGCTTTCTTTTGCTCCCACTTCAGGGAAAGAAACCACAGCAGAAACGCCGCTTAAATAAGCTGTTGAGCCATCATCGGATATTTGAATATTATTAGTCATAAACAATTTTGCCGTTAAATTTTTCAATCAGGCGGATATGGATAGTCCGGATCTCTCCGGATGGAAGTACCATAATATTCCGGGTTCCATTGTCCTCATGATTAGGTATTTTGGTTTTATCGGATACAGAAGGTTTTTTCACATGTTTCTGGTCGTACATAATTGCTTGTTTCACAATCAGGCGATCGCCACCTTCACCGGTACTCCAATTTAATTTGCATACTACGCAGGCAAAAGG
>Ga0207996_1002607_pt1 | contig 10717 bp, 8 predicted proteins | sample AntAceMetag02UKG_FD_184773 | JGI IMG/M metagenome (GOLD analysis project Ga0207996, IMG submission 184773) | Saline lake microbial communities from Ace Lake, Antarctica - Antarctic Ace Lake Metagenome 02UKG (SPAdes) (version 2) | ecosystem: Environmental > Aquatic > Non-marine Saline and Alkaline... | reverse complement strand
TTTCGCGCGTTCGGAAGGCAAAGCAAAACGAGTTGTTGACAACCGTAATTTAACATAAGGAACCTGAGTTATGATAATTAAACAGCTTTCGATTTTTCTGGAAAACAGAAGCGGTAGAATTAATGAGGTTACATCCCTGCTTGGTGCTGAAAACATAAACATCCGTGCTTTGACTCTAGCTGATTCCTCTGATTTCGGGGTAATGCGTTTGATTGTTGATGATTTGGATAAAGCCATTAGCTGCCTGAAAAGTAATGATATTTCAATTGGAATTACTTCAGTTGTTGCCGTCGAGATACCGGATTTGCCGGGCGGGCTTGCAGAAGTTATGCGCAAGGTGGATAACAGCGGGTTAAACGTAAAATACATGTACTCTATTCCTGAAAAGAAACATAACAACGCTATTATGATAATGCGTTTTGATGATGCGGAAGAAACAGCCAAAAGACTTGAAGATGAAGGCCTGAGCATTCTTAAACAGGAAGAAGTGCTTAACCTTTAAAACGGCAAACTTCAATTCCATTCGTCATTTTAATTTACCCGCTCTGTTAAAACAACATTAAATTTTGAAGCCTTTTTATTGTTTTTTCTTTTTTTAGAGCTTGCAAGTTTCCAGAAATGTATTATTATATACGCTCACTCACATGGCGGCTTAGCTCAGTTGGTTAGAGCAGTGGAATCATAATCCACGTGTCCGGGGTTCGAATCCCTGAGCCGCTACCATCTTTTCTAACTCCTTATATTTGAATAATATACAAAGTGATGCTATAGTTATGTGTCAAAATCGTGGCAAGAAATTTAACAAGATTTTGGAGGACAACATGGCTAAGGACACAAAGTACCTTTCTCAAATCCGTGGAACATGGCATTTTAATTTTACTGTTCCAACAAGGTTAAAAAAGTGGTTTAAACAAAAACGCATAAGGTATTCATTAAATACTTCTGACTATAAACAAGCCAGATTTATTAGGGATAAATACCTCATGCCAGTAGTTACCGCCCAGAATCTCGTTGAACTTATGGAAAATTTTAGTCAATTCATTGATATCGCCGAGATAGATTTAGACAAAAAAATCAATGGACTAAGTTTTTTTCTTGACAGAATGACTGAAAAACAGGAGCTCTCTCTGTTTCAGCTGGGAGAAGCATTCCTGAAGCAATATAAAAAAGGCGGCTTTTCTGATGCCTCTGTAAGAAAAATTTCCAGTGCCGTAAATTCAATCTGTGGCATCCTTGGCAAAAATATTTCGGCGGAAAATATCACAAAAAAAGATATAATTCGCTTTAGAGATATTTTGTTACATCTACCGGTTGGCTGGCAAAAAAAGTTACTCAAAGGTGATGCTTATGATTTAACTCCCGCAAAAGACGATGAAAAAAGCATGCACCCGAATACTGTCAAAAAACAAATTGAAGTTGCCTATAGAATATTTGCCTGGGGGATTAATGACTGTAAACTCGAACGAAAAGATAATCCTGTTCACGATGTTAAAATAATCAGAGCTGGCAGGATGACGCACAAAAGACCTCCAGAGGGCAATGAAGTTGAGCAATTATGTAATTTACCAATGCCAAGAAGCAAACATTTTGATCAACATGCATGGGATATGTTACCTATATTTGCCAGATATACCGCGTGTAGAATTGGAGAAATAGCTCTTCTTACAGTTAAAGATGTTGTTGTCAAGGATGATGTCTTGTGTCTTAAGATTACAGCTCATGGAGATGAGAAACGACTTAAAAATCAAAGTTCTGAAAGATTGACACCAGTTAGTAAAAAACTAAAACCTTTTCTTGATAAAATATTAACAAAACACTCTAATGGTCCATTGTTTCCTCATTGTGGACATTGGTATGATAATAAAGGGCAAATCCGAAAACCAGCCCATTATTTTCTTAAAGCCTATAGCAAAGCCGCTAAAAAGATTGCTGATGATTTATCTATTCATTGCTGGCGAGTATATGCCAATACTCAAATGGCAAATGCTGGGGTGGATATTCTTGATAGAGAAGCTGTGCTTGGGCATAAGAGTGATCGAGTTCAAAGAGTATATACAGCAGAAAATATGGAACGCCTGCAAAAAGCTGTGAATACTATCTTTTAAGGCTCCCAAGCTTAACCTTTGGAGAATAGCCAGCAGTCAAACGCAATATTAAATCTTCAATATCGGGGACATAGTAAATGCGAGTGCCGCGCTGGTTATCATCGAATTTTAAACTTCGTACATACCCATTAATTGCCCAATAGTCAAGTTTCCGGTGACCAATTTCAAACATAGCAAGAACCTGCTTCTTACGAAGCCAAAGAGGTTTTGTCTCTATTTTGCAGGTTTCCATCTCTTATTCCCTGTTTGAATTATTATTTACTTAAATTATTGTCAACTTAAACTATATAAACATGCCTTAAGTATACCGCACTGCAACTTTAAATGCAAATTAAATTGTATTTTTCTAATAATTAGCTTGTAAAGTTTACTCTTTAGTGCAACAAAGTATACATTTATTATATCAACGGTGGAATGTTCCGCATTATTTCTTCTACAAATCGGTATTTTATTTTTTCTGCTACTTACTTCATCCAATTTTATTTAACTCTGGATGTTTTAAATTCTGATTCACTCGTGATATGAAAATTCGATAGTATTTCTTCTTGATTGGCTTTTTCGATGTGAAATCTTTAAAATAATTCTGCTGTTTGGATATTTTTGTTTGCTTTATGCGGATTCTATTCTATTTTAAGTACGCGGGGTGGTTTTAAATTGTATGCTGCGAATCTCTCTCGAATTTATTTAAAATGCTGCTGAATATGTCGAGTGGTGTTTTCTGGGGAATTAAGTTTTGATGGAAGGATATTTATATGAACGTAACGCAAATTGCTGAAAATTTACAGAAAATTGTTGATGAGTTTTCGGAAAAAACATTTATATATGACCTGTTGCTTGCTTATGGCTTGCCGAAATCCTCGATTACACGATTAAAAAAAGGTACTTTGAACCTTTCTAAAAATGACGGGGAAATATCTTGGAAGAAAAAACTGTTTTTTAGAGTCGTAGCAACGGAAGATTTGTACAATAACATAGATGAACTGAGAAAAGACCCTCAGATATTAAAACATAAGCCGCGCTTTATTATTGTTACTGACTATGACAAAATCCTCGCGATAGATACCAAAACGCAGGATTCACTCGATACCACTATAGAAAAACTGCCGAAAAAATACGATTTCTTTTTGCCCTGGGCCGGAATGGAAAAACATCAGGTGAAAGGAGAAAACCCAGCCGATGTCAAAGCCGCTGAACGTATGGCGAAACTCTTTGACGAAATCAAAAAAGATAATCCAAATGAAACACCGGAGTTTATCCACGGCTTGAATGTTTTTATGTCACGGCTATTATTCTGTTTTTTTGCTGAAGATACCGGCATATTTGAAAAAAATCAATTTACAGACGCGATAGCTTCTCATACACAAGCTGACGGAAGCGATCTAAATACTTATCTGAAAAAGCTTTTTGAAGTCCTTAATACTGAAAAGCGGAGCAATCTCCCGGATTACCTTGAGGCTTTTCCATATGTCAACGGTGGACTATTCAGAGACGAACATCCGATGCCGGTATTTACTCGACGGTCGCGTCGCGCTATTATTGAAAGCGGCGGACTTGACTGGGCAGACATTAATCCTGATATCTTCGGTTCGATGATCCAGGCGGTCGTTACACCAGAACATCGCGGCGGCTTGAGTATGCATTACACTTCGGTACCAAATATCATGAAAGTTATTGAACCGCTCTTCCTGAATGAACTTAAAGAAGAATTTGAAAAGGCAAAAGGCAAAGATAAAAAACTCAATCAATTGTTAGGAAGACTCAAAAAAATAAAAATATTTGACCCTGCTTGTGGTTCCGGTAATTTTTTGATTATCGCCTATAAAGAACTGCGTAAACTGGAAATGGAAATTTTCAAAGAAAGTGATTCACTTGCTCTATCCGGCATTACGCTTGAGCAGTTCTACGGTATTGAAATAGATGATTTCGCACATGAAGTTGCGATGTTGTCATTATGGCTGGCTGAACACCAGATGAACGTAGAGTTTTTCAAGGAATTCGGCAGAACCAACCCCACGTTACCGCTAAAAGATGCCGGGCATATCGTCTGTGGTAACGCCACTCGCCTGGACTGGGAAGAAGTTTGTCCCAAAAACGAAGATGATGAAATATACATATTAGGCAATCCCCCGTATTCGGGGTATGCGAAGCAAACAAAAGAACAAAAAGCAGACATGATAAAAGTTTTTGAGGTAGTAAAAGATTATAAAAAACTAGATTATATTGCTTGTTGGTTTTACAAAGGTGCAAGATTTATTCAAAAAACAAATGCTAAATATGCTTTTGTAACAACAAATTCTGTTACCCAAGGAGAGCAAGTTGCATTACTATGGCCTCTTATTTTTCAGATGAAACTTGAAATAGGCTTTGCGTACAAATCTTTTAAATGGAAGAATAATGCAAAATCAAATGCTGGAGTTACGGTTGTAATTATTGGACTTAGAAATAATCAATTGAAATCTTCAAAAATAATCTTTGATGATTGCAGAAAAATAATTGTTGATAATATTAATCCATATCTTGCTAATGCACCAAATGTTATAGTTTCGCCCCAAAAGTTTCCTTTATCTACATTACCCCAAATGGTATCTGGCTTAAAAGCTGGAGACGATGGTAATTTAATTTTATCTGAAGAGGAAATGAAAAAATTAGTTAAAGATTACCCTCAAAGTGAATTTTTTATAAAAAGATATATTGGGGCTAAAGATTTTATGCATGGAATCAATCGTTATTGTATTTGGATTAATTTAAAGAATAGTACTCTAGCATATTCAATCGCTCCATTTAAAGAAAGATTTGAGAAATTAAAAAGATTTCGTCTAGCGAGTAAAAAAATAGCTACAAGAAAAAAAGCTAATACTCCTTTTGCTTTTGATGAAACTAGTTATGTTGAAGCTGAATCAATTCTAATTCCTCAAACTACGTCTGAAAACAGAGAATATATACCGATAGGATTTCTTGATAGTAGTTTTGTGGTTTCAAATGCGGCAAGGTTGGTTTATAATGCTGAACCTTGGTTATTTAGTGTATTAACATCAAAAATACATAATGTCTGGTTGCAAGCAGTAGCAGGTAGATTAGAAACACGTATACAGTATTCAAATACTATTTGCTACAATACCTTTCCTTTTCCTGATATTTCGAGCCGTAAAAAAGAGGAATTAACAGGTCATGTTTATCGAATATTGGAGGAGCGCGAACGCCATTCGGAAAAAACATTAGCCCAGCTTTATGACCCCGACAAAATGCCTGACGGCCTCCGCGAAGCGCATCACAGTTTAGATTTAGCAGTAGAACGCTGTTACCGTTCAAAACCATTCAACACCGACGCCGAACGACTAGAATACTTATTCAAACTATACGAAAAAATGACAAAAAAAGAAAATAAATTATAAAACTAGGAGAATGTAATGTCAGAACACTATAAACCAAGTTACGTCGAAGAACCTACCGAAGAAATTAATGAAGAATATTCTAATGATGATTTATTTAATATTACCTCCTGGGGGGCTGATTTATCTTTTAGAGAACTTATCACAATGTATAAAGAAGGAGAACTTATAAAGCCAGAACTTCAACGTAAATATATATGGAAAAAACCAGAAGCCAGTCGTTTTATTGAATCATTGCTTTTGGGGCTTCCAGTTCCTAGTATTTTTTTAGCAGAACAAAAAGATGAAACGAAATTGATAATTGACGGATATCAGCGTATAATGACCGTATATGATTTTGTCCGAGGAATTTTTTCACAAGACGACAAGACTTTTAAACTTACTAATTCAGATAAAATAAATGAAAGATGGCGTGGCAAATCATTTAATGAGCTCTCAGAACTTGAACAACGAAAAATTAAAAAATCAACTATACACGCAATTATATTTGTTCAAAACCATCCCAAAGAAGACGACACAAGTTTATATCAAGTCTTTGAACGAATTAATACAACGGGTAAATCATTAACTGCACAAGAAATTAGAAATTGCATATATCAAGGTAGCATGAATAATTTATTATTTAAGCTTAATGAAGATGTTAATTGGCGAACTTTACTTGGTAAAAATGAAGTAGATGCTCGAATGCTTGATATGGAATTTATCCTTCGTTTTTTTGCTCTTCAAGATAGCAGCATTATTAAAACAGAAAAAAAACAAATATCTCTTAAACAACACCTAAATACATTTATGGGACGCGTTACAGAAGGAAAAACTCGTGTTGATAGTGATTCTTTTATAAAAGTTATGGCACTTATTAATCATAAAATTGGAGAAAACGCTTTCCAGAACTGGTCGACAGAACAAAAAGATTTCTCTGGAAGATTTAGTCCAACAGTATTTGATGCTGTTTCTATTGCAACTGTACGCGCTTTAGCCCAAGGATATGATTGTGAAGCATTATTAAATACAGGAAAACATAAAGACTTGCTGCTTGATGAAGAGTTTATTGAATATACAACAAAGCGCACCACTAATACTGATCATATTATTGGAAGAGTTAATTTAGCAGCTAAATATTTATATGGTATTTTATATGAAAAATGAAAATGCTAAAGAGTTGATCAATATTTGCAATATAGAGCTTGTGAAAATTGAGCATTTTAAAGAAGCTACGGGGAGTGCCACACCAATAATGGCATCGTTAACAAGATATAGCGTTATTAAATGTTGCGGGACAATAGAGCAGTGTTTTAAAACAATTATTTTTGATTCTTTGGAAATTGTTTCGGCTCCCCAAGCAATGAATTATATAGAAAAAAGGTTTAGAAATGGTTCAATGAATCCAAGTTTTGATAATATCATGAGTTCACTAAAATATTTTGATGAAACATGGAAAGATAATGTCAAAGAAAATATCAATGTATTAACTGATAAAGAAAGGATCAAAAGTTCTTTATCTTCATTAAATAAGAATAGAAATAAGTTTGCGCATGGCGAAAGTATTACTGTAGCTTTTGACCAAGTAGTTAAATATTTTAATGATGCATGCAAAATATTAGAAGTTTTAGATTCTGTCATTACCGACGACTAATAATAAGTATCTAAAGTAAATATAATTATAATGTACCCCTTGGCAACTATCAATAATGGAGAAATAAATAATGTCTGACTTAGTAAATGTAAAATATGTAAAATGAAAGAATCTAATTTTGTTGGATGTTAGAGAATATTATAGGGACAAATTGTCCCTAGGTAGCAATACAGACAGAAAGTGAAAAACTTCAATTGTCCCCAATTTGGGTACGTTTGAATTTGTTAATTGAAAATATGGAGAAGTAAGTATGTCAGCAAATGGATTTGAGATCAAATATCATTTTCGTGGCGTCAGGAAAATGATTTCTTTAAAAATTGGAAAAGGATAATCAAGATGACTAAAAGCAAAGATAAATTAACGCTAAAAGACGAGATGACGGAATTTCTTCTTTACACGACACCGGAAGGTGAGGTAAAGGTGGAAATTTTCCTGCACGATGAGACGATATGGCTGACTCAGAAGGCGATTGGAAACTTATTTGGGAAATCCAAAGCAACAATAAGCGAGCATCTGAAAAAAATCTATGCAGACGGGGAATTGAACACAGATTCAACTGTTCGGAATTTCCGAACAGTTCAAATTGCTAATTGAAAACAATGCGAAAAATGGAGAAGTAAGTATGTCAGCAAATGGATTTGAGATAGACTACCATTTTCGTGACGTCAGGAAAATGGTCTCTTTAAAAATTGTAAAAGGATAATCAAAATGACTAAAAGAAAAGATAAATTAACGCTAAAAGACGAGAAAAATTCAGTTATTCGGAATTTCCGAACAACTGCCCGGGAATGGATTTGAACTGTCGACAATTTGTCGACAACTGAACTTGCTAATTGAAAAGAAGTTGAAAACTGGAGAAGTAAGTATGTCAGCAAATGGATTTGGGATAAAGGAATAAAAAAATATGAAAAATAACGAAAATAATCATTCGGATAAACTTGTAATATTTCAGAGTAAAAATATTCGTCGTGTTTGGCATGATGAAGAATGGTATTATTCGGTGGTGGATATTGTTGAAGCTTTAACTGACAGTAACAACCCTCGTGATTATTGGTATCGGGTAAAAAAAAGAGTTAGTAACGAGGAACAAATTGAGTTGTCGACAATTTGTCGACAACTGAAATTAAGCTCAAGTGATGGGAAAAAATATACAACTGATTGTGCAAATACTGAAGGTATTTTTCGCATAATCCAGTCTATTCCATCGCCGAAAGCAGAGCCTTTTAAACGCTGGCTGGCAAAGGTTGGTTATGAGCGCATAGAAGAAATCGAAAATCCTGAACTTGCTCAAGCTCGGATGAAAGAAATTTATGAGAAAAAAGGTTATCCCAAAGATTGGATAGATAAAAGACTGCGTGGAATAGCTATTCGGCAAAATTTAACCGATGAATGGCATGAACGTGGTATTGAGGAACAACGAGATTTCGCTATTTTAACAGCTGAAATTTCCAAAGCGACCTTTGGTATGACACCAAGTGATTACAGAAAACATAAAAACTTACCTGTAAAATCAAAAGCTAATTTACGCGACCACATGGATGATTTAGAATTAATCTTTACCATGCTTGGCGAACGAATGACAACAGAAATTTCACAAGAAGAAGAACCGGACACCTTTCATAAAAATAAAGCTGTTGCAAAACGCGGCGGCAAAGTTGCCGGTAACGCACGAAAAGAAGCAGAAAAAGAATTGGGTAGAAGCGTGATTTCTAAAGAAAATTATTTGAAAGTAAGTAATGACAAAAAACTGGAGAAATAAACAATGCCGGATTTAGTGAATGTAAATTATCATCAAACGGGACAAAGCACGAGTACTAATGAGTTTGGCATGCGTGAGATGCAGGAACGCGCTTATGACGCTAGAGACGCACAGTATTTGTTATTGAAAGCTCCGCCGGCCTCAGGAAAGTCCCGGGCTTTGATGTTTATAGCATTGGACAAGCTGGTCAATCAGGGAATAAAGAAAGTAATTGTGGCAGTACCTGAACGCTCCATTGGTAATTCATTTCGTGCGACAAATCTCACTGACTATGGTTTTTACGCCGACTGGGAACTCAATCCGAAATACAATTTATGCACGCCCGGCAGCGAGGGCAGCAAAAGCAAAGTTCATACTTTTAAGAAATTCCTGGATAATGACGAACGGATATTGATCTGCACTCACGCGACACTGCGTTTTGCTTTTGAGCAATTGGAAAATGAAAAATTTAATGACACGCTGTTGGCTATTGACGAGTTTCATCACGTTTCCGCTGATGTCAACAGTATTCTGGGTGAACTGCTACGTTCAGTCATGACTCATTCAACTGTGCATATAGTAGCAATGACAGGTTCGTATTTCAGAGGAGACAGTGTGCCGATCCTGGAACCCGAAGATGAATCCAAATTCACCAAGGTAACTTACAATTATTACGAACAGCTCAACGGTTATGATTATCTAAAATCTCTGGGCATAGGTTATCATTTTTACCAGGGCAAATACACGTCGGCTATTATGGAAGTTTTAGATACTGATAAAAAAACGATTCTTCATATCCCAAACGTAAACTCCGGCGAATCCACCAAAGAAAAACATAATGAAGTTGGCTTTATTCTTGACTCTATCGGAGAAGTAGAATTACAGGACCCGAAAACTGGGGTTATTCATGTGAGACGTCATGAAGACGGCAAGATGTTGAAAGTAGCGGATTTAGTTGAAGATACTTCCAGTGACCGTGACCGCATTGTGAACTACCTGCGGCAGATGGAAGATGTTGACGACATGGATTTGATTATCGCCCTGGGAATGGCCAAAGAAGGCTTTGACTGGCCTTTCTGCGAACACGCCCTGACTGTGGGCTACAGGGGCTCGTTGACGGAGATTATTCAGATTATTGGCCGAACTACCCGCGACAGCAGCAACAAAACTCACGCGCAGTTTACCAACCTCATAGCCCAGCCAGACGTTGCCGACGATGAAGTCAAGCTTTCTGTGAACAATATGCTTAAAGCAATTACCGCGTCATTGCTGATGGAACAAGTATTGGCACCGAGCTTTAAATTTAAAACTAAGTTAGATGACAACGATAAGGCCAAGCCTGGAGAATTGAAAATACGCGGTTTGAAAGAGCCAAGCTCCCAACGGGTAAAAGATATTCTTGAATCAGACCTCAACGACCTGAAGGCAACTATCCTGCAGGACGACCAGATGATAAAAGCCATGCCGGGAAATGTTGATGCAGAAGTCATCAATAAAGTATTGATCCCTAAAATCATTAAGATCAAATATCCTGACTTAAACGATGATGAACTTGAGGAAGTCCGCCAGCATGTTGTGATTGATTCCGTTATAAAAAACGGCGAGATAAAAGAAACTGGCGACAAGCGTTTTATCCGTATGGCTGACCAGTTTGTCAATATTGACGATTTGCATATAGACTTGATTGATAGAATTAATCCTTTTCAGCAGGCCTTCGAGATACTTTCCAAGTCAGTAACGACCCATGTACTGAAAGCGATTCAGGAAACTATTGAAGCGACAAAGATACAGATGACTGTAGAGGAAGCATTTATTTTGTGGCCTAAAATCAATGAGTTTTTCAAAACCCATC
>Ga0207996_1002603_pt1 | contig 10732 bp, 7 predicted proteins | sample AntAceMetag02UKG_FD_184773 | JGI IMG/M metagenome (GOLD analysis project Ga0207996, IMG submission 184773) | Saline lake microbial communities from Ace Lake, Antarctica - Antarctic Ace Lake Metagenome 02UKG (SPAdes) (version 2) | ecosystem: Environmental > Aquatic > Non-marine Saline and Alkaline... | reverse complement strand
TACTTTTAAAAATCATGGATTGCGCAATGGTTTCTAAAAGTATACACTTGGAGGAAACACGGAATTAGTAAGATGCCGATTAGAGAAAACGTTCTTTTTAACTCTTCCGGAATCGACTTTTTTCGAAGATACTGGGCACCGGAATAAATTAAAGATAATGTAAATATAATTAAACTTCCCCAGAGCAATAAAATACTGATCTCACCATAACCAGCAGAAATATGACCCTCCCAAAATCGCTCATAAAACTTAACAGTAAATCTATCTCCACCATTACCCAACCCAGTACGGAAAAAAAACTTATGAATCATTCTTGCCAGGAAGCCGGAATATTGAAGTTGTACAAGATATAGAACCAGTCCTACTATAGCAGGACTAAAATATTTAATGCTCATCTGACAGAAGGAATAAAGACACCTTCCTGATTCCCCGTATAAAATCCTTTTTATATATACCGTTACCATGATAAAAATGAATAACCAGTCAGTTAAAATCCCGTAAAGGAACACCACTGCCTGGAGTGAATTTATCATCCCGCTTATTGTTTTATTTCGAACATTTTCTCGGTTCACTTCCAGGAAAACAATAAGAACAAATGGTAATATTACTGCTTGATCGGCAAAAAATACATTTTGATGCCAATATAGCGGGGCGGGTAGTAATAATTCCAGAAATATAGGGACAAGCGATAATATGAATGAACCCCAGTAATTAAACTTCAAATAAGTAAGAAAGAAAAATACAGTCAGGGAGAGAAGGTAAGCTATCAGGAAATGATTAATTAAATTATACTTCATTAACAGCGATACTGTCGGTACATGTCCACGAAGCTTACTAATTACGTAAATAGGGAGCACACATCCGGGAGGATAAGAAAAAAGAGGGAGACGACTGAATAGAGTGGGAAACTCGACTGATCGGGGATTTCGAAGCATCAGGAATTTCAAATGCAAAGGGCCTTCCACATACCAGTCCTTGCTAAATTTCAAAGTATTACCTGAAAGCCATTGGTGATGACCCTCTGAAAGAGTTCCGAACCACTGTCTTCGGATCTCAACGGTATACAGAAAAACCACGCCGCAGATGATTAGAAGCAATATAACCCCAATAATCTTTTTATTCTGGAGTATCAATAGTCATGTCCCCACAAAAAATAAACCTTCCTTCGCTCTTATCAGGAAGATATTGATATTTACATCCTGAATATTTTTTGTTAGTAATATGTTATATAAACACCGTAATAAATAATGAAAAGAACTCATTATACAATAATTGGTTGGGCTGTGGTAGCGATTTTAAGCGGGTTGGTTTTCTGTATTAATAAAACCAATGGCAAACCCAAAAACTCATTAACCATCACACTACCGGAGACCGGTCAAATAGAAAGCTACGCCGACTTTGATGATGGGTATTACCATTCCGGGCCAAAATTAAGCTTTCGGGACAACGGAGATGGTACAGTCACCGACCTCAATACTGACTTGATGTGGGTTAGCTCCGGATATGCGGATACTAATGTAGAACCTCCTGTCCTCTATCAGAGTGAAGGCCCTTGGAGAAGGTATTTCTGGAATCAGGCGCTCTTGTATTGTGAAAGATTGAACCTGGGAGGTTACTCTGACTGGCGGCTACCTAATTATAAAGAATTAATCAGTATTGTGGATTTGAGCAGAATGGAACCATGCGTTAACCAGGAATACTTCCTCGGAACCCGGGCCGATTTTTACTGGACTTCCACCTCATTTTCATACTTGACATCGCAGGCTTGGTATATATATTTCAATCTCGGTTATGTGAATCACATTAATAAAAACAACTATTTTTATGTCCGCCCGGTCCGGAACTGCAGTTCTTCCCCAAAGAGTAAATAGATTAGTTTTTATATTGTTGTACTGTTGTAAATTCTCACCTCATAAATCCTAGCACTCCGGTCCCCGTTAGTCCCAGTAATTAGAATCCGCAACCGGTCCGCTTTTACCTTTTCAAATTTATTGATACGAAACCGGTGGCGGTTATCGGAAACCGAAACCAGGGTTTTCCAACCACCATCATCGGGCACCTGAATCCGATAACTTTGAACACAGTAGGACGAGCGAGGATGGCTGGTAGTGGGGGGCGTAAATCCAGTATCAAATGTAATCATGATTTCATTAAATTCCAACTCTTCTGGAAATTTCAACTCAATCCACTGAGGGAAAGATTCTTCCGGATCGGAGGCCCAGAGATTAAATCTCATATCTCGGGGCCATTTGATACCGTTAATTACGTTTTTTGGTGAAGTCCCTTCGTACTTCAACGGCGGACTTACCGTCATACAATAAATGCCATTGCGATTGCCGGCATTTTCCCAGGCCCCGGTTCGAAAACCACGACAGCTCCAGGGCAACCCTCGGTCAGTCAACATCCACGAGACTCCGGGAGTAGGTTTTAAATATATCCAGTAATAGTCCTTCGGATGCACCTCCTTATCTATCTTGACTGTAACCCAATGCGGCCCTCCGGGCGGGACCATGATTTCAACAGTAGCCAGATCAGTCTTGTCGAAAATGGTGAAAGGTTCTTGAGAGATTTCGAATTGGCCAAAGGCTGGAGCCTTTCTTAAGCCCAGTTTCACCGAGACCGGGGTCTCATTCTCGGATTTCAGCAATACCGAGACACTATCAATCTTTTTAGCAGGAGCGGGGAACATTACCGCCCGGTAAAAATTAAGTGGATGAGAACGTCCGGAAGGAATAATTATTTCCGGGGTGCAGGGAAGATCCTTGGCATACGATGATGCCCGGATCCGGGCATCACGAGCCAGATCCCAAGGGTCAAGGTTGGAAAGGCCGAGAATTCGGGCGTCATTCTTCAGCAGGGTTTGCTGCAATTCAACTATTTTCCGCTTTCCCAGTTCCTGGGGCGAGAGATCGTATTTCAGACAGAGAGCAGCAGCGGTACCGATTGCCTGGGCACAGGTGGCAATCGTGCGGATGACGCGGGTTGAACCCAGGGCTACGTGGCTGACGCTGATATGCCTGCCGGCGAACATCAGGTTGTCGATATTTCTCGAATAGAGAGAGCGGTAGGGAATGCTGTACGGTTCTATGTACTGCTGGATGTTAGGAAATCCGGGATCGAAAACCCCCTTAGGCGTATGCAAATCTATCGGCCAGCCGCCGTATGCCACGCGGTCACTAAAAAGTGGATGCGCCTCCAAATCATTCTGGGTAAGAATATAATCGCCCATTAGACGCCGACTTTCCCTTTTGCCGGCGATATATCCGACCCACCCTAGCGATCGATTACGGCATTTTTCCCGGGTTGCCGGATAACGGTTCTTGAGATAGTCCCAGACGCCGTATGCTACACGTAGCAGCTCATCCCTGATCTCCTCGGCATCGGTTATCGTGTTCCGGGTTCCCCCGTATTCAATCCACCAGAAACCGCCCGACATGGTGCCGATCCAACGGTGAGGAATATCGGCGACTGTGGGGAAGTCATGGGCCCAGTCTGGCCGCTCGAAAACAGTCGATTCCCGGTTAGCAATAGATTTAAATATCAGGGAGGTCCCCATGGTATGGTGGTCCGCAATGTTAGGAGCCAAGCTTTCCCCGTACTCATCCCGGGCTTCCCTTCCATGCAGGTAATTTGCCCCGGCGCTGACAGCGACACCCCCATCGCCCGTACAATCAAGAAATATCTTCCCCAAGAAGAGGTGTTTTTTCCCCGTGATCAGGTTTTCCGCCTCCACAGCCTGGATATGACCGGGAGGACCGACTATGGCCCTGGTGGCCTGAGTGTTCATAAAGCAGGTGATATTCTTTTCTTTCTCGACTGCCTCCCGTAAAACCTGATCCCAGGTAAAATGAGGAACCCGGGATCGCTGTAACTCCCGGATCAGTCCGGTCTCCAGATAATAGGGGTTGACTCCTCCGGCATCAGCACCCGCCGGACCGACCCCTATCTCCGTACTGGCGTTTCCTCCCAGAACTGGCCTATTTTGGATTAATACCACCCCGCACCCTTCCCGGGCGGCCGCTAGTGCGGCGCAGACGCCTCCCACACCTCCACCTATCACAACCACCTCATACTCCTGTTCAACGGGAGAACGATCGGCTCCGGGGAGAAAAAGCTGCCGGAGAAGCGCAATCTCTGAAATTGGAGTCGGCGGGATGAATTCAAGATCATCGGTGATCAACACCGCGTCGCAGCGGCCGTACGCCCCGGTGAGATCCTTCAGGGACAGGGAGTGGGTGCCGGCTGACAGTTCGAACTCTCCCCCCTTCTCCCAAACCCATTGCTTTTGGGAAGAAACTCCGCATTCCCGGGATACGTGCTCACTGTCAATTACCGCCTGGAAGCGGCCTGGATTGAATGGCGGTAGCCAGTTTTTAGTCCTCATCCAGAGGATATAGTAACCATCTCGACTCACACGGAAAGTAGTTCGAGCATCGGGGACCGGGATCCCCAATCCTGTCGCCAGTAAATAAGCGGACCCCATTGTCTCAAAAAACTGGGAGTCCACCGACCAACCTCCTTTCTCCTCAAAAAGCTCCGTCTCTAACCAGATATAGCGATTAGTTGAAGATACTTCCCGGCCTGAAGGTGACGTACCGGATGCTTCCTTTGGTCGGGCAGGAGATAAAATCAAAAAATACAAGTAGGCAGAGAGAAGAATACATAAAATAGATCTCATATTTCCGCTGATTGTTCTAAAATTATGGCCATTCATGAGCTCTTGCTCCCTTAAAATTTATCTGATTGATGTTTTTCCCTACTTATTGATAAGATGCTTTCATGTTCCTATCACGCCAAAAAAAAATAATCAAGAATTGCGGATATATTCTATATTTATTTGTGGTAATTTCTATCGGCTTGGAGTTGATTATCCGAGTATTAGGGATTGCTCCACCTCTACCATCACAATTCAGTAAAAATATATCTGATCTGTATCTTTCCCATCGCCCTCGCCCATTAAGCACGGTTTCAGGAGAAGTCCCCAGCGGAGAATTTTATTTTGATTATTCTCATAATAGTCTTGGCTTTCGGGACATTGAACATTCCATCGATAAACCGGAGAATACATTCCGAATTCTTGGACTGGGAGATAGTTTTACTTATGGCTCTGGCGCAGAATTTAAGGACACCTATTTATTCCAGCTGGAGAAAATGCTTAATAACCGGGAGGGAGATCATCCTCAAATCGAGATTATCAAGGCAGGAATCCCCCGGTATTTCCCCAAAACCGAACGGCTTCTTTTAGAGTATTACGGGAAGCAATTTAAACCGAATCTAATCATTGTTGGTTTTCTCCCCAACGACATTATTGATACTGCTCTTGGTCCTGAATTTATAAAAGTCAGCCGATCCGGCTACCTTACCTCCCTGGTGGCAGATGAGATTAGCGGAATAGAAAGATTCTTCTTTCTGTATTCCCATATTTCTCGCATTATAATAAAAAAATATGTTGAACGTGAAATACACCGAAACTATCCAATCCACTGGGATGAAATATATCAACCAGATGGATTCCACGAAAAAGATTGGATAAAGGTCGAAGATGAGTATAGAGAGTTACTCAGTTTAGCTAATTCTATTGATGCTAGATTAGTTATTCTCCATATTCCAATGAAAGGCCCCTGGGATCCTCACGATTCCTATCCGGCTAAAAGATTAGCTAGATGGTGCAAAAGCCATAATGCCTATTTTGTAAACGCATTGCCAATGCTGAAAAAGGCAGGAGATTGGAAATATACCTACTATCAAAAAGATGGACATTGCCGACCAGCCGGTTATAAGGTGATCGCTCAAGTTCTTTTCGATAAGCTCACGAAAAACCGCCTTGTACCATAATTATAAATATCGGTGGCGCTCTCATTGAGGTCCAATAATATATTTTTTATTCGATGGATTAGCCTTCAGGGCACAAAGTTAATCTACATGCTGATCTGACTTAGCTGCCGAAGAGCATATGATCAGTACAAGGACTAACCAAAAATACGGAAAGAATACACGCCCCGATCCTTCGAACAGGAGATGAATCATAATATAAATCAGGAAGAGAATCCCCAGCAGCCTCAGTTCTTTATTCATTAAGAGTGAACTCATTATATCCCTGGCATAGATGAGCGACAAAATCGGTATCAGGAAAAAAGATGCGACTAAAATACTTATAATTGGCCATGGGGTGGGTACTCGGGTGCGAGCCCACCAGCCGTGCGCTGCGTAATTTAAATTCTCAAAAAGCCGGAGAAAACGATATGGAAGAGATCGAACGGTTATCCACGGATGTCCGACCATCCACCTAATTCCCATCCGGTACCCTAGGCGGTCCCTCTTTATCGGGTTCGGCTCCCTTTCTCTCAATGATACATAATTCTCTAGATTGAAGTCTCCTCCTTTCCACGGCTGAAGGATCTTATTAGCACTGTAAAACACCTCTCCTCCGTTGGAGCTTATCATAAGAAATGCGTCATTAACACGGTAATTACGAGTGCTCCAGGGAGAGATGATGATCAACGCTCCGGCCAGAAGCAACAGAGACCGAAAAAGACAGCGCCGGTCAATTCCTTGATAAATCATACTGAGAAACAGCGCTGCTAAGGCAGTGGGTTTGATTAATGCGGCAAAGCCGAAGAGCGCCCCGGATATGAATAGGCTCCCGTTCCGAGTCCATCCTCTAGATCCCCGAGAAGACAGGAATAAAAATAAAAGTCCGGCATAGAGAAAAACGCTGTAAGGAACTTCGGCAAGAGAATTGCCAGAATGACAGATAATGATCGGATTTAAATAGGTCACCACGAACGTAATACAACCGGCAAACGAGCCGCTTATCGTCCAGGCGATCAGGCTTAGAACAAGGGGGAAGACCATGCTGGCGGATATATCGATTGCTCGGGCTCCCAGGGTTTCATCCAGCCCGGCCCGGTAAGCAAGAGAAAGCAGAAAAGGGTAACCGGGGGGCCTCCAGCTCGGGTTGCCGCCGCTTTCATAGGTTCTTCCCGAAGAGAGCTTACAGCCCAGCCGGCGATAGTCAGTTGCATCTGAAAATGCCTCCGGGTTCGCATATAATATCCAGCTTATCCGTAAGATTATCCCCACTATAAAAGTGATCAACAGCAGGGTCTTTTGATATTGTTTTATCCAGAGATAGACGGCACTAGACTTTCGTTGTCTGTATATTGCCAGCCCGGCGACAATTAGACATATGCTCCATTCAATGAGAAGCTGTTCAGGGTGATTTAGAGGATAACGAGGAGTGAGATTACTCTTTTTATGGATGAGGCGACTCACTGTCTCCCGGAGATCGCCTTCATAAAAACGCTGGATCCACTGTGTCTGGACGACGGCTGAACTGATCCATAAAATCGCCAATATGATGATTATCCAGAGTACTATTCTCCGGGCTGGTACACCTCTTTTCGTGGGATTGCGCATCTCCCCTCACACAACTGGTACCGGCGTCTCCAGTGAACCCAGGTACAGGATGACGGTGGTCAGAATATCGAACTGCGCCTTATCGATATTACCGGCCAGCAGATCCCTGGTTTTAACGGGATCCAGGTATCGGGAAGCATAATTACTCCCAGAGAGCGTCTCCATCGTATGCCGCGATATCGCTTCATAAATCCTGCTGCTCATATAGGGCTTGCGGGCTTTCGCCCGGATCTGGATCTTCAGGGAGGTGGGGAGGAGAGAGAAAAGCTCCCGGGCCTTCAGGTATAGATAGCGCCGGGGCGAGTTCAGCGGTACCGCCAGTGATCCGACATTGCCGATCGCGGCGGCGGCGGGAGAGAGCCGTTGGAAAAAATGGTCATAAAGGCGATAGTAGCGTTTGCGGTCATCGGGGATGTTCATCAGATACGTAAAGACAAAGAGAGAGTAAAACGGGGCGACCGTCCAGAAGAAGCTCCTGCTTTTTTCTTCCCCCTCGAACTGCAGTTTGAAACAGTGCTCGAAGATGATGAAATGGAGGTACTTCTGGTAGAGATCCTTCTCTGGGTAAGACTCCACCCGTTGCCGTATCCCGGCCCGCAGCTCTTCTGGGCTAACCCCCGTGAGAGAATGAACCTGGTCCATGGTAAACCATGCATTATTGCTGATGATACAACCGACCAGATCGTCGATGGTCTTCAACCGATGGAGAGGCCTCATGTCCGGTATCAGGATGTTACCTTCATCTCCCGTGAAGTGGATTACGTCCGGGCCGTAATGTTCTTTCAACCGCCGGAAGAACTCTAAGATAAGGCTCAGACCGGTATTACAAAGGCCATCTTTAAGGGAAATCATAAGGCGGCAATCATCGACTCCCGGTTTCTTCACATTAAAGAGTTCCCACGTGATTCCCAGGTCCGCGGCCACCCGGCTCGCGATATCCGTGTCGGGTTTGCGATCCCGTTCCTCATCCAAAAAACTGGCGGCTTCAAATGCCACTCCCGCTTTATGTAAACCTGCCGCGACCGCTCTTGAGTCAAGGCCACCGCTCAAGGCAACAATGACAGGGGACCCCTTACTACCGGCTCGGTTACGACAGGCGGCCAGGAAGAGCTCTTCGATCTCCCTGGCCATGCAGTTGTATGACTTATCAGCATTGGTCTTACAATCAAAGTTGAAGGTATATATAGGGGAGAGCCGGATTCGTGGTAACGATGCCGAAATAGAGATCAATGTGCTCGGCAAGAGCCTTGAGATACCATCGATCAGTGTCCGTCTCCCCAGAGGAAACCCAAAAAGAATGGTCTCCGCCAGCCCCATCCGGTCCCCGGATGAGGCGCCGAGGATGGACACGCAGAACTTTACCCGCCGTGAGACCACGGCCAGACCATTAATTTGAGCATAGTAGACGGGGAGCCTGCCAAGAACATCGTTGAATATATGCAGTTCTTCACGCTTTCTATTCCAGACGAAAACCAGAAAGTCACCGTCGGCGCCGACGAGCCAGTCCTGAAGGCCACCGGGAGGTCCCTCATCACCGGCACTCAATTCCCCGGCCAGTTCTACCAGCTCCTTCTCCAGTTCCGCCGCGGACTTGTTGTAGACCCTCCCTTCAATCAGTATGAGTATATCGCCTGTCTCGATCACCTTAATCGGATAATCGGGGTATCTGGTACATCCCGCGCAAAAACACTCCGAACAGAAGATGGTTTCGCTTCGATAATCGGGGAGCGGAAGCATCTGTTTCTGGGCATCCAGTAGGATGGATTCCAGTGATTCCCCTCCCGCAGCTTTACCGATAATAATATTGATTCCTGGCATCTTTATTGATTCTATCTTATTATTTCGCTCCGGTCCAACGCATTAATCAGAGCAACAATTCTGTTATTCCAGATTTTCCCTGAAGAACGCGATAAAAACTGTCAGAGCCAGCCCAACCAAGAGACCGATTACTAGGTTAAGCCCTAGTTTGGGCTTGATCGGCTTTTCTGGAACCACCGGCCAGCTCCTGATGCGGGTCGGCTTGCAGAGATTGGATAGATTGCGAAGGTTGGTGATCTCATCCTTAAAATCCCCGATCTTCTCCCGATTTTCAGCGACGGAAGTATCGATCTCAGCCATCGCTTCATTGAGAGTGCTGACGATCCTCTCCTGATTGCTAGAGTAGGAATCGATAAAGAAGGCCTCCACCTGGTTCACACCCGAGTCCTGCTTGCCGTTCACCTTATCGTCGAAATCGGATATCTTATTGACAAGCATCTCTACCCGCTGAACGAGGCTGTGCCGCAACTTAAGTTGCCGGGCAACAACTTCCTGCATGCCGGAGATTTTTTCCTCCAGGTTGACGACCCGATTCTTCAAAGCGCCGACATTGTCTTGGTATTTTTTCTGGTGTTCTTCAATGATGATTTTGGCCAGTCCGGTCAGAACATTGACAACGGTTTCAGGGGGAGTATCTTGATAGATGAGTTCCACCAGCGGTGATCCCATCTTGGTCGGGTTTACGTCTTCCAAGAAAGTGATGATCTCCAGATTCTCTCGCATCCGTTCCAGTGGTTCATCCAGACCCAACTGCTCGCGGACCCGAGAGATGAGTGCCGCACTTCGGATAATTTCGGCGGTGGCATCGGGCTCTTCCAAAAATTCAATCTCCTGCTTCGGCTTCTCCTTGGCTGGCGGGAGATAGATCTTACCTACTTCCAGTATCAGCTGTGATTGATATATTCGGGGCAGAATCATGCTGATAGTGGCCGCGGTCGCCAGGCAGATGATCGTCCCCCAGATAATCAGCTTCCGCCGCTTTTTAAGAATGCGCAGATAATCTTGTAAGTTAAGTTCTTCCTGTGTTGACATGCCGACACCTCCTTTGGTTCAGGCGGATGTAATATATCAAATATACCCCAGAGACTTCAACCGCTTCTCCTGCTCCGGCGATAGTTTGACCGATCCTCCCGTCTCCCCTCCGCGATACGCGCGGATCAGGCCCCGGTCTTCCCTGAGTCGGTCATAGAAGATCCGGTTGATCCGGCTCCATTGTGAAAAATCCGTGATCCCCACCGGATCATTCTCTCCGGGATCAGCTTTAAGATCAAAGATAATAATCTGGAGCACCCGGGTATTAAAGAGGAGTTTGGCAAAGTTAGAGCGCAGAGATCTAAGAATGCTCCCCAGTTCCAGCATAGCGTACCGATCATCCGGAATGGTCTCTTCCTTCAGAAGCGGAGCCAACGAACTGCCCTGCATCCGGCCCGGGACCGATATCCCGACCAGATCCAGAATGGTAGGGGCGATATCGATTATACTTACCTGGTTCCGG
>Ga0207996_1002601_pt1 | contig 10735 bp, 11 predicted proteins | sample AntAceMetag02UKG_FD_184773 | JGI IMG/M metagenome (GOLD analysis project Ga0207996, IMG submission 184773) | Saline lake microbial communities from Ace Lake, Antarctica - Antarctic Ace Lake Metagenome 02UKG (SPAdes) (version 2) | ecosystem: Environmental > Aquatic > Non-marine Saline and... | reverse complement strand
CGACCGGAGATCTCCTGATAACCGGACCGACCATGACGAATGTTATGGATCTGAGGATCTTTCTGGTAACGTAGTCGAGTAGAGCGCGGGCTCTGTCCCCCGCAAACATGTTGCCGCTTGATGTGCGGTATACGAAAAAATCAGTAGGGCGTAGCAATCTGCCTTGTTGACAGGTTTACCCCACTATCTGTCCTTTAAATATTGCTTCAAGTCTCGATAATAGTTTTCATGACGCCCTATCATAACCAGTTCCAAGTCACCGTCGATCTTTCTATAGGCAAGCAGGTACTGGATAGTTTTGAGCTTGAACTTGTGTACGAATACATCTTTCAGGTCGCCCTTTTTTTCCTCTCCAAGGCTTGAGTCTTCCGCAATTCGTTTTACTTCTTGATCGAGCGCATCCTTTTCGGACCTCGACATCTTCTTTACTTTTTTCTCAAAAGACCTTGACTGAAAAATTCGCATAATGACCTATCCTAATTTATATTCGGTCTTCTCGTTCTCATCTAATTCATCCAGCCCAATCAGGATTTCCTTAATGAGTGTATATGGTAAATCAGGATTCTCTTCGGCACATTTACCCATGCGAGCCCAGTGCTCAATCTGACCAGCCAAAGACCTGTGGTCAATTCGGCTGAATCTTTTTGCCTCATCTACAAGCTTCTCCGATATTCTCACTGCTGTGGCCATGACCATTCCTCCAAATTTCTTAATAGGATGTGGCAAAATTCTATATCAAATGGTTGCATAATGCAATTATTTATTGCATACCATTTTAGGGGGGGGGTAACGCCTGCAGGCGGAACGGACGGGCCGACAGACGCGGCCGGTCTATCGCCGACAGATCAACTGTGCAAAAGGCCCGGGACAGGGGGACTGACGCCGCGCGATATTTCACGAATAATGATTCATGGATCTGAGGATCTTTCTGGTGACGTAGCGGGGCAGGGGAGGTTCGAACTTCAGACTCTGAGAAAAGGGTGTTATTTTTTGCTCTCCTAATTGGAGCCTGTGCAGATTTGGTTGGTCTTGGAGAATTTTTGTTTGTTTCACCTACAAACAAATGATTTCAATCAAAGGGTAATGCTGAGGATTACTGTTGGAAGTATAGTAGAACGAAAAGCTGAGCCGGAGCAGCCCAACGGGCTTTGATCGGCTCTAGCACATTGTTAGTAAATCTTTAGGACCGCAGGTTTTTTAAATACTTATCTCCAATGCGATAGAAAACTGTGATCGCAAAATCCATTGCTGCATGAAGATAGTTTCCGATCATTTCTCTGGTGATAGATATTGGTTGGTTAAGTTTTACCTTTAACCAAGGACACTCGGACTTCAACCTTCGATCCACAATGCCGTTTCTGTGAGCCACCACATTCCGTACTTGCTGTAGCTCGAATAGCGTCTTAGCGCAACCATCTGGGAGAGGCCCACCAAGTGAAAATGGGTTTAGTAGGTTTTCGAAACGCGAAACGCCCTGTTTCAGAGAACTGGCCAGATCTTGCTCAAGCAATTCAACCAAATAGTGCGCCTGCTCTGCCTTGGACAATAGGATATAGTCGCCAAGTTTTACTTTGAGTTTTTGTACTGCAGGGACTGTCAATGCGTCCTTTCTATGTCTTACCCAAAGAGCTACGAGGCCCTTTGTGAAGTGTTCCAGAATGCTCCACAGTGCAACGACGGCAAGACCATGCAGAACAGGAAAATCTTTTTCGATTTCTGTTTGCGCTAGTGTGGCTTCTTTTTCCGCTATCTCTAGCTGTTTTTTCGATTTGTTGTCGTTCGACGAGCCTTCAACCTCCGCCACGACCTTCACAATCTTCGGCATACCGCGCAAAACAGATATTCCCTTCTCACTGATATTAATCAGTTGGCTGAGCGTTTCAAATGCCTCAACAGTATCTTTGAAGTGCGATGTTGCCCAAACTGGAATTTTAGGACCAGAAGTTTTCATTGTTGATTTCTCATTCGTCATGAGACCTAGCACCTAATATTGCTAACAATTAATATACCTATGTAGGTATTTTCAGAACTTTTGTGTAACCCTACTTTATTTTACGAAAAATGAAAACAGAAATATCTAATGTAAAATCAATACCAATGGATTTTTTCGATTGAGTAAATAGGAACAACATCGCCCTTTTATTTGATCATTACTGATTACCAAAAGAAATATACGATACATCAACTCAGATTGATTTTATCGACTACAGGAAGAAGCACACATTTCCCCGATCTCATTCGGTATCTCCCTCAAATTTCAAGGTTTTCTTTTTGGCTTTTTATCAAGCTTTTTTTGTTTATTTTGTTTCATTTTTTCGGCGTTCTGTTTATGCCCCTTTTCCTTATCTTTCTTGCCGCCCTTGTCTCCCATTGCATCTCTCCTTTATCGTTGTCCGAAACAACTCCTTGGAACGTGGTTTCTGTTGCATCCATAGTGGGCGCATCATTATCAGTTGTAACCTTGCATAATTTTCAGAAGCAGTCAATTAACGAGTACATAAAAAATAGTGACAGCGACTATTTTTCTTGGAAAAGGTGGTTAAAAATGTCTTGACTATGCACAGACTAAAAGATAGCTTCCCCCCCAACTGTGGTACATTGATCCGTATTAGAAAAAAGTATCTTTAAAGACGTTGAAAAAAAATGATCAAAAACCGCTTTGATTCAAGCTTAGCCACAGAACAAAAAACAAAGGAGAATACACCATGGCAAAGATGACGGACCGCATGAAGCAAGTATTTGAGAAAGTTCCCGTGGCTGTGCTGGCAACCGCAACAGGAGACGGGACCCCCAATGCGGTACCCATGGCAGCGAAAAAAATCATTGACGATGAAACCATTCTTTTATCCGATCAGTATTTTAATAAAACCCTGGCCAATATGAAGTCCAATCCCAAAGCCTCGGTGACCTTTTGGGAGAAGACTGAAGGATACCAGTTCAAAGGAACCATTATCATTGAAACGAGTGGCGAACGTTACGAAGAAACGGCCAAATGGATCGAGGAACTTGGCAATGCTATAGGAGTTACAATGAGATCCAAGGGCGCCGTAATTATGAAAATTGATGAAATTTATGGAGTTACTCCCGGACCAGACGCCGGAAAGTTGCTGGTCTAGAAATACTTAGAAAAAGTAGAGACATCCATATCCCCCTATCCCGTAACTTCTTTAAGGACGCCTTCTACCTTTGTCCGTATTTCAGCCAGGCCTTCTTCGGTCTTCGATTCGAAACGCAGAACCAGGACGGGCTGGGTGTTTGACGCCCGGACGAGGCCCCATCCGTCTTTGAACTGCACGCGCACGCCGTCGATGTCGATCACATCATACTCAGCCGCGAACCGTGCTTTGACCTTTTCCACTACCTGAAACTTTGTATCATCGGAACAGGCCACTCGTATTTCGGGGGTGTTGAAGGTGCGGGGGATATCCGAGAGGAGTTCGCTGACCTTCTGCCCCGTCAGGGAGAGTATCTCAAGGAGGCGCAGCGAGGCGTAGATGGCGTCGTCGTAGCCGAAATAGCGGTCCGCGAAGAAGATATGGCCGCTCATCTCTCCTGCCATGAGGGCGTGTTCCTCCTTCATCTTTCCCTTGATCAGTGAATGGCCTGCCTTCCACATGATTCCCCGGCCGCCCTTCTGTGCTATGTCGTCGTAGAGTGTCTGAGAGCACTTAACCTCTCCTATGATCGCCGCGCCGGGGTTCTCTTTCAGTATGGATCGAGAGAAGAGAAGCAGAAGCTCGTCTCCCCTCACAATCTTCCCCTCATCCGTAATGACACCGATTCGGTCCGCGTCTCCATCGTAGGCGATTCCGACATCCGCCTTCTTCTCCTTGACCAGTTGTATGATCCCGGTGAGATTTTCTTCGACGGTTGGATCGGGAAAATGATTGGGAAAATTGCCGTCCATATCGCAGTAGAGTGGGGTGACGGAGCATCCTAAGCGTTCAAGGAGAGGGATGCCGAAGAATCCACCTACGCCGTTGCCTGCGTCGATAATGACTTTCAATCCTTTTTTTATCTTTACATTATCGAATATATAATTCTGGTAATCCGCTGTAATGTCTCTGTGCTCAACCGTTCCCTTTCCTGTCTCGATCTTGTCGGGATTGCCTTCAATTATTTTTCTCAATTCCTGTATGCTTTCACCATAAATTGTGTCGGGGCCTATGCATATCTTGAAGCCGTTGAATTCAGGTGGATTATGGCTTCCGGTAACCATGACTCCGCCGTCAGCATTCAGGTGTCTGATGGAATAGTAGAGGATAGGAGTGGCGCATAGACCAATATCAATCACATTGATGCCAGTCGAAAGAAGTCCCTCTGTGAGTGTGTTGAGATATTCTTCGGAGGTCAACCGGCAGTCTCTTCCAATAGTCATGACCTTCACGTTCCGTTTTTTTCCATATGTTCCGATTGCCCTCCCCAGGTCATAGACGAAGTCATGATTAAGGTCTTCTCCTACGAGTCCTCTGACATCATATTCCCTGAATACCTGCGGATTCATATTCTTCCTCCTGAGTGTTTAGTATGGCGGATATTACCATATATGGCGGATTTAGACAATAAATGTTCGTAACCTCTAATGAGACAGTTTTTTCTTGAATTGGTTTGATTTCTGGTCTAACTTCCCGAGACTATTTAAATATGGAGGTAGCTATGGGAATCGAATTTACAATTGAAGGAAATATCGCAAAAGTCGGGTTAAATATTCCCGAAACAAAAAATGCACTCAGCCCTCAGGCCCTGCTTGATCTGTACGAAACCTGGCAGGAGTGTCAGGAAAACAGCAAAGTGCGGGTGGTAGTATTCTACTCAGCCCTGCCTGATATTTTTTGCTCGGGGATGGATCTGAAGACCGCTATTCCGGTTCTAACAGCGGCCCGGCAACCGGAAACGGAAGCTGAGAAATGGCTCATTTCATGGGGGGATGCTGTAGGAAAAGCCATGCTGAAATTCAAAGAACTGGACAGACCCGTTATTGCCGCAATTAATGGGTACTGTCTCACAGGCGGATTTGAAATGGCCATGGGTTGTGAACTGAGGGTTGCATCTGAAGATGCCGTTTTCCAGATGAGAGAGGCCACTCTTGGCATCATGCCGACGGGAGGTTCAAATATCTTTCTGCCGATGCAGATAGGAAGCACACGGGCGATGGAAATTCTCCTTACAGGAAACAACTTCTCGGCTGCGACGCTTTACGAATGGGGGTTCTTAAACAAGGTCGTTCCAAGAGAAAATCTGATGGACGAGTCGATGGAACTTGCCGGAAGAATAGTCAATAACGGCCCCATGGCGGTACGGTCAATGGTTGCTCTTGCACAGCAGATAAAGGGACTGTCATTCAAGGAAGCCATGGATAAGGAAGTAGAGGTGGGATTGCCGGTATTCATGAGTGAAGAGGCCCGGGAAGGCGTGAGGGCCCAGAAAGAAAAGAGAAGGCCAAATTTCTGAGAAATTGCTGGATTTACTTTGTGGGTCAGGACAAGCTGCTGATGTCCGGAACGAATCGATTCTTCAATATCTGTTGACACCTGTTTCTGGCCGTGTTAGATTCACTGGAACTCAACAAAATTGCAAATGAGCTACTGGGAGGTAGATTTATGGGCTGGCAGGATAATGAAGGTTCCCCTTGGGGAGGTCAAAAACCGCCTGATTTTAAAGAAGCGGTTGAAAGGATCAAGAAGTCGATTCCTTTCAAGCTTCCATTTGGCGGAAAACATGGTTTAATCCCACTGGTTGTGGTGGTTTTATTGATCCTCTGGCTTGCGTCAGGCATCTATTTTGTCGCTCCTGACGAAGTTGGTGTGGTCAAGAGATTCGGCAAGGCGGTGCGCACCACTACACCTGGTCCTCACTACCATATTCCCGCCCCGGTAGAAACGGTTATGAGGCCGAAGGTGACGCAGGTGCGGAGAATTGAAATAGGGTTCAGAACCATAGGAGACAGGCAACTCGGAAGATTCAGGGCAGTAACGAATGAAAGCCTGATGCTTACCAAGGCGGAAAATATAGTCAACCTGACCTTTATCGTACAGTACAAGATAAAAGATGCGATGGCATATTTGTTTAATGTGAAAGATCAGGACAAAACGGTAAAGGATGCCGCGGAAGCTGCTATGCGTGAAACCGTCGGAGAGAGCGAAATTGATGATATCCTCACCACCGGCAAGTTCGTAGTACAGCAGGATACAAAAACGACCCTTCAGAGAATATTAGACAGCTATAAATCGGGGATACATATTGTTGCTGTTCAGCTTCAGGATGTTCATCCACCTGAGCAGGTTATGGCTGCCTTTAAGGATGTTGCCAGCGCCAAGGAAGATAAGGCCAAGATGGTAAACGACGCTTATGGTTACCGCAATGAGATACTCCCGAAGGCAAAAGGGAAGGCGTCTCAGGTTGTAAACGATGCAATTGCCTATAAAGAATCCAAGATTATCTCTGCCGAAGGTGACACGAGCAGATTCCTTCAGATACTCTCGCAGTACAGAACAGCGAAAGAGGTAACAAAAAAGAGACTTTATATAGAGATGATGGAAGAGATTCTTCCGGGAATTGACAAGGTCCTGATAGCTGAGAGGATAGGAAAAAATATGCTGCCCCATCTCTCGCTTGGCAGTGGAATTGGTACAGTGACAAACACGAAGTAGAAGGGAATTCTGGAGGTTGATAATGAAAACAAAATGGAAAATAGGTACAATTGCTGTTCTGGTCGTTATTTTTGTTGCGTCTCTTTCACTCTTCACTGTCGATCAGACGAAACAGGCGATTGTCATACAGATGGGGAAACCGTTGGATGGTATATACGGACCCGGGCTCCACTTCAAGGCGCCCTTTATCCAACAGGTGATGGATTTTGAAACAAGGATACTGGTGTATGACGCGTCTCCGACCGAGATCCTCACAAAGGATAAAAAGAACCTTGTCGTGGACAATTATACGAAGTGGGCTATTAATAATCCGCTGAGGTTCTATACCACGGTGAGAAATGAAAGAGGCGCTCAGGCACGGCTCGACGATATTGTGTACGCCGGGCTGAGAGTTGAATTAGGGCAGCATAATTTGTCGGATATTGTGTCTGAAACCCGGGACGCGCTTATGATGAAGGTAACGGAAAAGTCGGCCAAACGTGCGGAAGATTATGGCATCCGTGTCGTGGATGTAAGGATAAAAAGGGCTGACCTGCCTGAGCAGAATGAGAAGCACGTCTTCGGGCGTATGAAGGCTGAAAGAGAAAGACAGGCAAAGCAGTACCGTTCAGAAGGCGAAGAAGAATCCAAGAAAATTACTGCAAAGGCGGACATGGAGAGGACGATCATACTGGCAAAGGCGTACAAGGAATCCGAGGAACTGAAGGGTGAGGGAGATGCCAGGGCAGTAAAGATATACGCCGGCGCGTACCAGAAAGATCTGGGATTCTATGAATTTATCAGAAGTCTTGAGGCCTACAAAAAGGCTCTTAAGCAGGACACTAAACTGATTATCAATCTGCACGCGCCGTTTTTTAAATATATGAACTGAGTTTTTTTCTTGACTTACTTTCTGATTTAGTTCTATTAGACCCAACAATCAGCAGGGATAGTGGAGATAATGGAGAACATTAATTACAAACAGTCAGGCGGATTTTTTAGTTTCTTCGGTTTTTTTGGGGAGGTCTGCCTTCTGAGCTCTTGACGTAGGAATGAGCCGTGGGCAGACCGAGTGTCTGCCCACGGCTTTTTTATTTAAAGGCCGTGGATTTAGTTCCGCGGCCTTTTTTATTTTGAAAGGAGGGGGAATAATGAAAAAGTTAATTTACACGACAGTTATCATTCTGGCACTTCTTGTTGTAGTGATAACAGGCTATCGGCATTTCGCTAAGGTTGAAATCGCGCCCGCAAATACCATAAAGGTAGGGGCGGCGATTAATCTGACTGGCCCGGCGTCAACATGGGGGCAGTTTCATGCAAAGGGACAGCGGGATTATTTCCGGTATGTCAATGAGGTCAAGGGTGGTGTCAAGGGAAATCAGATAGAGATGATACTCGTGGATACCATGTACAAGGTTCCCGAGGCCGTTGCGGCAGTCAGAAAGTTTGCAGTTCGCGACAAGGTGGATATGATTGCCACCTGGGGCGCCGGTGAAGGGCTCGCGGCTAAACCAATCGTGCAAAAATACAAGATACCCACAATAAACTATTCCACAAGTTGGGAAATACTCAAGGAACCCGTCGATTATATGTTCCTGCCATTCGGGAGTTACCGCCTGGATTGTTACGCGGTTCTGGAGTATATCCGCGCAACTCACAAGGGCAAGGATGCACCCAAAGTTGGTCTTCTGACGTATAATAACGCCTATGGACGTTCCATACACGAACCGAGCAGGGAATACGCCCGGAAAAATAATATCGACATTGTGACGATTGAAGAATTTCCTCCAAGAACTCTCGACCTGACAACTGAATTGTTGCGTCTGAAAAATAGCGGAGCGGAATATGTTTTCATGCAGATGCTTCCATCGGCGATAATCACAGCTTTCAAATGTGCCGACAGGATAAATTACAAGCCGGAACTTTTCGGTACATGGACATCTACCGACCCCGATTTCTTCAATATGGGCAAGGGATTAATCGGGGATCGTCTTAAAATACAGTTCCCCGGTGGCCTGCCGGTTGATAACACCCCGGGCATTAAAATCATGGAGGATTTATGGACACGCTATAAAACCGTTGACAGGTTTGACGCGTCTTACTGGGAGGGAGTAGTAATAGGAATGATCATGGAGAAGGCCTTCATTCACGCCAGTGAACAATATGGAAAAATAACAAGAGAAACCATAAATATGGCGATGGAATCTTTCTCGAATGTGAATTTCGGAGGACTTGTACCTGATATCACCTACACGAAAACGAATCACGAGGGTTCATTCAAGGGCAGGATCGTCAGGGTATCAGAGGATGGAAAATATATTCCCGTTACTAATTTCTTTGTTCCCGGGGAAGAAGAGATAGAAATTCTGGAGAAATAATGAAGGCTTTTCGCGGACAGCCAGACATATTCAAGGCTATATCCGGTGACGGGAAACGCGCCGATCTCGGAGTGACCGGCCTTACCCTGAGCTTCGGAGGCGTAACAGCGTTGAACGATATCGATTTTGAGGTAAAGACCGGTGAATTGTTCGCGATTATAGGACCCAACGGGGCTGGAAAGACAAGCCTTTTGAACTGCCTTACTGGGTTCTACAGACCGCAGGTCGGCAGGATTATATTCAACGGGAATGATATAACAAATCTCGCGGCGCATAAGCTTGTAAGTTGCGGTGTCGGCAGGACATTCCAGAATATTGAACTGTTCCCCGGTATGACGGTCCTCTCCAATATGCTCCTGGCGCGTCATGCCCATTGCGGTTACGGAATTGCCTCGGCGCTTCTTTTCCTGCGCTCTGTGCGAAGAGAAGAAGTCAGGCACCGTGCCGTCGTGGAAGAATTGATCGATTTTCTGGAAATGCAGGCAATCCGTAAGAAACCGGTGGGATCGTTACCCTATGGATTGCGGAAAAGGGTTGAACTTGGCCGGGCGCTGGCGCTGGAGCCGAAACTTCTGGTTCTCGACGAACCCTTCGCCGGAATGAACCTTGAAGAGAAGGAAGATATGGTGAGATTTCTGTCCGAATTGAACAGAGACTGGGGGCAGACGATGATACTCGTTGAGCACGACATGTCTATAGTGATGAGTATATCTGAGCGTATAATGGTGCTGAATTTCGGAGATAAACTGGCCGAGGGGACACCCGGGGCGATACAGAATGACCCGGAGGTTATAAGGGCGTACCTCGGTGATGCACAGTGAACTCGAAACTTGAAACTCGAAACCTGAAGCTCCCGGAAAGAGACATGTCCAGAACCGGCCTCACACTTCCGCAGATTCTTATGGAGCATGCGAAACAATTCGGAGAGCGCACCTCGATTCGTGAAAAGGCATACGGCATATGGCAGTCATACAGCTGGCGCGACTATCTTGAATTTTCGAAAAAAGTAGGATTGGGTCTCAGGGCCCTTGGCCTGAAAAGGGGTGATAATGTCGGGATTATAATAGACAATCACCCTGAATGGCTGTTCAGTCAATTAGGGGGACAGTCCGTTGGCGCTGTTGTCCTGAACCTGTTTACCTCTGCGGTGAGCGATGAGATGGCCGGCACCCTTAACAGAATTCAAGCCGCGTACGTAATTGTAGAGGATCAGGAGCAAACGGATAAGCTGTTGGAAATGCGTGACAGGCTTACCCATGTTAAAAAAGTAATATATGTTGACCGGACTGGTATGAGTTCGTATCGCGACGATGACTGGCTTATGAGCTTTGCCGAACTGCTGGAATCAGGTGAAGATCTTGACAAAAAGCAGCCGGAACTGTTTGACAGGGAAGTATGGAAGGCGAGACCGGACGATGTTGCCTTGATGATAATGACTTCGGGAACAACAGGCATCTCTAAACTCGCAATGCTCTCGCATGTGAATTTTACCGAAATGGCTGCAAGTTGGTTGAAGATAATTCCCGCAGAAACGGATGTGAACTGGCTTTCAATATCCCCCCCGGCGTGGATAGTTGATCAGATGTGGGGTACGGGTGTGGCTCTCGCCGGTGGTATAACGATGAACTTTCCTGAGACAAGGGAAACGATGCTCGAAGATTTTCGCGAATTAGGACCGAATATACTGATTACTTCATCCCGGTTCTGGGAAGATATTGCCTCCGCCAT
>Ga0207996_1002600_pt1 | contig 10744 bp, 10 predicted proteins | sample AntAceMetag02UKG_FD_184773 | JGI IMG/M metagenome (GOLD analysis project Ga0207996, IMG submission 184773) | Saline lake microbial communities from Ace Lake, Antarctica - Antarctic Ace Lake Metagenome 02UKG (SPAdes) (version 2) | ecosystem: Environmental > Aquatic > Non-marine Saline and... | reverse complement strand
TTGGTATATAAAGGTAACAATAAAAAAGACGCCCCTTTTAAAAATATAGTTGCGGTTAAATACAACATTGAGTTTTTAACTAATTTTGACAATCAAAAACCTCCCTTTTACTTATAATATTTATAAAATAATCTGAACTTTCTATTTTCATTACTTCCTTTATTAATATGGTTTTATAACATTTAATATCTCGAATAATTAGTCCTTCAATTATCTTCTCATTTGAAGTTTGGCGATGTAGGAAAGAACCAGTATGTACCAATAAGGTTTCAAATCCTTGTTTCACGACATCAATTCACAATCGCGGGGATACCGACTAAAAATATAAAGTAGCACTTTATTTTTTGCTACAATTTTAAGTTTGGTAGAAATTGTTGGCAATAAACTACCCCGAGGCAGAGCCATCGAGGTAGTAAAGCGGAATAGTTTTTTTATGAAAAACCTGCCGTTTTTCAAACTTTTCCGCCTTTACCCCGAGGTAGAACCTCGGGGAATTCATTTGATTAATGTTAGAATTAATTATTTTTTAATGGAAAATTTAAAGGCATCCCTTTCTCAATATCCATTTTCGCCTTTTTCCCAATCACCTCCATCAAATATTTTGGATGCAACCCAAACCCCGGCCTAATCGAACGAATATTTTCTTCGGTAAACAACTCACCGGCTTTAATATCTTTCACTACAAATAACGAGCGGGAGAATTTACGGCTGGCTTTTACTTTTTCTGTCAACTCATATGTTATTATGCCTAATGCTTTTTCTGCATCACGTATCGCTTTTACCATCTCAGTAAATTCTTTTTCATCGAGCGAGAAAGAAGCATCAGGTCCTCCAATGGATTTATCCAGAATAAAATGTTTTTCGATTACTCGCGCACCAAGGGTAACTGCAACTATTGGTGCAACAATGCCCAAGGTATGATCGGACAAACCAATTTCAACGCTAAATCGATCTTTTAGGTCGGGTATAGTTGACAAATTGGCTTCCTCTATTTGGGCAGGATAGGAAGAAGTACATTTTAAAAGGATTATATTGTTGTTACCAGCATCTCTGCATGTTTGTACAGCCAGTTCAATGTCTTCCAATTCTGCAATTCCTGTGGACATGATCATTGGCCGCCCTTTGGATGCCGTATATTCAATTAGTGGTATATCCTGAATTTCGAAAGAAGCGATTTTATAGGCAGATGGATCGAATTGTTCCAAAAAATCTACCGCTGTTTTATCAAATGGGCTTGAGAAGCAAATTAAACCTTCTTCTTTAGCTACCCTGAATAACTCTTCGTGCCATTCCCAGGGAGTGTAAGCTTCTTTATAAAGGTCGTAAAGCGTACGGCCTTCCCAGATTGTTCCTTTATGAATATCTTTAAAATATTTATTGTTACAGTCGATAGTAATCGTATCAGGTGTGTAGGTTTGAAACTTTATAGCATCGGCACCTGTTCTTTTGGCTGCTTTTATAGTTTCAATTGCTACATTTATATCTTGTTTGTGATTTGCAGACAATTCTGCAATTATAAAGGTGCTTCTGTTGTTTACGAAATCGAAATTATCAATTTTCATATCTTTAACTTTTTGATTTTATTAAGTAATTGGAAGTCGAATTCATCCAGTGAATTGATTTGAAAATGAGCTTCATACTCATTTGTTAATTGTATATTTTTAAAGTTTCCTTTTAAAACCCTTAAAGTTTTAAATCCTTCTTTTTTAAGGTTAATGAAGTCTTTATTTGGATTATCTCCAATATACACCAGTTCTTCTGGTTTTGCCTGTTCCCAATCCAGAATTTTATAAAAAATATATGTGGATGGTTTAGCTCTTAATTTTCCAAAATTATGTGAGGGTATTGTTTTTTTAAAATAATAGTCTAAACCTAAAGTTTTAATTTTTACGGTCTGCACTATTTTGTTCCCATCGGTTACCAAATATTTAGGAAAGGAATTAAATCTCTCCAAACAATCCTTCGCATCCTTTGATAATTTAATATCTGGTTGATTCTTTCGATAAACAGTAAGACAATTTTTAACTTCAGTCTTTGAAAAAATATGAAAATTTAACAGCACTTCATTAAACACATTTCCCCGTCCTTTTTGTTCCAGTACCTTAATAAGTTCCTGATAAATGTCATTAACCGACAAATTGAATTTTTTTGCCAAATAGTTTGCTACTGCCCTAAAGGAGCTTTTCACATAAGTGATTTCTTCATAGAGTGTATCATCCAAATCAAAAACCAAAATCATAAATAAAAATCTTGAGGATGTCTAATTTGAGTAATTTGATTTTCCGTTCTAATGAAAGGATAATCTTCCAAAGAAATCTCCTGCGACTCCAAATAGGCCCAATAAAACGAGTCCAGACCTGCTTGCAATGAAAGCGTGGAGGCACCACCGAACCGTGCGTTGCATTCAATAACATGTACCCCTTTTTTTTCGTCAATAATTGCCTGAAGAATTACATGACCGTACAGTTGAAGCGATGCTAAAATATCTTTGAAAATTATTTCTAAATTCCCATCGAAAAAAGTTGAAGTAACCTGGGATTCTCCATGCACTACCAAATCACGCTTACGCATTATTATACCTTTAATTTTTCCCTCGCGAGTAATGTAGGCATCAACACTAATTTCATTTCCTTTCACAAAAGGTTGAAATATCGGGTGTTCCAAATTTCTTGCATGATTTAACGCTTCTGATTTGTTTAAATTAATACCAATTGATTTAGCACCTGCTCCATAACGTTCCTTAACGACAAAGGCTTCTTCCATAATGTGATCGATATTTTTAAATGCAGGAATTGCTTTTATATTCTCAAGACTTGCAAAGGCTAGTTTGTCTAAACTGTTCGTTATGCTTTTTAACTCAGAAACCATTACATCTACACCTCCAGCTTTAAGTTCCTCCTTTAACATTGCAAAATATTCGAGTTCTCCATCTCTGGTTGGTATGATTAAACCAATATTATTTTGGTGACAAAATTCCAGGAGATCTTTAGAAGAAAGATTGCTGAGTTTTGGCATTTTCCAAAATGAGTCAACAAAATATTGACCTATACAATTATCATCGACATCACCACCATATACCTTAATGGCTGTTGAAATCTTTTTTACTCCTCTTTTTACAGCCTTTATTAGGGGAACCTTTTTAGAAATACTTGTAATCAATACATGTTTAATTTTGGTCTCCTGCCTCTTTGTATTTTTCTCAAATTCAATAATCTCAGGGATTGTATCTTCGAGATATCTTTCCGGTAACCAATTAATAAGGGATTGCAGTTTAGAAACATCAGCTTCTGACACTTCAAACTTTATATCACTGTTCACATATTCTGATTGCATATTAGGAAAATGCTGCTGCAAAACCTTTACTACATCAGCTACTTTACGAGAACGACCAGTACCCAAATTAACAATTCCTGTTTCTTCAATATTTGACAAGCGGATGAGTCCTTCTGCGGTATCGCCAGCATACATATAATCAAACCATCCTTCCGGGCTATATATGAATATTTTTTTGTTCTCCAGTAGGTCCCTGATCCAACGCGAGATAACATCTCTCGAATTCTTACCATATCCTCTGTAAATACGGGCACAAATTGACGTAAATTTATCTGACTTAAAATGAGAAAGAAATTCTAATTCCATTTCATGAGCCAACTTGGCTAGTCCTGTGAGATTTCGAGGAGAAATGGGATCTGTTTCCTTAAGTTTTACTGGTTTTTCTTTCGATACATCAAAATTGTAAAGTTCCTTATTGTAAATAAGATAACTTGAAGCATAGACCACTCTCTTTAGATCAGGAACGTTTCGCATAAGTGTCATCAGGTGATTACTTAGTCTTATATTATGCCAGAAGTTTTCTTCCCAATGTTCATATGTTTCCGTTGATCTCTCGAAGGTGGCCGCCAGATGAAAAAATATTTCCGGGTTAAAACTATCTAATTCTTGTTGAGTAATGTAATTAAGATCTCCTCTTCTGTAAATTACATTCTTTGGGAAATCATCAGGGATTGGTGACAGGTCACCAACCATTACGACAGCTCCCTGGGGTACAAGTTTCTTAACCATTTCACGGCCTATTACACCTGCACCACCGCTAACAAATATTCTTTTATTTTTCATTGTATTCTTCTTTTAGAATTGAATGGAATATTGAATCATAATATTTATCCTTCTCAAAAATATTTTGCCTCAAACGACCTTCTTCTTTTAACCCAGCATATTCTAATATTGATATATGAAATGTGCGAAACGCATAAGTTTCTGTGAATAAGCGATTAAATTTCATTTCAGTGAAACATAGTTCTTTCATTAATTCAATAAAGTTGTAAAAATCCTCGCCATATTCGCCATTATTAGCTGCTCGTGAATTATTTACTAGAAATGACATTTCTGCTCTTTTGTTAGGCCATGATATATGCACAAGACCCCCATAGCCAATTAATTCCGAATTTTTTAAATAGCTAAATAATAATTGTTCAGGCTGTTCTGCTTCAAAAAGAGGCTTAACTACATTTTTGAAGTATTGTATCTGGTCGTCAGAAGATAATTCTTTCTTTTGTCGAAGTACATCTATCTGGGCATTTCTCCATATACGGATGGATTCCATATCTTGTATATGTATTGGAACAACTTTGTACACCCCTTTACTAAAAACGTTTTTATTTAGTGCCCTGTATTTCATTTCTTGGTAAAAAAACCAATTAACTGTCGACCTTGTCCTACTTTTGCCATGGCTTCATAGAGGTTAATTAGGTCAGCGATTCTATCCGTTAGATTTTCATGAAGAAAATTTTCAATAAACATCCTGGAATGATGGGCTGCTTTACCGACACTTTTGTTATTAGCGTAATTAGAGTGTGGATTTACCAAATACCATTCAATTGGAAAATCTGAAATTATTTTTTCTTTATGCCAGCCATTTGCTTCCAGAAGATTAAGAAAACTTTGATAGGAGAAATAAGTGAGATGATCAGGATAAGCCTCCCAGTATTTGCTAATTATTTTCTCTGCTCCAAGTAGTTTTAACTGAAAATCCGAATAATCATTGGGAACCTCAATAACCAAAACACCTTCCTCACTCGTCAACCGGGAACATTGTTGAATTAGATGCACCGGATCAATTACATGCTCCAGGATATTATCCATCCATACCAAATCGTACTTCTGCCCACTTAAAACCAACTTTTGAACTTCATCAAAAATATCTCCCTGTATAAGATATGATTTCAAATGAGGATGATTTATCTTTAACCCAAAATCACTAAAATCCACACCTAGTACACTCCAACCTTTTCTATGATAATAATCCAGCGTAAAGCCCTCCCCGCAACCTATTTCTAAAAGAGCATTTTTATTATTTGAGCCGAGAATTTGGTCAACCACAAAATCTTTCTGTGCTATTTTATTTTTAAAATAGTCTAACTCTGTTAGTTCATAATGCTTTGTATAGGTTGCATTATCATCCTGATAATATTTATCCTTGTAATAATCTCTGAGCTCATTCTCTGTAGGCTTGGGCGTTACCTCGTAGTATCCATAAGTTTCATTGACTTTGAATTCTTTAGTTTTATCTTTCATTTTTTAAAGATTTGATTTTAGAGTTTTGTAAAGTATCTCTGCAAACCTCCAATCCTCCTCTGTATCAATGTCTAGAGCTTCTTCATTTGACAATTCAATTCCCACAGAATTTTTAGTGAAAAATGTACCTTCTTTTAATAGAGCTGATACTTTGGCAAAGTAAAGTTGTCCTGTGTCATGAAAGGCATCAGGTAGATCTTGTGATCTGGTGTTCAGGTACTCATCCCAAAACATTTCCAAATTTCCATTTTCATTTTTCCGGAGAGCGCGAAAAATCGGGTAATCAAATTTCTGGATGGTAAAGGCTGAATCAAAACCTTCTTTTTCAACTTTATTAAATCCTTGCTTAAGTATCGTTTCATTTATAAAAGGAGCAGTAGCAAAAATACAACTTATAATATTTGGAGTGTAACCTTGTTTTCTATAATAAACCAGTACTTCATTTATGGCATCAAAGATTGTCGCATTATCATTTGCATTTTCAGAACTACGTAAAAACGGTACTTTCGCGCCATATTTTATTGCCACCTGTGCAATTTCTTCATCATCAGTCGAAACCATTACTTCATCAAAAAGCTTGCATTGAAAGGCCGCTTCAATAGAATAGGCAATAATAGGCTTTCCCAGAAAATCCTTGATATTTTTTCGAGGTATCCGTTTGCTGCCACCACGAGCAGGAATAATTGCTAGGTTATTCATAGAATTCATTGATTTTTTGAATAACAAAATTTTGTTCTTCGCTTGTTAATGTTGGATACATGGGCAAACTCAGACAATTGTGGTAATAATTTTCTGCAATTGGGAATTCTCCTTCTATCGTACCAAGTTGTTGGTAATAAGGCATCAGATGTACCGGAATATAATGTATCTGGGCAAAAATATGGTGTTGGTGCAAATGATTGTATAGTCCTTTACGGTTTTTCACTTCGATGACATAAAGATGGTAGGCATGTTCATCGGAAAATCCTGATTGACCAATCAAAAAAGGTTTGTCTTTAAATGCATGAAAGTAGTTTTGAGCAATTTTCCTACGCCGTTCAAGCCCCTGATTCGCTTTTTTTAATTGGCTGTTTCCCAAAGCAGCCTGGAAGTCGGTTAAACGGTAATTAAAACTAAGTTCCTGCATTTCGTAATACCAGCCTGGATAAGTTTCAGGTTCCAGGTTTGAAGTTTCAGGTTGGTTCCCGTATGCAAGCTCAACCGAATTTTGAAAATGATCGCTATCTTTTGTTATTCCATGTGTTCGCAGTGCCAACAACTTTTTATATAATTTTTCATTATTTGTTGTAATCATTCCCCCTTCACCACAAGCGATGTGTTTAACCGGATGAAAAGAGAATACCGTTAGATCGGCATAGTTCCCATTTCCACAAAGTTGCTTTTTGTTGTTGGAATCGATAAAAAAGGCTCCCGGTGCATGACAGGCATCTTCAATGATCCATAAGCCATATTTATTAGCCAGTTTACGAAATGCTTCCATGTTTACAGGAAAACCGGCAAAGTCAACCGGTATGATTCCTTTGTAGGTACCTTTGGGTGCATTTTTCAGGAGGTCTTCAACCTTGTCAACATCGAGACAATAATTTATTGGATCGATATCGGCAAAGACAACTTCCCCTCCGCAGTATCGAACACAATTTGCACTTGCAACAAAGGTGATAGGTGTTGTAATTACTTTGTCGCCGGGTTTAATATCCAATGCCAATGCAGCCAAATGAAGTGCAGCTGTTCCGTTAGAAACGGCAACTGCATATTTAGCGCCTACATAATTGGCAAAGTTTTGTTCGAATTCTTGTATTGCAGGGCCTTGGGTAAGAAAATCACTTTTCAGGACATTGATAACTGCATCAACATCTTCCTGTGTAATGTTCTGTCGGCCATAAGGTATCGGTTTCATAATTAAAGTGGTTTAAAATCAGGATCAACATGCTCAATAATATTTTCACGAAGTGAATCAATCGTCTCCCATTGAGTATTGGTGCCGGAGTTAAATTTAAATCCTTCAGGTACAAGAACTGCCTTGTGATGTTTGATGTAATCTTCAACGGTATGTGCAAATGAAACAGAAGGTAGGATGGCATAATATTTCCCTATATCAATAGTATTTAAAGCATCGGTTTCAGTAATCATTTCTTCATGCAATTTTTCCCCTGGGCGTATGCCGGTTATTTCTGTTTTTGCAGAAGGAGCTATTGCCATTGCTACATCCATGATTTTATAAGAAGGAATTTTAGGAACAAATATTTCACCCCCGAGATGGTTTTCAATGGCATACATGACCAGATCAACACCTGCCTGCAACGAGATATTAAATCGAGTCATTTCTACATGAGTGATCGGTAATACCCCTTCTTTTCGTTTATCCATAAAAAAAGGAATAACAGATCCTCTTGAGCCCATCACATTTCCATAACGTACAGCAGAAAATTTGATATCCCGACTTCCTTTTATATTATTTGCAGCAGTAATAAGTTTGTCAGAAACCAGTTTGGTTGCTCCATATAGGTTAATGGGAGCACAAGCTTTATCGGTTGAAAGGGCTACTACATTTTTAACGTTGTTTGCCAAGGCAGCATCGATTACATTTTGTGCACCATGAACGTTTGTTTTTACACATTCGTCAGGATTGTATTCAGCGGTGTCCACCTGTTTTATTGCTGCTGCATGAATGATAACATCAACACCTTCACATGCTCTTTTTAGCCGGGCTGCATCACGTACATCCCCAATAAAAAAACGTAGTTGTGGATATTTATTTGCCGGGTATTTTTGTTTTAATATGGATTGTTTCAACTCATCCCGTGAATAAATAACAATTCTTTTTACTTCTGGATAACGATTTAATATTGTTTCAATAAATTTTTTACCGAAGGAACCTGTACCCCCGGTAATTAATACCGATTTGTAATTAAGCATGTTTGTTAACTTTTATTTTCTATTTATAATTTATAAACTTTTTCTCCTGCTTCTTTCACCATATTTCTCATATCCACAATCATTTTGGCATGTTTTTGAATAAACTCAACATCAAATGCATCGTGGTTGGTTGTAAGCACCACGCAATCGGCTTTTTTCAAGGTTTGTTCATTTAGTTCGATGGATTTGAGTTTATTTCCACCGTTGGTTTTTACCATTGGAATATGTGGGTCGTTATAGCTAACATTTCCGCCTTTCTGTATCACTGTGTCTATAATTTCCAGTGCGGGAGATTCGCGTTCATCGTCGATGTTGGGTTTGTATGCCACACCAAGGAATAGAATATTACTCCCATTTACTGCTTTTTTGTGGCGGTTAAGGGCGGTGGCAATTTTTATGTACATGTAATGCGGCATCCGCATGTTAATATGACCGGCAGCGTGTATCATGCTGAGATCGAAATCAAAACGTTTGGCAATGTGCTCCAGGTAGAAAGGGTCGAGGGGAATGCAGTGTCCGCCAATACCCGGTCCCGGATAAAAAGCCTGGAACCCAAAAGGTTTTGTTTTGGCTGCATCAATCACTTCCCAGATGTTGATGTCCATTTTTCCGGAGAGTAAAGCCAGTTCGTTTATTAAACTAATATTTACCAAACGGTATGTATTTTCCAATATTTTCACCATTTCGGCTACGCGCGGTGAGCTTACCGGGTAAATGTGGTCGATGGCTTTTTTATACAGTGCCTGTCCGATTTCCAGTCCGTCGGGTGTCATTGCGCCCAGTACTTTTGGGGTGTTACGGGTATGGAAAGATTTGTTTCCGGGGTCAACGCGTTCGGGGGAGTAAGCAAGCCAAAAATCGACACCATGTTTTAACCCACTTTCTTTTTCAATAATCGGCAGCATTAAATCTTCTGTAGTTGTTGGGTATGTTGTACTCTCCAAACTTACAAACGTTCCAGGCTGCATATTTTGTCCGATGGCGACACAGGAGGCTTCGATGTAACTCATATCGGGTTTTTTGAATTTATCGAGGGGAGTGGGTACGCAGATGATTAGCGCGTCGCACTCTTTCATTAAGGTAAAGTCGGTGGTAGCCCGGAGGGTTACTTTATCGACTACCTCTCGGAGTACCGCATCGCGGATGTCTTTGATGTAGTTTTCGCCGGAGTTGATTTTGTTGACTTTTGCTTCGGATTTGTCGAAGCCGATGACTTTAACTCCTGCTTCGGCGAAGTTTACTGCCAACGGTAGGCCAACGTATCCGAGGCCGATGATGCCGACTACTTCAGTGTTTTTCGATATTTTTTCTAATATGTTTTGTGTGTGGTTCATATTGTAATTAATATGTTTTCGTAATTAGTTGTTTTTTGTGAAGAACATCTCTGAGGTTTTCTGTGGTTAGCACAACACAATCTGCCTGTTCTAAAATTTCTTCGTTTCCCCCTTTTATTTCTCACTCTTCCAAATGAGCAATGTAGGTTTTTCTTTAAAAAAGTATTTCATCTTTTCGTCTGTCATGGTGAGGTACATTATTTTACGTCCGATTAGTCCCTCTGCTTTTGGAATAAGCTTATCAATATAATCTGTATCGAGCTCTTCTCCCACCAGTGCCATTTCTATTACATCTGCATCAACTCCCTGAGCAAAATTGCCGGTAATATATGCTGCTTTAAGGCTACCTACTCTACTGGTTACATTCTCAATAATTTGCTCAACACCTATTGTTTTACGTACAATCACTTTGAGCCCTTCATAGAGGGGATGTTTTGTATTGGCTTTGTAAAACCTTTTGTTTCCTTCGAACTCTGAAGTAAGTAAACCTGCATCCACAAAGTTATTCACTTCTTGGCGAACGGCATTAATGGTTTCCCCAAACTCTTTTTCCATCCCCCGGAGATATCCCCTGTTGTTGTCGATAAAAAAGAATTTTATTAAGAGTTTGACGCGGGTTTTGGATTTAATAATGGTTTCGAGCATTATAAAGTTTTAATTCGTGTTTGTCTACAAAGTCCGACTTCTGCGTTACGCTCGTCATAAAAACAGTCATCCCGATGAATCGGGACTCCTTTATTTTCTGACTTCGCAAGCCTTGAATTCGACCTTTCTAGTCCAAGCACCTTAGTTTAACACAGTATCTAACCCCGCGATTGTGAATTGATGTCGTGAAACACAAGGTTTTAATAAGCTATATTTTGATGATGAGAGGAGGGCTGGTGGCAGGCAGTGGAGCGGAGCGAAACTGCATCCCGCCG
>Ga0207996_1002599_pt1 | contig 10744 bp, 11 predicted proteins | sample AntAceMetag02UKG_FD_184773 | JGI IMG/M metagenome (GOLD analysis project Ga0207996, IMG submission 184773) | Saline lake microbial communities from Ace Lake, Antarctica - Antarctic Ace Lake Metagenome 02UKG (SPAdes) (version 2) | ecosystem: Environmental > Aquatic > Non-marine Saline and... | reverse complement strand
GGACTTAAATCGGCAATTGAAAATTGGCAATTGAAAATCCCTCCCTCCTGGCACCTGTCCCCAACAAACATCCCGGAAGCATTTTTCATCCAACGAGATGATCAAAAAGAATTCCCGTTGGGAAAAACATTGGAACATTTCAGTGGTGGAATTTACATCGCGTCACTCAGTTCCCTTCTCTCTGTACACGTGCTCGATCCAAAACCAAATGAAAAGATTCTCGATGTTGCGGCTGCTCCTGGATCGAAATCGACATTCATCGCCGACCGAATGAAGAACACCGGAGTGCTTGTCGTGAATGAACCGAGCTCTTCTCGATCAATGAAACTCGCATCCAACCTCGATCGGATGGGAGTGGAAAATGAAGTGTTATTGCAAAGTGATGGAACCTATTTGAACACATTTTTTGTTCAAGAGTTTGATCGTATTCTCCTCGACGCTCCATGTAGTAGTGAAGGATTTGGAAGAAAAGATTCTACGTTTTTTGAAAAGATGTGGAGTGAGAAAAAGATCTTTGAAGCGGCAAAATTGCAAAAGAAACTTATCAAAGCTTCCTTTGAAATGCTCTCTCCTGGAGGGACAATGGTGTATTCTACCTGCACATCTGCTCCCGAGGAAAACGAGGCTGTAGTGCAATATCTCATCAACACCTTCGGCGATCATGTGGAGATTTTGCCTATCGATTTGGGAATGATTCCTCATCACACAGGAATTACAAAATTTGGAACCGACACATTTGATTCAGAGATTGTGAAAAATGTCCGACGAATCTTTCCACATTTGAGAAGTGACACATGGAACAGTGAAATTTTCTTTATCGCAAAAATAAAAAAGACCGCTCCCCTCTCTCTTGGAGCAAAGAAACCAGCGCCTCTCAAATCCTCAACTCAAATCTTGGGGAAGAATCAAAGCGCCACCGTCATCGCGAAACTGTGCAAAAACTTTGGCTTTGGTCGAAAACTCTTTGAAAAGAAAGTAATTCTTGAACGAAATGACACGCTCTTTCTTACAACAAAAACCGCCGCTCAATTTGCGGTTCATCATCCTTATCGTAGAGCCGGACTCCCAATGATTGATAAACACGAAAACATCATGTCGCCCTTTGCCATCCATTATGGATCACTCGCCACAACAAATAGAATTGAACTGACGACAGAAGAAAAAGAACGATGGTTGGAAGGATTTGATATTGCTCTTTCAAAACCATTGGAAAAACCTGATGGAACCGAAATATTTGTGCAGTACAAAGAATTCTGCCTTGGTCATGGAAAGGTCTTAAACAAGGGAAAGAAACTCAAAAATAAGTTAGATCGAAGTTTGGTATTTTAAATATTTTACTCAAAATTATTTTTTTATCTAACAATGAGCCGTTTACCATCATAAAGATACCCAATATCATTTTTATATTCTTCCATGTTTTTACTTGAATATTCTTTAATTGTTCCATCTGGTTGCTCATACTTAAGGATCCCTTGGTCAAAAGTGATTCGTTTCCGAATTTCTAGAGATTCAGGGATATAGAATTTATGATCTGTAGAACTTGTACAACGGTAACTTTTTAAGTTTGGAAAATCAGCTAAACAAAAAGAAAGAGGTGGTGCAACAATCTTTTCTATATTTTTTAATGTTGGAGGAATAGTTTGGATATTTGCAAAAGGAATAAAAAGAACCTTTAATTTCTTCAAATTCCCTGGCACAGAAGATATCTGAGAAGAATTACTATCAAAATGTTCTACGTTTACTAATTTATCAGAAATTGCATGCAGATTATCACCGGCAAGTACACTCTTTAAATTTTTTGCAACAGAATCCGGAATCACTGAAAAAGAATCTTTTCCAAATGAAATTATTTTTTCTAGTTTTGTAAATGTTGGAGGGATTATTTTCAGTTGATCTGCTTTTAAATACGTTAAATTCACTAAAGTATCTGGTAGTTCTGTTAAGACGCCTGCGTTTAAATATTCTAAATTCGTTTGTTTTGATAAATCCTTTAGTATATTCAGATCATCTGCATTACTAAAAGAAATCTTTAATCCTTTAAGATGAGGATATTTGTTAATATCTACTTTTGTAGAATATGTATAAATTTCTGTTAGTTTGGTAAACGTTTTAGGGATCGGAGCATGTTGAGTTGCTATACATTCTAGATTTACTAATTCTTTTGGAATTTTATCCCTATCCCACATTGATACTCCCACAAGATTTTCTTTATATAGTAGAGCTATATAAGCAGGTACATTTGCCTGAAGTGCTGTTAATCTCAACCTTGGTACTTGACTGAAAAATGCTAGTTCTTCCGAACTTGCACCAATATCATAAAGTTGATAATCACTTAGTTGTTCAGGATTTTTTATTTCTATTCCATAAGACTTTCCCAATTCTTCATAGGAGGTCCAACAATTTCTTGTATCGCATGCTTTTGTTACATAACATTTCCCATTTACGAACTTTGTTTTTAGCCCTGTTCTTAAACCTTCCTGTACGCACAATTCAGGTAATATTTCTTTTGATGTAACCATTTCCCATGCATACTCATTCGTTTCTTCTGAATTAAAAATTGCAGAACTTATTGTTTCACTCATTGGAACTGGTTGCTTTTCCTTAGAAGAATTCTCTTCTTCCTTTTCATATTCATCATTTCCTAATAATATTTTCAAGTTTTTCAAAATAAGCCCAATCAAACTTCCAAATTGACCTCCAACCTTTGGATTATCACTCAATAATTTTTCTGTAATTATCGGCTTTAACACTGAATCTACTTTCTTTAATTCTTCTACTTGATTATGTATAACCGATTCAGAAAGAACTGTATTATGCTTAGCCTCTTTCGGAGAATGCTTTATTATGTCAGATTGTTGATTTGCTATGTCCATTTTTTAAAAATTGGGAAAAGCTTTCTCCAATATATTTAAAGTACACTCATCCTTTTTTAAACTCTCTGTTTCCTTCTTTTCAAGACTTTTTCGTAATGCAAAACTTTTGAGGTTTTGAAATAAATTCTTATTTTTCTTAAGTGCGTTTTTCAAAATTTCATCTTGTTGCTTATCCACATAGCTAACAAGATTAAAGAGCTGCTTTAATTTCTTTTCACTTAATGTTTTCAAAGATTCAAGGATTTTTTGTTTTTGTGACTCTGTAAAAACAAAGCTCTCGAATAACATTTTTTTTATTTTATCTTTCATTTTTCAATGCGAATATTTTTATTTTACCACAACATTGAATAATTGGCATAAATTAATACTTCTTATACTCCGAGCCTCAATTTGCTTATTCATAAATAATAAAGCAATATAAGACTAGATAATATTTTCAGTATGAAAAAATTCTTTTCTGTTTTCGTCCTTCTTTCTTTTATGGGATTGCCTGTCATGCAGGTTTTTGCGATTTCTCCTCAGGAAGTAAATGCAATCCTTTCTAAAAAAAGAGATCCGTATACGCAAAGTATCCTCAAAGCTCATAAGCGAGCTATCGAGCAAAGAACAAATAAAAAAACAACAAAAATAACAGGAGGATTGTGGCGACAAACACAAAGTCTTGAAGAATCAGCTGTTCGAACTCGCCCCAGTTATACCGCTGAGTCCTTTCGCATGAAACCAATTCAAGCAACTCCCTCTAGAGTAAAAACTGATCGACGAAGGACAGGAATAACTCAACGACGGATTAATCAACCACGACTCTGGTCTCGTCGACAGACAGAGAATAAAGAACGTCGTATACGAAAATTTAATCGAGGGGGCGATGCCTTTAAACAAAATATCGGAGAAAATAAAACAACAACAACACAACAACGAGCCAGTTATCTCAAACGAAAACGATACGAATACAATCCACTTGATTCCAAATAAGAATTCAATATTCTTCACCCGATGAAAAAAATTGTTATTTTAGCTATGGCTCTCTCATTATTTGGTTGTGGATCAGATACTCCATCTGATACAAATTCAAATACCAATATTGATTCCGAAACCATTGAAACTGTTGATATAGGAGCGACATGTGGAGGAATTGAAGATATTAAATGTAGTTCAAAACTTATGTGTAAACGAGAGAAACAAGTTGCTGAAGCAATGGGAACATGTGTCGACACGGTTATCGATAAAGATCTTGAATGTGCACAAACAAAAGCTCCTGTGTGTGGACTCAAAGACCGAAATAAAAATGGCTACCTCAATGAATGTGAAGCAAGAAGGCATGGTGCCGAAATTTTAAACGAAGGCTTTTGTAAAATAGAACCTGAAAAAAAGAATAACTGTAAAGCTCATGTCCTTGGTATTGGAAACTGTGAGCTGTTTGCCATTGGATATGAATTTGATGGGAAACAATGCCAAGAAGTTGGCGTGGCAGGATGCGAAGCAGAGATTCCGTTTGCAACGATGAAAGATTGTCAGATGGAGTGCTTGTAGAAATTGTCGATTTCGGATTGCGGATTTCAGATTTGTAAACCCCGTCATCCTCGCTTGGCGAGGATTCTGTTACTTACATTTCGTTCAATTTGAGCAAAGAGAATTATCCTCACACAGATTAATTCAATACTTCTGTAAAAACGATAACAACTCATAGGATTGCCGCCAAGCGACAATGACGAAAAAAGAGTGTAACTTCTTTAGCTCTTAGAATTTCATAGCTCCTCTGTTCTTTTTAGTGCCGCTTCTGATGCTTTTTGAACGAGACTATCTATATCTGCCTCATTGAAAACACGAAGCGCTTGTTCTGTTGATCCTTTGGGCGACGTGACCTTTTCTCGCCACACACTGCACGAATCATCTGGATTTTTTTGAAGAATTTCACCCGCTCCGATGAGGGTTTGTTTCACCAAGAGTTCTGACTGCTCGGGGGTAAATCCAAGCTTCTCCCCTGCTCGTTGCATGGCTTCTGCAAAACGGAAAAAGTACGCTGGCCCGCTTCCAGAAATCGTACTCATCGAATCAATCTGCTCTTCTTGTTCAAGTTCTAAAACCGTTCCCCCAGCTTCAAGGAGGACTCGAACGGTTGATTGTTCACTCTCTGTGAAAGCGGTATCAAAAAAGAGTCCCGTCATCCCTTTTCCAACAAACTGTCCTACATTAGGCATGATCCGCGCAATCTTTGTCTGTGGAAATTTTTCCGCAATGAGCGTACTATTTTTCCCTACAAGCATTGATATCACTACCATTCCTTCTTTTGGAGTGAATTGAATATCGGTTAAGTTCTGCGGTTTAAAGCCGAGAAATAAAATATCGCAATCCTCTATATCTTTGGAATTGGTGGTCGTCACAACACTGTATTTTTCCTTCAATACCTGCAATCGTTCTGCGGTCTTATCGCAGATGATAATATCTGAAGAACCGCAAACACCTTTCTTTAGAATTCCACTCAAGAAAGATTCACCCATATTTCCGCAGCCGAAAAAACCAAGTTTCATCACATAATATTGTGTCAGGTTTTGACTTTTCCCGCAAAAAAAGAAAAATAAGGATGTTATGAGATTCATTGCAAAAATATTCCTCGTTATATTGCTCAATGCCGTCGTGTTTTGGGTATTGGACACAAAGGTCTTCCTTGATAAATTCATTATTTCAGGAGCTATTGAAGGATACTTTTTTGTTGCTGTGGTCTTTGCGATGCTCAATCTCTTTATCAAACCATTCCTCAATCTCATTACGCTCCCCTTCCGTCTCCTGACGCTTGGGCTTTTGGGATTCTTTTTAAATGCCTTTATGTTGTGGTTACTGGAACGAAGTGTGAACTTCTTAGAAATGTTCAACACACAACTCGAAATAGATGGGATTGCCACTTATATATTGGCAGGAATCGTACTGTCGGTGCTCAACACGTTATTTAATTGGTTGAGAAGCTAGCGCAAAATGTAAAAGGCAAAAGGCAAAATGTAAAAAAAAATTCTAAATTCTAATGTTAAAATTCTTGCCTTATTTTTTCATTACAACATTGGATATTATTTTTACATTTAATATTTAACATTGGCGTTCATTCCTTCTTGCAAATTTTCAAAGAACCACTACACTCCCCGCGGTTTTTTCGAGAAATAACATGTTTAAAATTTTCTACATCATCATCACGATTCTCTTTATTGTTGTTGTTATTATGCAACAAAAGAATGCAACGCTTGGCTCAATGATGGGCGGAGATGCAGGGGATGACATGGTACAAACACGACGAGGTGGGGAGAGATTCCTTCACCAAGCAACGATTGTTCTCGCTGTTATTTTCATTGTGGGAGGCCTCTACGCGATGCTTCTTGCATAAACATTTCTTATGCGCCGATCTTCTGTTGGTATCCGTTCGCGATGGGGGTTCATTCTGATTATTGGAATTATCTTCTTTGTCGCCCTTATTTGGATACTGTGGCATAGATTTTTCTTATCACACTCCGAGTTCATTCCCACAAACGGAGGAATGTTCACTGAATCAACCATTGGATCCCAACGAAACTTAAATCCCCTTTCTCCAGATACAACGTTATTTGATCGAGATTTGGGAACATTAATCTTTTCAGGACTGCTTCGATATGATCCATCATCAGGAGAAATTGCGGACGGATTGGCTCATTTTCGTATTTCTGAAGATTCCAAAACCTACTTTCTGACACTCAAAAACTCAGCTAAGTTTGGAAATGGAGACGCTGTAACAACTGATGATGTACTCTTTACCTTTGAAAAGGTGATCCAACACCCAGATTTTGCAAATCACATTCTGCGAGATGCTTTTGAATACGTGTCCCTCAATGTTGTGGATGAGAAAACAATCTCCTTTGTTCTCCCTGAACAAAACGTGTTTTTCCTTTCCCTCCTGACAACCCCAATTTTCCCTGCGAAATATTTTAAGAACGCGCTTATTGAAGAAGTGACCGATCCTGATTTTTCTTTTAACAAAAACCCTGTCGGTGCTGGACCGTTTAAATTAGAGAATATTGTTCCCAACAATGATGGGAGTTTCCGTGTGTTTCTAGAACGAAATCCTCATTTTTATGGGAAAAAGCCATTTATCAAACACTTGGTATTTTACGTCTATCCGAAGTTTGAACACTTAAATGTTGCCCATCCGTGGACAACATTCTTTTCCAAAATTCCATTCGTACGACTCGAAGATTTTGAGCAAAAAATATTTAAAGAATACCAACTCGAATCACTCTACTCCAGACGAGAATACATTCTTCCTCGGTTTGCGGCACTGTTTTTCAACCTTGATAGAGAAACAGGGATTGAAGTTCCTTCAATGAGAAAGGCTCTCAGTATGGGGGTTGAGAAAGAGAAAATCTTGGAGAATGCTCCGGGATGGAATCCGATCGATTCTTTTTTCTTTTTTGAAGGCGTAGAAAATTGGCATGATTCTGATTTTCCTGCTGCTCGAACCTCGCTTCGAGATGGTGGATTTCCGTTTAATAAAACAAAAGAAACACGAACAAATGCAAAAGGAGACATTGTCTCACTCAGACTTATCACTTCTACCGCACCGCCTCTCTATACAATCCTCGCGCAAGATATCGCTCGAACGTGGGAAAAAGAACTCTCTCTGAAAATCGAATTTGAAGCACTGACTCCAGAAGATTTTCAAAAAGCACTCCGTGAAAGAGATTATGACATCGTTCTCTTTGGACAAAACTTCTCTGAGAATTTCGATTCGCTTTCAACTTGGCATTCGTCACAATCTGATGAATTGAACCTCTCAAATCTTACCAATAAAGATGTTGATTTTTTGATTGATGAAGTGCGATTTTCAGGAGCACAAACCGATCTTTTTGCTCTCAATGAGAAACTCACAGAGATACTTCCTGCTGTCCCTCTTGCAACGCCAAAATACAACCTCCTTGCTTCTGAGCAACTCCTTGGATTTTCAGAAACCTTTGGCAAGATCCGATCTCACTCTGATCGATTTCTCGGGATTGAGAATTGGTACTTTTATGAGAAACGAGATTGGGATCTAGAAGAAGGAACCTCAAAACTCGTCGGATTTTTCCGATGGATATTTGGTTTCGAAGAAACAGTCACGCATGAAGAAAATATCACCCCGGACACTCCAGAATCTTGAGTTACAAAACCAAGAAAAAACAACTTCTCCGGAAGCAAAGAATATTCTTGCGCTTGATTATGGAGAGAAGTTTTGCGGACTCGCCTTCTCACCAGACGGCATCTGTGCGTTTCCTTTAGAAGTCGTAGAAACTGGAGTAATTGAAAAACGAATGAAAGAAATTATGAACAATAAAAGTATTCATAGTCTCATTATTGGACTCCCTCTCTTTCCCGATGGAAAGGAAAATAAGTTGTGTGGCGTTATTCGAATATTTGCGAAGAAATTTGAATCACTCGTTCCCGTAGAATTTATAAATGAACGCTATTCTTCTAAATTGGTCGTCCCTCAACAAGAGAAACGAATCGACGATTTTGCAGCTGTGAAAATTTTAGAGTTCTCATTTGCAAAAAAATGATATAATTCTGGCAAGATGCGCGAAAATATGACCCCATCGCAAATCGAAAAATGCGTATTAAAGGCGCAAAAAGGAGATGAGAGTAGTTTTGCTCTTCTCTTCGATTCCTTCTATGACAAAATTTCTCGGTATGTTCATTTTCGTGTAGCGCAAGAAGACGTAGAAGACATTGTGTCGGACGTTTTCCTCAAAGTTGTGGAGAAACTCAATACCTACAAACCAAACCCTAAGGCGAGCTTCCAGTCGTGGATTTTTCGGATTGCACACAATCGCGTGATTGATTTCTACAGGCAGAAAAAGGAGCTCCTCGGAAAACAGGACGATGACGGCAATGATTTCTTTCTTCAAATTCCTGATGACAATCTGCGTCCTGATCAGCAAACCAATCTCAATCTCGATGTGAAAAAGCTCTATAAGATGCTCAAACAGTTGCCAAACGTACAACGAGAGATTCTTGAATTCAAATATTTAGAAGGATTTTCGAATGCCGAAGTCGCTCAGATTACTGGAAAAGCCGAAGGGAATATTCGGGTGATTCAACTCCGTGCACTACGAGAAATTAGAAAAAGGTGGTAGTGCTCGAGTTCGAACTTTGTAAAGTCCCTTTTAAGACAAGTTCGAACTCAATTGAAAATTACTAATTGTTCTGTACAATCGCCCCAGAATGGAAGACAAAGCTAAAAAAGTCATCGCAGAATTCGAAGAAATCGAACGTCAGCTCGCGAACCCCGACGTGTATTCAGATCAAAAAAAATTCGTTGCGCTCTCGCAAAAACGCAAACAACTAGAATTAAAAGTAGAACTCGCCCAAGCATTTGAAACATTTTCTCTGCAAAAAAAAGATGCTGAAAACATGATTAAAACAGAAACCGAAGCAGAAATCATCGAAATGGCGAAAGCGGAATTGGAAGAAGCCAAGAAGATGATTCCTGAACTCGAAGAGAAACTCAAAGTAGCTCTCATTCCGCGAGATCCAAAGGACGATGCCAATGCTATTGTGGAAATCCGTCCTGGAGCGGGAGGGGATGAATCTGCACTATTTGCGGAAGAATTGTCGAGAATGGTGTTACGATTCTCAGAAGAACAAGGATTCAAAGCAGAGATCATGAGTGAGACTATAAATGACGGCGGAGGATTGAAAGAAATGATTTTCAGAGTGGAAGGATTTGGAGCGTACGGAAAATTGAAATTCGAAGGGGGTGTCCATCGTGTACAACGAATTCCTGTGACTGAATCACAAGGACGCGTTCATACTTCAGCTGTTTCAATCGTAGTAATGCCAGAAGTTGAAGAATCCGAAATTGAAATTAAAGACAGCGACGTTCGTGTTGATGTGTACCGAAGTTCTGGATGTGGAGGGCAGAGTGTGAATACGACTGATTCTGCCGTCCGATTAACCCATGTTCCTACTGGACTCGTGGTAACCTGTCAGGATGAGAAGTCCCAGTTAAAAAATAAACACAAAGCATTCAATGTGTTGCGAGCACGACTCGCTGCCATGGAAGAAGAAAAAAAGATGAAGGAACTCGGAGAAAAACGACTCGTACAAATCGGATCAGGAGATCGAAGTGATAAAATCCGAACGTACAACTTCCCGCAAGACCGAGTAACCGATCACCGAATCGGACAAAACTTTTCAAATCTCCCATCCATTATGGAAGGAAATATTGAAAAAATTGTGGAAGCCTTGGCGATGGAGGAGCAAAAGAGTTTCTTGGAATAAAAATATTCGTTTCAGAATTCTTCTTTCTTAAGCAGCAATTTTTTTTAGTTCGTTTTCTAATAGGAAAGGTCGTCCTTCATTTTTTTCTAAAAGTTTTTCCTTATACTCATCGATAGAAATAAAATCGATTGGAATTTCTAATTCTTTAGCCAATCTTTTCAATGGACAAGCTTTATTGCAAGAGTCTTTTACGTGCGCACAAAACACCTCTATCCTTGACTCACCTCTTTTAGTTATCTTACGAGCGTTTAGACTTGCAGATATATCTGAATCCGTCTCTTGCGTATTATTTCTTCCACAAGACAGTCTTGTGAAATTCTTGTTAATAACTTTTAATTTGTCGTCTTGCCATTTCGTCCCTGTCGGACATGATTCCAAATAACGTTCTCCTGTTTTTAATTTCGATTTATCCGAAACAACTCCCGATTTGTTTCCAAAAATTTCTGCGCCCATATTTTTAATTATTATGAAATGAAAATTTATTTTTTAAACGCAACACCTGTAGGAATTAAACTACAAGTGTCATGACCCATCTCATTAAAACAGAACGGCAAGAAATATATCTCCTCAAACAGAAAGGATATTCTCTTCGAGAGATA
>Ga0207996_1002593_pt1 | contig 10763 bp, 9 predicted proteins | sample AntAceMetag02UKG_FD_184773 | JGI IMG/M metagenome (GOLD analysis project Ga0207996, IMG submission 184773) | Saline lake microbial communities from Ace Lake, Antarctica - Antarctic Ace Lake Metagenome 02UKG (SPAdes) (version 2) | ecosystem: Environmental > Aquatic > Non-marine Saline and Alkaline... | reverse complement strand
AAATCCTAATGAAGTTTTGTTATCCAAAACAAAATTAGGACAAGCTTCGCTTGAATTCAGTTGAAATGCCCTGTGGCGTAAGCCCAGGGATATTTACTTTTTCGGTATTCTCAATGTTACTTCTGCGAAAACTTTGCATCTTCCTCGCAATATTTTGCTTTTCTATCAAATTAAAAATTTTCGTATTTCCGGACCGATGTTTTTTCGTGACGCGATGAGGAGTATTCACGCGACTGTGGAGAATTTTTAGAAGGAAGTCGACAAGTTAACGAGTCGACGAGTTTACAAGCTAGTTTTAGGTTTTTTTTTGATTTTCGTTCTTTACAGCGATTTCAAGTTCGCGGAGAGTAGTTTCTATTTTTTTGCCCAATTTGTGTTTACGAATTTTCACGAGATCAAACGCTGCGAATTCAGGAAACGTGCCTCCAAGTGCAGGAATCCCTCTTTTGTCCCCAGCTTCATTAAGAACATCTTTTATTTTTTTTGTAATTTTTGGGAATGTTTCTAATGCATGCGCACTAAATTGGAATGCCGCAATTCCATCAACTGATATTTCTTCTGCAAAAAGAGTGATTGAATCTTCAATCCCGACATCAAAAATAAATTGTGCCGTTTTTTTTGTGAAAAAATCAAATGGTAGTTTTTGTTTTCATAAGGCTCTTTTAGTTATTCTTGCAAGAGTTGTCAAGCTCAAAGCCCCAATCTTCAAAAAAAGTATTGTCATTCCCTCGAAGGAGGGAATCCAGGACTCTCCTTTTTGTAAAAAATATCTAATGTCACATTATTCTAAATTATGTTTCTTTGTTAGACCTAGGTCCCCGTCTTCACGGGGATGACAAAGGGGGAGTTTGATTTTTCTCACTGACAACGTACAATTTCTGCGATGAAACAAAATATTAAATTTTTCGGAATCCTCAATGTCACTCCGGACAGTTTCTCTGACGGGGGAGAATTTCTCGACATGGAGAAAGCGCTAGAACACGCGCATACATTAATTCTCGATGGAGCAGACTTCATTGACATCGGAGGAGAATCAACGCGTCCGAACGCAGCACCCATTAATTCAACACAGGAGTGGGAGAGAGTGGGAAGCATTCTTGAACAACTTGTGAAAGCCTACCCAGGACAGATATCTCTCGACACCAGAAATGTAGAAACAGCTGAGAAATTTCTCGATCTCGGGGGAACAATCCTCAATGATGTATTGGGATTTCAGAATCCAGAAATGCGAGCGTTGGCACCCAAATTTGAAACAATAATCCTCATGCACTTCCCAGGAGAAACGGTGGAAGATGTTCATTTTCAGCAGATTGATTCACCAGAACAAGTCAGGGACGAGCTCTTGAAACGCAAGGCAGAACTGCTTGAAGCAGGCGTTTCTGCAGATGCCATCATCCTCGATCCAGGGATTGGATTTGGAAAAACAATGGAGTGTAATCGGGCATTATTGAAATTCGGAGAACTCCTTCCAGATGAGCACGTTCTGATCGGGCACTCTCGGAAGCGATTCTTGGGCGATGACCGGTTTGAGATCGAACCCAACGTGGAAGCTGGAAAAATTGCCATTGATTCTGGCGCAATGTATCTACGGGTGCACGATATAAAAGGATACCCCTAAAGGTACTGTTTCGCGACCTCTGGAAAAACATGCACTAAATCCTCTGCGGTGAGCATGCATTGTTTTTGGTATAAAAATTCTCCACATTTTCCCCAAAGAAATGTGGCGGTTTTCAAAACCTCAAACGGTTCGAGATGTTGTCCAGCCAAGCCCGCTACAATTCCAGACAACGCGTCCCCAGAGCCACCAACGGTCATTCCTGGTGTTCCTGTTTTATTTTCATGCCACTCCTTTTTGGGACCGGCAATGAAATCAACAGGGCCTTTTTTTAGAATGAAGCAGTTATGCTTTTTTGCCATTGCCTTCACATTTGCGCTGGTTGCCGATGCTTCGAAAACCCGTTCAAACTCTCTATCATGAGGAGTAAGTATCATCGGAATGTCTCTCTTCACATTCAGAATCTCAGGGATTAAACCATCGGCATCAATAACAACTGGAATCCTGACTTGTTCCAGAATTTTTATAAGTGCTTTGTGTGAACTACTTCTCGTTCCGAGCCCGTTCCCAATAAGAAGAACATCACAATGTTTGGATTCATTTACGATGTGTGGAACATCTTTCTCATTCAAAAAATTCTCTGCGAATTCTTTCACAATAAAATTCAAACTCGCGTTTCTTGCCACAGTGGCATGCTTCGGTGGCACAAAAAGAAAGAGGAGATCAGCACCAGTTTTTTCTGCTCCGAGTCCCGCTAATATCGGGGCACCATGAAAGATTTCGTTTCCCCCAACAACGAGAATCCGCCCATTCTGTCCTTTGTGCGTTTTTTTATCGCGAAGAGGAAATGAAATATTATTTGCCATCTGTTTCCAGATAAAAGAAAATCTTGCAAAACACAAGTAAAAAAGGGAACAGAGTTGCTTGCACTAAACAAAATAACGTGGTATAATAAACAAAAGATTTGACAAGATTTATAAATCTCTTAGTATTTCTGCACTTATGGACAACAACTTCAATCGTCTCAACGAAGAAATCAAAGCCGAAGGACTCGGTGAAGGGATTTCTGAACTTGGAGAAGTTTTGGACGCAAATACAGAGAAGATTTCAGAAGTGGTTGGAAAAGCAGGAGAGAATAAAGCGACACAAGTAACAGCGAAGAAAGAAGCGGTGAAGACATCATCTCTTTTTGAGAAGATCTCAGATCTTTTGTTTACAGCAAAAGCAAAAGCAAAAGCAATTGTCTTACCATCACAAGAAATTCAACGAAAACGAGTAGGACATTCTTTAGAAAAAGAAACAAAGAAACTTCTTCGAAAGGCGAAAAAAATTCAAAATGCACGGCACTTTTCTGCTCACGCATTAGAGCAAGTGATTCAAGAGATTCGATATCTCCAACGGTTGATTGCAGAACTTTTCTCAATTGCAGCAGAAAGATTAGAAACACTGTACAAGCAATACGTATTACGGGTAGCGTAATTTTTTGACTTTTACACTCGAAAGCATTACGTTCTCGGTGCTTTTTTTGTAAAAACAAACATGAAAAAAATCTTCGTTATCCTTCTCGGTATTTCATTTGTGGGAGCATTTTTTACAACCTCAACATTTGCAGCAAATTCGACTGCTCGTTTTAGAGGATCAACTCGATATTATCAGAGTATGGATGCTTTCTCACAATCGAGTAAGCAAACAACAGGTCTCTATAGATATTCGTCACGACGATTACGTACGACTACAAACTGGAATTTGCTACAACAAAAAAGCGCAGACTCCAGAACAGTTCCAACAACTCAACGTCGTGTATCAACGCGATCACGATTTTCAACAAGTAAGGCACCGTTGATACAATCACAACGGAATATGAAAGATGAGTATACCTCTTTTAAAGCTCAGAACATTGCTTTTAGTATTTCTCTTCCTGAGGAATTTGAGATTGTTTCCGATACACTTACATGGGAAAACGGAGAATTCATTTTCCAAAACGGAAATGCAAGAATAAAACTCATGGCAACAAAAGATCGTTGTGATAAAGGAGTGGATTATTGTCTCAGGGCAAAATCAGATGCAGCTCTCAAAACATTTCAAGAAACATTACCAAAAATGGTTATGAGGAAGAATAAAACTATTTCTCTTGATTCAAATCAGGCACAGATAAAGAAGGAAAATATGGGGTGGTTTGTAGATTTATATGCTCGTGATTATGGAGCAGGGCAATTAACATTCTTTGATCCTATTAACGAATTTGTTTGGATTCTTTCGATTACCGATCCGTATCATTCAACAGGTCTTTTGAAAAATGATCGTGATCTCTCCAAGATTTTTGCATCACTTATGCAGAAGTCAGTTATTAGTAGTAAAACCTCTCGAACGAGTTTGAGTAATATCTTTGGAATACGAAATAGAAGTACAGGAAAAAACACGCAGAACAAATCTTCACTCGCCTATGGAAATAGTTCTGTTAAAGAATTTGTAGCAGAAAAAGTACCGTTTCATATTTCACTTCCAAATGGATTTGAACTGGTTTCCGATACTATTGAGCGAAGCATGGGAGTAATGAGCTTTGCGAAAGAGTTAGAAACAGTCACGGTTACTGCGATGGAGGACTTGTGTGATGATCAAACACCACGATTGATTCGTCGATGTATTGATGGACATGCGGCAGTATTGAAGAAAGAATTGCAAATGGAATTTCCAGATGCTCGTATTCTTCAAGATGAGAATGCGCAAGTACAGTTGGTGGATGTTTATAATTCAGGACAAAATTCTCGCCAAACATCTTCAGTGAAAGAGCACATAGGGAAAATTGTAGTCCTTCGAGAGAAGGGGAAACGAATGGGATATTTTGTATTTGCAGAACCAGAAATAGGACATGTCTGGAAGGTGCGAATGGAGGCACCAGAAAACAAAGAGGCCTTTCTTAGCGATGTTCGACAGAAGACAAAGATAATTAATTCGCTCTTTTTCGAAATAGAGAAATAGCATTTCTTTAAAAAAGAACTTGACAAAATATTGGTTTTCATTTAAAAGTCTTCTTGAAACAAAAAAAGAAATAAAAAAACATTAAAGATATTCTCTTTAATGACCTATTCTTTTTCTTCACTATGAAAAAAACATTAGCACTCGGTCTCGGTTTGGCCATTCTTGGAGCCTCTATTATATCTTTCGTTAGCGCATCACGAGATGCTTACCATGTGTACATGTACCAACAAGGACGACAAACACAGGCACCAAAAGCACCTCAAAAAAGAGTGCGAGTATTCTCTCGTCGTACAGGAGCTTTTACGCAACCACGACTATATCGAAGAGATTCAGAGAGACACGGAATAAATCATTCGCAAAATACACGATATTTGCAAGGTGATATTCGAAATCGAGAATCGGTTCAACGTTCACGATTGGAAATCTATAATTACCGAATGGTTCGACCATCAAGTGATCGAATTATAGGAGGAGCACAAGCAAATGCTCACCGACGAGACATTATGACATTTCGACGAACAATTGATGCTATTGAGAAATATTCTACATACGAAAATGAAAAATTCTCTTTGAAGATTCCTTTTGGATGGAAAGCGAGTGTGGAGGATGCTCATGCATTTATTCACCCACGATCTGATTACAGTGTAAAGGTTCGACACGTTGAAAAAGTTTGTACAGATACTGGATTTCAAGGATGTGTCATCACTCTTTCAAAAGATCAAAACCACAAAAATCCTGCAGAAAAAATTGCAGTGACAGGACCAATAGAACGACAATCACACTTTTTCGGAACGGTCCTTAATAGATCACTTCAAACACGAACGTACACAGAAAGTTTCTCTGCTGAAGTAGCAGGAAAGGATTTGTACATCGCTCGACACTTTGTAGCTGACCTTGAAGGAGGTGTTTACATTATTGAAACACGAACAGCATTCAAGAATGCAGCTCAATTCCTCGGAGTGAGTAAGACAGTATTTGATTCATTTCAAGTTTACCCATTAGATAAATAATTTTTGACAGCAAATCTACTTAGAAAATCCCCCGCATTGCGGGGGATTTTTTTTATCCGAAAGTTGAAAAAAATACGTTTTCTGAAAGAATAGTCATGATTGAAACGTATTACATCGTACTAATGAAAAATAAAAAAATACATATCGTTCTCTTTTCTTTCTTCGTGATGGCGCTTATTGGTGTCTCTACCGCTGAAGCGATCACGTATTCAAATAGCTCCGATTACTGGACAACCTGGAGAAATAATCTAACGAGTCGAACAAATGCTACAACGAGATATAGATCTTCTCGTCGGCGATCAATTAATTGGGGACCAGGGTATTATCGTTCTAAAAATAGAAGTGTGAAACCCGTATCTACCAGTACGATTCCTTATCGATCAAAAGCGACGTATCCAACGTACAACAGTCGATCAAGAATGACCACTCCAACCGTGAAATCAAAATACGTATTAGGGGTGAGTGTGATTTCAACAGAACAATCTCAACCCATTGCCATTATCGATAAAACACCAATTCGAGTATTTCAATTAGGTGTAAATAATAAAAGCACCGTGCGAAAAAATAGTTTCGCAGAAGCATTGAAACTCGATACGATGACCTTTCAAATGTTTTCAAATACGGGAATTGCCGCGGATCCTCGCATGTTTGAACTCGGCGTATCAGAAACTTCAGGAAACGGAGAACCAACCTATTTTCAATTCAATCGGAATGGAAAAGTGACCCTCAAATTTAACAATGCTCGTGTAGCCAAAGGAGAGGGGATTGAATTGGGGATTGATGTGCGCGTAGAAAATACAGCAAATACACCAAGAATTCCAGGAGCCTTTAAATTAAGACTGCTGAGTGCAACGGCTTCCACAGAACAGGGGGGAACAAGAGTAACTCCACAGATTGTAAAAAACCCCCTTTCGGAAAATATTGCATTTACTCCTGGTGCAGCTGTGTCGACAGGAGAAACGCCTATTGTAGGAACGACATCATCCTCTACGGAAATTTTTGGGAGAATTGTTTCGGCAAGCGAACGTGTCTTTGCACTCGCCCTTAATTTTGAAGCGCATTACGATGATATGATTATTGAGGAAATAACGGTACACAATGAAATAGCAGGGAATGATATCGATAAGTATGTAGATAATGTTTATTTAATAGATACGGTATCTGGGCAGACTCTTGGACAAGCTAAATTTACCCAAGGAACCGCGACATTTCGACTTTTTAGTCCATTTCGGGTAAATAGAGAACAAGAACGTCATATTGGGTTTAAAATTCAAATAGAGGATCGTGTAGACACAGGACGATATGATACGCGATTTCGATTAGGAGTAGCACCATCAGGGGTTGTTGTTCGAGGGATTGGGTCTGGACGAACGTTGCCAGATAGTTACAAAAACTTTTTTACAGATACACATACATTCCTTGCTGTGCAGTATGGAGGAGGGGTAGAAATTAAGCCATCTTCTGTGCAACCAAGTGGGTTTTCTGTAACAGAAAATATGGAACGCATTTACCAATTCAAAATTTCAAATCCAGATGTAAAAGAAATTTCTATCGGTCGATTGTCGTTGGATGTTCGGCTTTTTGGAATGGATTTTTCAGGAGGGAGGTCAGCGGATGACTTTGAACTCAAACAAATGGAACGAGGGCGAGAAATATCAGGAGAAGCTTTTATACCGACGGTAGGGTCTGGGAATACGATTACTTTCGATACAGGAACGGAACTCAGGATTCCTCGACATGGAGAAATGGAATTTGCACTCAAAGCAAAACTTGTTGATATCGTGAGCGGAAATTCAGATATGGATTCGGTTTTTGTTCAAATACTTGGAGATTCAACACTGACCACAGGGAAACTCGAAACGATTCGTGCAAACAATGCGCAATTCATCTGGTCAGATCATTCTGGACGACCACATACGTTGAATTCTACAGATTGGTTGTCAGGATATAAAATATCAGGACTTCCGACATCGACGACAAGAAATTATCGATCAAGAAGGTGAGGAAATTTTCAATTTTCAATGTACAATTTTAAATTTTTATAAGAAGTTTTTCTAAATTGAAAATTGAAAATTGGCAATTTATGGTTTTCCTCTCTTGTAAACAGGTCTTATCTATGGTATAATGACAGGAATTATTTATACATGGCACTCAAGAAATTCCATTTTGAAGCAATCTCAAAAGAAGGGAAAAACCTTTCAGGATTTTTGTTTTCAGAAAATGCCAAAGCCGCTCGTGTAAAGCTAAAATCAGAAGGGAATATTGTGCTGGAGCTCGAATTATTTGTAGCAGAAAAGAAGAAAAACAGCGACCTTCAGGAATTTGAATTTCAAGCGAAAGCCTCTGATGGACGAACCGTTCATGGAGAAATCGAAGCGCAAACGCAATATGTTGCCTATCGGAAATTGAGAATGGAATACGATTTTCAATTGGAATATTTGGTAGTAAAGGATCTTCCATTTGAACAAAAAGAAGCACTTAAGAAACAGGGAGTTGATTCGCAATTAAAGCTTTTATTTGAACAAGATGAAGAGGCTCAAAAAACAAAAGTAATAAAAAAGAAAAAAGTAAAAAAAGGAAAAGTTGAACAGATGCTTGAAGATAGAGAGGATGAAATGCACTTTCTTCAGGCGCAAACAGAGGTGATTACCACAGCGGTGAAGAAGCTTCTAGGGGAGCATTCAACGTACTTAAATGCAGAGAAACAACGACATATCCAAGTGGATTTGGATCGATTATCTCGACTCCGACAATCGAGCTCGCTCAACCACCTGGAACAGATTATGAAGCGAATCTTTAAACAATTACTTGATAACAATCTTTTTATTGTTACGGAAGACAATATTCTTGAAGTAGAGAAGAGCCAAGCGGAAATTAGAAAGGTTACAAAAGAGCTCGAATCTAATTTGAAAAAAGGAATTTCGAATGTGCAAATAGGGGATTTGCAAAAAATTACAGAGAAGGTGATTCATATGAGTTTATTCCGAAGAGTCTTCATGCCATTCTACTGGGGGTTTGTATTTTTGCTTATTATGCTTCTTAATTTCTGGGTTCTTACCTTTGGGAAGCTTGTATTTGGGCAAGACGTAGACAGGATGAATTTCTACCTCGAATCAACGCCTCTTTGGTTTTTGACAGGATTTTCTGCGGTTGTGATGGTTGTTTTTGCCTTCTCTATATTTCCTCGAGAAAAACCACTCTCACTTGTAAAACGACTTATTCTCTACGCTGTGGCATTCGGAGTATTGATCGTTTTCACGATTCAATTCCCAGTACTCTTCTTCTGGACGAAGTAATCAGTTGACAGTTTATAGTTCACAGTCGACAGTTCTTAGAAGGAGCAATTCTTTGTGATTGATCAAGAATTTAAAAGCTCACGAGTCAACGAATTTTAAAATTGAAAATAGAAAAATTTAAAAATCATCAGAAGTCATAACAATTCTTAATTGTTCATTCTTCATTATTCATTATTATTGGGGCGATGAATTTTTACCAACTCTCTTTCGGTGTTTTTGGACTCAAAATATATGGAATATTTTTGGCTTTTGCTTTTGTCGTAGCGCTTTGGCATTACTATAAAATATTGCAAAAACAGAATTTCCCCATGGATTTTTTCAGAAATCATTTTTGGAAATGGCTCGTAGGAGGATTACTTGTAGGACGAGTATTTGCCTTGATACTGGAGCCGAGCATTATTGCTCAACATGGAATGTTTTCATTGTTCGCGTTTTGGGATGGAACCATTCATTTTTGGGGAGTGCTTATTGGGTTTTTGGGAACAATGTGGTGGACGCTTAGAACGAAAACACCACCATTGCTCAAATGGCTTGACCAGATGGTTGTTCCTTTGTTTCTAGGACTCTTGATTGTTGACATCGCGATGTTCCTCACCGGTGCGGTGTACGGACGAGAGACTATTTTGCCATGGGGAATTCAATACGAAACCTTTGGTGTTGATATCCTTAATCCAACGCATCCAGTAAGTATCTATGCTTTTCTTGCACACTTGGTCGCATATTCATGGCTTCGGAAACACATTATTTTTACCGATCGATTTCCAGGGAGACTCATCTTTTTTGCGGGGGTAGCGTTCTTTGCTATTGATTTCCTGCTTCAATTTTTCCGAGGAGATTCAACAACATTTCTCTTTGGAGTTATTCGTATCGAACAGATGTTTGATTTCTTTGCACTGATATTCTTCTTTTTGTGGCACGAAGGTATGTTGCCGTTGAAGAAAGTGTAGAATGATTTTCGATTGCCGATTTCAGATTTGGGATTTAAAAATTGTCAATTCCCCATTTTCAATTTAAGAATACAAAATACCAATACTTTTGCTCTTTCAATCGTCTCGATTGAAAGTATTTGTTTTGGTCGTTCGCACGTAAAAATTTTGCACTGATGTTTATTTGTAACAAAAGATTCACAGATATAAGAAACTATGAGGATTCAAACGAGGACGTTTGAATCAGCAGAAGGGTGTAGAACATTCAAATAATTCTTCATTCTTCAGCTTGACTGGAGGATCCATTTAAAAATACAGCCCACGGCTTAAGCCGTGGGTTTCTAATGGACTGGTTTCCCCCGCCAAGCGGGGGAATGACAAAGAGAGGACTCTTGCAATATTTCTAAAAATGCTTAGTTTGCAACTTGTAATTTGTAATTTTATTCACGATGTATTTTGACCTGTCTCAACTTTTGACCTCACATTATTTCCTCGATAAAACACCAGGAGGGGATTTTTTAATTGGGTATGCACTACTTGCTTTCTTTCTTATAGCAATTTTTGCTAAAAGTATTCTTCGTTCCCTTGGACCAAAGAATAAATACTTCCGAAAATCAACGAGAAAAGGATTCGGGAAGTTTATCGCGCTTGGAATCGCAGGACTTATTTTCACTTCTGCACGATTCTCAGGAGTGCCCGTCTTCTCTATGAGAATCTTGCTTTATATTGTATTCGTACCGACCCTTGTGTTTGGAATTTTGAAATTGATTAAAATCTATAAAGAGTACAAAAAACGAATCCGATCAGCTGATCGAGAGAAATGGGTGAAAGGATCGTAGGAATGTTGACATTTCTTAAGAAACAATCTAAAGATAAGAAGAGTGTTCTTTCCTACATTTTAGGGTTAAACGCAACACTTGGTAGAAGAAGAATAAGAAAAAGAAGAAGGAAGGTCAAAGAAAACATGGTGAGGGGATTGGAAATCGAGACATTTACG
>Ga0207996_1002592_pt1 | contig 10764 bp, 15 predicted proteins | sample AntAceMetag02UKG_FD_184773 | JGI IMG/M metagenome (GOLD analysis project Ga0207996, IMG submission 184773) | Saline lake microbial communities from Ace Lake, Antarctica - Antarctic Ace Lake Metagenome 02UKG (SPAdes) (version 2) | ecosystem: Environmental > Aquatic > Non-marine Saline and... | reverse complement strand
TTTATCCAATACCTCTCCGGATCGCTTTGAATAACGCATTTTGCTGCCATCCTTCAAGATTTTAATTCCAATCCGAGTACCTTTTTTCGATACCGGACAGTACGGCATCACATTGGATATCGCGATCGGCGACTCTTTCTCAACGATCCCGCCTTTCTGATTCTGCTGGGAAGGCTTGGTATGCTTCTTAACAAAGTTGAGCCCCTGAACAATCACGGTTCCGGCTTTTTTATTGACATAGAGTACCTTTCCGGTCTTTCCGGAGAATCGCTCTTTCCCGGCAACCACGATTACTATATCACCTTTTTTAATTCGTGCTCTCATCTCTATAAGACCTCCGGAGCAAGAGATACAATCTTCAAAAACTGCTTCTCTCGGAGTTCCCGGGCCACCGGACCGAATATTCTGGTCCCCTGGGGGTTCAACTGCGGATCAATAATAACTATCGCGTTCTCACTGAAACGGAGAACAGATCCATCGGAACGTTTAATATCATTCTTGGTTCGGACAACCACCGCCCGTACCACCTCACCTTTCTTGACCGAGGCGGTGGGGATGGACTCCTTAATAGAGACCACGACAATATCACCGATCTCGGCGATTCGCTTGCCTCCGGCTTCGACAACCTTGATGCAGCAGGCCCTCCGGGCTCCGGTATTGTCTGCCACTTTTAACATTGTCTGCATCTGTATCATAAACTAGCTCACTTCGTTCGCTATTTTAGTTCTGAAAAACGAATACAATTATTTTTGTATTAATGTTGATAAAACCACTAACAATCAATTTTCTGCCTATCCCGCAGCTCTGATGACTTTAACTAACCGCCAGCGTTTGGTCTTGCTGATAGGGCGGGTCTCCATAATCTCGACGAGATCGCCGGTATGGGCTTGATTATTTTCATCGTGGGCGTGATAAGAAGTATTCTTTCTGACCACTTTCTTATATAGCGGATGCCGGTATTTCCTGATTACCTCGACCACAATAGACTTCTCCATCCGATCACTGGTAACCTTTCCCCGCCGGAGTTTACGGCAGCCCCGTTCCTGTTTTTCATTCATCGTATTCACAGTCCTGTTTTACTAATCTTTGCTGACTCTCTTCTCTCTCATAATAGTAAGCACCCGGGCAATATCCCGCCGCACTTCACCAAAGAGGTGCGGCTTCTCAGTCTCTGATGAACCTGCCTGGAAACGAAGCTTAAAATGCTCTTCCCGTAACTCCTGGAGCTTCCGCTCCAGTTCTTCAATTGTCATTTCTCTTAATTGGCTTGCTTTCATTCCCGCCTCACTTTCAATGCCCTCTGGCAACAAAACGACAGGGGAACGGCAATTTGAATGCCCCCAGTCTCATAGCCTCCCGGGCCAGGGATTCAGGGACACCATCCATCTCATACAGGATCTGTCCCGGCTTAACCACCGCGACCCAGAACTCCGGAGCGCCTTTCCCCTTTCCCATCCTGGTCTCCGCGGGCTTCTTGGAGACAGGCTTATGCGGGAATACTCTGATCCAGATCTTCCCTTTTCTCTTAATATGTCTGGTTACCGCGACCCGGACCGCCTCAATCTGATTAGCGGTCATCCATCCACCCGCCAACGACTGAAGACCATACTCTCCGAATTCCAGCGTGGTCCCACGGGTAGCATGACGGGCGATCGTGCCTCGCTGCGATTTGCGGTACTTAACTCTTTTTGGCATTTGAGCCATTACTCAACTCCTCTCTTACAGATAACTTCTCACCCAGGTATATCCAGGCCTTGACCCCGATCGTACCATAGCTGGTAAAAGCCTCCGCAAATCCGTAATCTATATCCGCCCGTATAGTCTGGAGCGGTATTTTCCCTTTCTTGTAACTTTCGGTCCGGCACATCTCTCGGCCACCCAAGCGTCCGGCAACCTGAATCTTAACTCCCCCAGCACCACGAGCCATCGTATCCCCAATCGACCGTTTGACCGCCCGACGAAACGATATTCGACGACAGAGCTGGTTGGCTACATTTTCAGCTACCAGCTGCGCGTTCAGCTCCGGAGTTTTAATATCACTGATATCGATGATTACTTCCCGGTTCACCAGCTTCCTCAGCTCTTCACGGAGACTGTCGATAGCGGCGCCCCGGCGACCCACTACTAACCCTGGCCGGGCGGTGAATATCTTAATCCTAACCTTCTCCGGAGTCCTCCGGAATATCTGGATCTTGGAAATCCCGGTATGGTAAAACTTTTTCTTGATATAAGTTCTGAGCTTATCATCCTCAAGGAGTAGATCCCCAAAGTCTTTCTTACTCGCGTACCACTGCGAACTCCATTCTTTATTGAAGCCGATTCTGAACGAAATTGGATTTACTTTCTGTCCCATAAACTCATCCTATGATTTCTTTTTACTCCGGGCGCGCGGAGATGACTCCTTGCCCCCTGATTTATCTTCTTCCGCCTCGGCCACAACCACCGTGATATGGCTGGTCCGATTCCTGATCCGATTTGCCATACCCCTGGCCCGGGGACGGTACTTGAAGGGCGGTGACAACGGACCTTCATCAGCGTGAATTGTCTTGATATAGACCAATTTCTCGGTAATCTTGCCCTTTCCCTTTAGATTAGCCACCGCCGAATTGATCAACTTCTCTATAAATCTCGCCGCTTTCCGGGGTGTGGCAGCCAGACGGCCAAGCGCGACATCCACCGGAAGTCCCCTGACCTGATTTATAACCGGCCGCACCTTATAGGGCGAAATCTTAAGATATTTTACTATTGCTCGCGCTTCCATCTCTCACCTTTACTTCTTCTGAACAGTAGCCCGGGCTTTAATGCCGGCGTGTTTTCTGAATATCCTGGTCGGGGAGAACTCTCCCAGCTTATGACCAACCATGTTTTCGGTTACATATACCGGCAAAAACCGCTTGCCGTTATGAACCGCGAATGTAAGTCCGATAAACTCCGGCATGATAACCGAGCGCCGAGACCAGGTCTTTATCACCTGAGTGCCGGACGCCTTACATTTATTAATTTTGCGAAGTAAGCTCGCCTCTACATAAGGCCCTTTTTTTAACGATCTCGCCATAATTTTCTTCTCTTTCTACTTTTTCCGTGATTTTACGATATGCTTGCGGGATTTTTTCTTGCTCCGCGTATTGCCGCCCTTGGCCAGTTTACCCCAGGGGGATACCGGATGCCGACCACCGGCACTCTTCCCTTCACCTCCGCCCATCGGATGATCCACAGGATTCATCGCGACACCGCGCACTTTCGGGCGGCGGCCGCGCCAGGAGCTTCTTCCCGCTTTACCATCGGTAATCGAATTCTGCTCGGAATTACCTACCTGGCCGATCGAAGCGGAGCAGATAAGAAGAACCCGTCTCACTTCACCGGAAGGGAGGCGGATATGTCCATACTTACCCTCTTTTGACATGAACCGAGCGGTGGTACCGGCACTCCTGACCAGAGCGCCCCCCCGACCGGGCCGTAATTCAATATTATAGACGGAGCTACCCAGCGGAATATTATCCAGAGGCAGCCGGTTGCCTATCCTGATCTCAGCCTCCGGGCCCGACATCAGCATATCATCGACTTTTATCCCGGCCGGAGCAATAATATATCGTTTCTCTCCATCCACGTAGAAGAGGAGCGCTATATTCGCCGTCCGATTCGGATCATACTCAATCGCGGCGACCCGGGCCGGAATATTCAACTTCTCCCGTTTGAAATCAACTACCCGGTAGAGGCGTTTATGACCGCCGCCGCGCCGGCGGGAGGTGACCCGGCCCTGATTGTTTCTCCCGGCCGTCTTCTTAATCGGCCGCAGCAGGGATTTCTCCGGCTTCTTCTTCGTAATCTCCGAGAAATCAGAGACCGTCATAAAACGCCGGCTCGGTGTATATGGTTTGTAGTGCTTTACTGCCATAAATTAGCTCACTTCGTTATCTCTTATTTTTTCGCAGAAAAAATAATAGTTAAGTTAAATCGATCGTATCTCCATCTTTCAAGGTCACGATTGCCTTCTTCCAGCTCGGGCTCCGTCCCTGGGTCCGGCCGATTCTTCTTATCTTACCATGTACCGTTAAAGTCCGTACCCCTGTTACTTCCACCTTAAATATCTTGGCGATCGCCGCGGCGATCCGGATCTTATTGGCCCGGACATCCACCCGAAAAAGATACTGATTGTTCGCCTCCTGCAGAACCGTCCCCTTCTCCGTTATCACGGGGCTTATAATCAACTGCCGGGCTTCACTATCATTCATGATATCTTCTCCATCCAGGCTTGCAGATGCGGCAGGGCTTCCCTGGTAATAACAACTCTTGAATGACTGGCCACGAGATATGTATTCAATCCTCGAATACCCGTCGTGGTTACCTTCGGAATATTCCTGGCTGAGAGAGCAATATTTTTGTCCCGTTCGGCCGTGATGATGAGAACACTCTTCCCGGCTCTGATGGAGTGAAGAATCCCGGATAGTTCTTTGGTGGAGGGCTTCTCCATCTTCAATTCATCAATAACCAGAACCCGTTCTTTCTGGAAGCGGATAGATAGAATAGACCGCAGGGCCTTGCGTTTGACTTTCTTCGGAACGGATATTTCGAAGGTGCGCGGTTTGGGACCAAAGATAACTCCCCCGCCCCGCCAGATGGGACTGGAGCGATTACCGGCCCGGGCCCGACCGGTTCCTTTCTGTCGCCAGGGCTTTCGACCGGATGAGGAGACCTGGGAACGATTCCTGGTCGAAGCAGTCCCTCTGCGAAGACGGGCATCGTGCAGTCTGACTACATCCTGGATAACACTGGTACTACCTGCAACCTCAAGCAGATTATCGGAGATCTCGATCTCCTCAATCCGCTCGCCGCTTTTATTTATTACTTCTATCGATGTCATTTCCGTTTCTTCTTTAGCGCCTGGCGTATTAGCAACAATCCTGACTTAGATCCCGGCACGGCTCCTCTCAGCATAATCAGATTCTCATCAGGCCGTACCTGAACAACTTCCAGATTCTGAACCGTCTTCTTTACTCCTCCATATCTTCCGGGGAGCTTCTTCCCTTTAAATACCCGCGCCGGGGTCGCCGAACAGCCCTGTGAACCGGCTTGACGCTGCATGGGATGCCCGTGGCTGGAGGGGAAACTCTTTGCCCCCCAGCGTTTGATCATCCCGGCGAATCCCCGTCCTTTCGACGTTCCGGTCACATCCACATAATCTCCGGGCTGAAATAGATCCGCCTTGATCTCGGAGCCGGGCTGAAAGTCGGAGAGATCTTCAAACTTGAGTTCACGAATATAGCGCCGCGGGGAGAGTTCAATCTTCTTGAAGTAACCCTGCTGGGGCTTTCTCACCCGGCTCTCTTTGATCTCTCCGAACCCGATCTTCAGCGCGCTCTTTTCGCTTAAGACTTCCAGAACAACGCAGGGACCGGCTTCAATGACCGTTACCGGCACTACATTTCCGTCCGGGCTAAAGACCTGTGTCATACCCAGCTTCCTTCCTAATAATCCTGCCATAGTCCGGATCCTCAGATCACTATATTTATTTCCACCCCGGCCGGCAGTTCGAGTTTCTTCAACTCATCTACCGTCTTGGCGGTGGGATCAACGATATCCAGCAGACGCTTGTGTGTCCGCATCTCGAATTGTTCCCGTGATTTCTTGTTTACATGGGGCGATCGCAAAACGGTGAACCGCTCCACCCTGGTAGGCAGGGGAATCGGCCCGACAACTTTTGCTCCGGTCCGCCGAGACGTCTCTACAATCTCATTGGTAGACTGATCAAGGAGACGAAAATCGTAACCCCGCAACTTTATTCTAATTTTCTGTCCTTGCACTTTAATCCCTTTTGTCCACCCTCGTCTCCGCCCCGAAGCTTGATCGGGGTTTGCCGGGGATCACTGCTCTTGTTGAAGTTCAAAGATAGTAAGCAGTAGCCGTATTAAAATTGATACAGTTGGCCGCTACCTCCGAACAATAAAATAAGCGCCCTTGGGGCGCCGGTTATAACCTGAATCACAAGATCCGCGCGATTCAGTTTTTATATACTGCTTCCCAACATCAGTAAAGCTAGGCACACTACCAAAACTCCTGCACCATGGCAATTAAAAAATTAATATTTTTTATTGCTTAACATCAAAGAACGCGGGTTCCATTGTATAGCTGGCCCGTCCCTGAGTAAGAGAACGGAGTACCGTCGCATAACCAAACAACTCCTCCAGTGGTACAGTACTGCGAATAATCACCCGGTTTGGATTCTTTATCGTTTCAAATATCTTTCCGCGGCGTGAGCCGGAATCAGCGATAATCGCCCCGATATACTCCGGAGGAGTGATCACCTGAAGAGTCATAATCGGCTCCAGCAATATGGGACCGGCTCGTCGGACCGCGTCCTTAAAGGCCATAGACGCGGCAGCTTTAAACGCGATCTCAGTCGAGTCAGTATCATCATAGCTGCCGCCGGTTATAGTCACCACCATATCGGTCATCGGATATCCGGCAACATACCCGGTTCGGGCGGAATCCTCTATTCCTTCTATCACCGCTGGAATAAATTCCGCCGGGATATCCGTCTTCTTCACGGCTGCTTTTACCTCAAATCCAAATCCCCGGGCAGCGGGCTCTACATCTACAATCACATGACCATACTGTCCCTTGCCGCCACTCTGTCGGATAAACTTATACTCACCGCTTTTACGTTCTTCAATTGTCTCCCGGTAAGCCACGCTTGGTTCACCAACCCTCAGCCGGACCTCCGACTCCCGGAGCGCCCGTTCAACCATAACCTGAAGATGCAGCTCTCCCATACCGGAGATGATTGTCTGCCCGGTCTCCTCGTCCTTGTGCAGCTTAAATGTCGGATCTTCCCGGGAGAGCTTATCCAGAACATCCATCATCTTGTCCGACTGGGCCGGAGTTCTGGGCTCTACCGCCATCGAGATCACCGGTTCGGCAAACCTCATCCCTTCCAGGAAAACCGGGTACCCTATTTCGCAGATCGTATCCCCGGTGCCCACCTGATCAAGACCGACCAGCGCGGCAATGTCTCCCGGACCAAGATCCTCCCGTTCTTCCCGTCGATTGGCATGCATCTCCAGAATTCGGCTGACCCGTTCCTTGCGCCGATTGGAAGCATTTAGCATCTTCTGCCCCTTCTTCATCTTCCCGGAGTATATCCTGACATAGGTGAGCTTCCCGCAGTAATCATCATTCACAATCTTGAATACCAGACCGGTTAATTTCTCCTTCTCGTCCGGAGGACGAATCTCCTCATTCCCATCCCGGTCCACCACCCGGACCGGCGGTACATCCACCGGAGAGGGAAGGTAATCAACGATCGCGTCCAGAAGCGTCTGGGCGCCGATGTGCCTGAGTGTTGCCCCGCAGAGGACGGGCACAATCTCTCCGGAGAGAACATATTTCCTCAACAATTTCTTTATCCTGTCAGCCCTGATCTCCTTACCTTCCAGATAATCATTAAGAAAATCATCGTCCAGTTCCGCCAGTGACTCCAGAAGAATACCGCGGTACTCTTCCGCCTGCTCCTGGAGTTCCTCGGGGATTTCCATCCTCTCGACCGCATCCTCATCTTTATCAGGATTAAAAAATACCGCCTGATTCCTGATCAGGTCGATGATTCCCTTGAAGGTGTCTTCACACCCCCAGGGAAGCTGAATCGGAACGGCCTTCGCTCCCAGTTTATCTTTCATAGCCTCGACCACGGCAAAAAAATCAGCGCCGGAGCGATCCATCTTGTTTACAAAAGCAAGGCGAGGTATCGCATAGCGGTCAGCCTGGTGCCAGACAGTCTCGGACTGTGGTTCAACTCCGCCCACCGCGCAGAAGATAGCCACCGCTCCATCCAGAACCCGGAGACATCGCTCGACTTCCGCGGTGAAGTCAACATGGCCCGGGGTATCTATTATGGTGATTCGATATTTCCGCCAGGAACAATAGGTCGCCGCGGAACAGATCGTGATCCCCCGCTCCTGCTCCTGGTCCATCCAATCCATGCTGGCTGTACCGTCGTCCACCTGCCCGACCCGATACACTCTCCCTGTATGAAAGAGGATCTGTTCGGTGGTGGTGGTCTTGCCGGCATCAATGTGGGCCATGATCCCGATATTCCTGACCTTGTTTATGGGTACATCATGCATGAGGAAGTGCCTAAAGTTGAAAGTGCCTAAAGTTGAAAGTGCCTAAAGTTGAAAGTGCCTAAAGTTGAAAGTGCCTAAAGTTGGAAGTGCCTAAAGTTGGAAGTGCCTAAAGTTGGAAGTGCCTAAAGTTTTAAGTGCCTAAAGTTTTAAGTGCCTAAAGTTATTCGCTTTCACACGGCATTAGCTAGACCTTACTCGAAAAACTTTTCGAGTAAGTTCTAGCGAGGCGAATTTTTTAACTTTAGGCACTTTAGCGCACTTTAGGCACTTAAGGCACTTTAAAACTTTACGCCGAAGGCGCTATGTTCTAATAAACTAAACCCGGATTATTGCCCTGGGGGCATAATCCGGGTTATGGTCCACCTCTTATCTCCGCATTACCAGCGGTAATGCGCGAATGCCTTATTTGCTTCAGCCATCTTGTGGGTGTTCTGTTTCTTCTTGATCGCGGATCCCTGCTCCTGGTAAGCATCCATCAATTCAGCCGCCAGCTTCTGGGAGAACGGCATGCCCTTTCGTCCGCGGGCAAAACTGATGAGCCACCTGATAGCCAAAGCCGTCCGCCGGTCCTGGGTCACCTCAACTGGAACCTGGTAAGTTGCCCCGCCTACCCGGCGTGATTTCACTTCCAGAAACGGTTTTACATTTTCCATTGCTTTCTGGAATACTTCCAGCGGTTCTTTGCCGGACCGTTCCTCAATAATATCCATTGCTTTGTAGAAATTCCGCTCCGCCAGGCTTTTCTTTCCGCCCAGCATGGTATTATTGATAAAGCGCGTGACCAGTAGATTGTGATAGCGCGGATCAGGCTGCATAGCCCGTTTGATCGATTTTTTCTTCCTTCCCATTATGTAAATCCTCCTGACTTCTTAAATCTTTAAGAAATTAGCTGCGAAACTAATTTAACCACGAAGGACACGAAGATCACGAAGAGGGATTGATAAATATATAAAGATATTTATCATATCTTTTTATTAACTTCGTGTACTTCGTGATCTTCGTGGTTAATTATTTCTTCGGCTTCTTAACCCCATATTTCGAACGTCCTCGGTTTCGGGGACGGCCTTCCTTATCACCTTCTACTCCCATGCAGTCCAGAGCACCCCGGACAATATGATAGCGTACGCCCGGAAGATCTTTTACTCGTCCACCCCTCACCAATACCAGTGAATGTTCCTGAAGATTATGACCTACTCCGGGGATATATGCGGTTATCTCCATGTTATTGGTCAACCGAACCCGGGCAATCTTTCTCAGGGCTGAGTTTGGTTTCTTAGGAGTAGCGGTCTTAACCTGAAGACATACCCCCCTCCGCTGCGGGCATTTATCCAGGGCCCGTGCCTTCCTTTTCTTGATCGGTTTTTTTCTGCCATTTCGGACTAATTGATTGATAGTAGGCATAGTAGTAATACCCCATTTTAGATTGTTGATTTATTTATCCTAAGATACATCGATATTTTTGGCAATAAAACTATTTTTAAAATGATGAAATCAGAATGAGGAATGACGAAAGAATGACAAATGAATAAATGTCTAATACACCTAGCAGCCTAGCGCGGCGACCGTCGGCATTCGGATTTTGACATTCTTTCGGATTTCCTCATTCGGGATTCGTCATTTTCCCTATTCTTTCAGTTTTTTCGTCTCCACATCATCCTCCACCAGCATCAGTTTCTGAAACTTCAGTTCCGGCAGTCCATCTCCGCCCGGGATCAGGTGACCCATGATCACATTCTCCTTGAAACACTTCAATGGATCAATCTTGAAGGTAGCGGCGGCATCGGTCAGGATTCGTGTTGTCTCCTGAAATGACGCTGCCGAGATGAAGCTATCAGTAGCCAGAGATGATTTGGTGATTCCCAGAAGAATGTTCTTGCTCTTGGCGGGAGATGACAACCCCAGACTCTTTATCCGTTCATTCTCTTTAAAAAATGTCGCCCGATCTATCTGTTCATCAAATAGGAACTCGGTATCTCCCGGGGATGTTACCTGCACTTTGCTCACCATCTGCCGGACAATGGTCTCAATATGCTTGTCATTAATTTTTACTCCCTGGAGACTGTACACCTTCTGAACTTCATTGATCAGGTACTCCTGGAGTTCCTCCATCCCGCTGACATCAAGCATCTCCTGGAGGACGATCGGTCCTTCGGTCAGCTTCTGCCCCTTCTCCACCTGCTCCCCGTCATGAACAATAATATGCGCACCCATCGGGATGAGATGTTCCTCGGACCGGCCGGTCTTCTGATCTTTCACCAGGAGAACCAGTTTACCGCGTTTGCGGGAGCCAAACTCCACCTGACCGCTAATCTGAGCTATAGTTGCCGCGTCCTTGGGACGGCGGGCCTCGAAAAGCTCGGCAACCCGGGGAAGGCCTCCGGTAATATCAGCGGTCTTGGTGAGCTTCCGAGGAGTACGGGCGATACGATGGCCGGCTTCAATGAGCTCCCCATCTTCAACTTCTACCAGAGCGCCATTTGGAATCAGGTGAGGCTCCAGCATCCGCTCTGGATTATCCGCGTCTACGATATTAATCTGCGGGTGAAGTTCATGCCCGGTCATCTGTTCTATTCGCCGTTCAATTCTATTCTTGGACCGATGGACTTTCATCGTCTCTCCATCTATAATGTCCACATACTGTACC
>Ga0207996_1002591_pt1 | contig 10765 bp, 10 predicted proteins | sample AntAceMetag02UKG_FD_184773 | JGI IMG/M metagenome (GOLD analysis project Ga0207996, IMG submission 184773) | Saline lake microbial communities from Ace Lake, Antarctica - Antarctic Ace Lake Metagenome 02UKG (SPAdes) (version 2) | ecosystem: Environmental > Aquatic > Non-marine Saline and... | reverse complement strand
TGTGAATCTTAAGATGTTCGGTAATATCTTTAATTCTTTGCGTAAGCAGTGCAACTTGGACCTCTGGTGATCCAGTGTCAGAATCATGGAGTTTAAACTCTACCATGATCGCCTTCTTGGCTTCCGGATTCAGTGCCATGAACTCCTCCTTTTTAAAATTTGGACAAATCATAAATCCTGCTTTTCTTTGTAAAGGATTTTTTCCCATACTTAAAACCAAAAACAAGCTTGAAAAGCAATATTCCAACAAATTATTATTGACATTAAATATAGCGAAAATTTTATCCTATTTCTGCAAAAGGAAATTAATGAAAAATCTAAGTAGAATCTATAAAATCATGATTCGGCACTGGGGATATTTGTTAGCCGGGCTTGTCTTCATGTTCGGATTCGCCATCTTCAGTGGAGTCAGCATAACTATGGCTGTTCCTTTGTTTGATTATGTTTTTGTAGATTCAAAACCTCAAATTTTATATTCAAATTTTCCAGATTTTTGGAATGCAGTTCAAACCGCAATCTCTGAATTCTTTACTCAAAACGGAAGTATTTTCACGTTAACAAAAACATCAGATTACAAACCGCTTTTAGACAATCTGAAAGATATTCTATCAGTTACAGATTCACTATTTTTATTAGGATTCATCAGCGTTCTTTTGATTACCCTCGTTCTGATCAAAAATCTTTTCTTTTATGGCAACAGGTTGATGTTTGCCAATCTTCGAGGAAAAACGATCCGTGAAGTTCGTGACCGGATGTTTAGGAAATATCTTTACCAGTCATTAACTTTTTTCGGTAAGAATAAAGTTGGAGATTCCCTGGTCAGAATGGTTTCAGATGTTAAAATTGTGAGCAACCTTTTTATTGGTTCGTTATTCAAGGCTTTACAGGATATTGTTTTACTTCTGGTTTTCGCCAGAATTGCACTTTTCCTGAATGCAAAACTTTTCCTGCTCAGTCTTATTTTGCTGCCAATTTTCAGTATAATTTTAGGTTACTTGGGAAAAAAGATAAAAAAATATGCCAAACGGATTCAAACTCAATCGTCAGATATGTTTTCTAATGTTGAAGAAACATTAAGCAGCATGAAAATCGTGAAGGCGTTTTCTCGTGAGAATTTTGAATTTAAAAAATTTAAGAATATCAATGAAAAATATTTTCAATATTGGCGAAAATCCATTGTTTATTCCGCTGTCAATGTTCCCCTCTCCGAGATCAATGGAACCGTCACCGGCATAATCATTCTAATTATTGGAGGGAGACAGGTTTTAGCTGCGGACAGCACTTTTACATTTGGTAGTTTCACGGCTTTTTTATTTGCGATATTTTCGATGCTGCGTCCTATGAAACAATTAACTAAAGCTTATACTGATATTAGAAAAGCATTGGTTTCTTTAGATAGGATTTCAGTTATTTTAAATAGAAAATCTGAAATTCACGAATCTGTTGACCAGATCGAAAAATCGAACTTTGAAAATAAAATTGAGTTTAAGAATGTTTCCTTTTCCTATGAAAATGAGATTGAGGTTTTGAAGGATATTTCTCTGGAAGTAAATAAAGGTGAAAAAGTGGCGCTTGTTGGTGGCAGCGGAACCGGGAAAACAACCCTGGTGAATCTTTTAACGCGGATGTATGATGTAAGTTCGGGTGAGATTCTAATTGATGGAATTCCGATTGAAAAGATCAAATTAAAAGATTTAAGAAAGCTATTTGGTACTGTTACCCAGGAATCAATTTTATTCGGTGATTCTATTGCCAATAATATCCGATATGGTTCTTTAGATGAAATTTCAGAAGAAGAAATTGAAAAATCTGCAAAAATCGCAAATGCTGATGAATTCATTGAAAACCTTCCAAACAAATATAATGAACAACTACACACCAGGGCTTCCAATCTTTCCGGAGGACAAAAACAAAGATTGTGTATTGCCCGTTCAATTGTGGGAGATCCTCCCATTTTGATTTTTGATGAAGCAACCAGTGCTCTCGATACGGAAGCAGAAAAGAAAGTTCAGAAAGGTATCGAACAAGCCACAAAAAATCGAACCGTGATCATCATTGCTCATAGGCTTTCCACGATTCTTTCTTCAGATAAAATTGTGGTTTTAGATAAAAGTAAAATAGTTGGAATCGGTAAACATAAAGAACTTCTGCAAACCTGCGATAAATATAAAACGCTATATAATTTACAATTCCTGATAGATGATTAATCCATCATATCTCAAACAAAAATAAGAGAAATTTCAATGGCTGGTAAAAAGAAATTAACAGGAAAAAATCTAAAAAGTTCCATGAAAATGTTGCAAAAAGTAACTTCAATTATGGAAAAAAACGGAATTCCGTTTTGGCTGGAAGGTGGAACACTTCTGGGAATAGTAAGGGAAAAAAGATTGCTGCCCTGGGATAATGATATGGATATTTCGCTAGTAAAGGATAACGAAAAGAAGCTGCTTTCCATTTTATTTAAGATATTCCTTTGTGGTTATATTGTGAGAGTGAAAAAATATAAATTTGATGTCGAACCTTTTAAAAAGGGTGAAGTGCGAATCGTAAAAATTCGAAACAGGAAATTCCTGTTCATCAAAGGTGATACAACTCTGGATATATTTTTCAAAAGAAAAAAAGATGATGAATATTTCTGGACTGTGGGAGTAAAAAAACCTGTTTTAAAATCTGTTCCGAAAATTTTTTATGAAGAATTGGCAGCAGTTGATTTTAATGAAAAATCATACTCGGTTCCAAAAGACTATGATGGTTATTTGACTTACAGGTATGGAGATTGGAAAACTCCGGTTAAGAAATGGAATTTCAAAAAAGACGATCGTGCTATTAAAAAAATATAAGTTATTAATAATCTTGATATTTCGTAGATAAAAAAGTGAAACTTGAAAATTGTTTTTTTAGAAAAATATCGACAAAAAAATATCAAAGAGTAGATTTGATTTGAATAAAATATATATTATAAGGATGGAAAAAATGAAAACTAAAAGCTTAAAAATTATTCTATTTTTTGCGTTATTAATCAGTTCAATCGTTATCTTTGCTGAACCGAAAGAAGCTCCGGAATGGGTTCAAAGATACAAACAAGGTCAGGCAATTAAGGATTATACCAATTATTATTTTGGTATCGGTGTATCGGAGAAATCCAAAAAAGATGCTGGTAATGAAGCATTACAAGAATTTGGCAGGAACATCGAAACAAAGGTTAGAAGTGAAATCAAAAACCAGTTGCAGGAAAAAAGCGGAAAAGTATCTGAATTTACTTCTACATCCGTAGAGATCAGTTCGGATATTGGTTTAAAGGGAATAGCCATTACCAACAGATTTGAAGAAGATGGAATTTATTACAGTCTTATCCGATATGAAAGAGAAGAATTCAACAGGATTTTAAAGGAAGAAATTCAGCGTGATATTGAACGGAAATGGATGGAATTCGAGAAAAAGAAAGAGGAAAGTAAGCTGAAAGAAGAGAAGCAGAAAGAACAAATTCGCAAAGATAAAGAAAAGGCAAAGATCAAAAAATCTAAAGATAAAGTAAAGCAGCAACTTATGGATTATCTGAAGAAAAAACATGCTGAATTTTTCAGTTCTCCACCACCATTTAATGTAATCAGTTTTCAGAATGGTGAGCTTATTCCCCAAAAAATGGAGATTGGCGCAAAAGCCGGAATTGCACCTCTTACCTTTGAAGCGATAAATTTTTCCTATAAATATTGGTTATTGCAATTTACTGCTCGTTCCAATTTTTATGAAAGTAAGTATATCAGTCAGGATTTACTCTTGAAATATCAGATTTTCCCGAATGCAGGTGAATTTTATAAGATCTCAGTTTCTTTTGGTGCTGTTGGATATTTTTATGGTTTACTGAATAATAATTTTTTTGAAGCAGAACAGAAATATTCTCCATTTTTATCCGGAAATATTACACTTCCCAATCTTCATTTTACGTATGCTTCTTTTTATGGAGATGCAACCAAAGCTGCAGTTGGTGTGAATAACTACTTTTTATACAGTCAATTAAAAGATAGATTAAGTGCTATTATTGAACTGAATTACATTTTTGATAAAGACTTTCAAAATGAAGATAAAGACGATTTTGTTTTTCAAGCCGGACTCAGATTTAAGACAACGGAAAACGTAATAACCACACTTTCATTCGAAGATCATGAGCTTATAGTTTTTTCTATCGATGTGGAATTTTAAATTGTAAAAAAAGTTTTTTTGAACTAAAGGAAAAGGCGAGAAATGAAAAATTCTTGCCTTTTTCATAAAATTGAAAATATCAAATATGAAAATATCAAAAAAAATCATCCTTATTTTCATATTAATTTCAGCACTTTCTTTGAACGCTGAATTCAATATTAAAGAATTAACTATTCAAACCACAAACGATGTTCTGAATGATTATCGAAATTTTTATTCAAAAGAAAACATATTCAGGTTAGCTACGGTGATTGGAGCTGCGGGTGTTTTTGCTAATACTTCTTTAGATGGGAATTTCCAGGATTATTTTCAGGAAAATATTCGAACAAAAAGTACTAACGCTTTTTCAAAATTAATACATGATTCTGGAAATGGTAAGATTACAATCCCGATTTATTTGACAGTTACTTTTGTCAGTGAATTTGCCAAAGAAACATATTTTGGTTCAATTATTAATAAATGGGGAAAACGAACATTAAGAAGCTATTTGGTTGGAGTTCCTGTATTGCTCACATTTCAAAGAGTTCTGGGTGGCTCAAGACCATACGAATTCGGTTCTTTTTGGCATTTATACAATGATGCAAATTCTGTGAGTGGACACAGTTTTATGGGAGCCATTCCATTCCTATCAGCAGCTAAGATGGCGGATAATATTTATTTGAAAAGTAGTTTTTATTTAGCATCGACTTTAACGGGTCTAACCAGAATTAATGACAACAAACATTTTATTTCGCAGGTAGCTTTGGGATGGTGGATCGCCTATGTTTCTTCGGATGCAACAGATAAAACAGAATTTAATAAGTTGCACATAACACCAATACTTATCCGGGAAAATATTGGATTGAGTTTGAACTTAAACTTCTAAAATATTAAAAAACTTGATAAAATATCAAATCTTATAATTTCGACACAAGTTCAAAACATTAACAAAAGAGGAAAAATGAAAATAGTATATTCATATTATGTATTAGATATCGTACACAGAGGACATCTTAAGATGATGGAAAATGCCAAAGCAATTGCTGGAAAAGATGGTAAACTTATCGTTGGAATCTTAACTGATGAAGCAGTAATGGAGAAAAAGTCAAGACCAATTATATCATTTGACGAAAGGTTTGATCTGGCAAATGCTCTCAAATGTGTAGATCTGGTTGTTGCCCAGGAAACTTATTCTCCCCTTCCAAATGTAAAGAAAATCAAACCGGATATCCTGATGGAAAGCTCCAGCCACACTGATGAAGCTATTGCAGAAGCACGAGAAGTAATGGAAAGTATTGGTGGAAAAGTAATTGTGATACCGTATTTTCCTTCACAATCATCATCTAATATAAAAAATCAAATAAAAAAATGAAATTAGTCTATTCCTATTTTGTGCTGGATATTGTCCATAAAGGACTTTTGAATATGATGAAAAGTGCAAAAGCCATGGCTGGGAAAGATGGAAAATTAATCGTTGGAATCCTAACTGATGAAGCTGTGATGGAGAAAAAACCAAAACCAATACTTTCTTTTGATGAAAGATTTGAATTAGCTTCTGCGTTAATATATCCGGATATTGTTATACCCCAGGCAACATATTCACCGCTGCCAAATTTAAAAAAAATCAAACCCGACGTCTTGATGGAAAGTACAAGTCACGATGAAAATGAGGTTGAGAAAGCGAAAAAATTTATGGGAAGTATTGATGGAAAAGTGGTTGTTTTGCCATATTTTCCTCCGCAAATTGCTCCTGATTTTGAAAATAAAGAAGATAAAAATCTTATAAAACCGATAGCAGAATTTGCAGACCTCAAAGATCTTAAATGGAAAGAAATAACCATGAATATCTATTACTATGAAAAAATCAAAATTGAGTTTACAACCAGAAAAATAAAGACCGGCAAACAATCTGCCAGGTTATTCGGATTTGAATGTAGAGGTAAACCCAATAAACTTTGGAATTTATTAATAGACTTTTACGATAATAAATCGGAAATTTCAAAATATTCAACATATCTAAGAACCAATCCTGCAAAATTGAAAGATAGAGTAAGCAGATTGAGATCTCATTTGAGAAAATTAATTAATATCAAAGATGACGCACCAATTAGCAACTACAATAAAAATAAAGCATATTGCCTAAGATTTAATTTAAAGGTGGAATATTAAAATAAAAGTGAAATTTCACTTTTTCAATTGTATTATCAAATTACTCATACATATACTATTATTTCTATAATCTCATTTAATATAGTAAATTACAGCTACAGAAAATATTTATTTTATTCAGACGTGAAAGTTCACCATATTATAATAAAGGTTATAAAAAAGGTAAATAGATGAAATTAGTTTATTCATATTATGTATTGGATATTGTCCACAAAGGTCATCTTAAAATGATGGAAAACGCCAAGGCAATAGCCGGAGAAGACGGGAAACTTATCGTCGGAATCTTAACAGACGAAGCAGTAATGGAAAAGAAAACCAAACCAATACTTTCTTTTGATGAAAGATGCGACCTGGCAAACTCATTGAAATTTGTAGATCTGGTAGTTGCCCAGGAAACCTATTCACCGCTTCCGAATGTAAAGAAAATCAAACCTGATATTTTAATGGAAAGTTCCAGTCATACTGATGAAGCTATTGAAGAAGCCAGAGAAGTAATGGATAGCATCGGGGGAAAAGTAATTGTAATACCGTATTATCCAGCACAATCATCAACAAATATAAAAAATAATATTAAAGGAGAAAAAAGAAAGTGAAAAACAGTTTAAATACTTCAGCTCAGATTAAATCCTGGCAGAAGAAAATGTTCTGGATGATGTGGGTAACTTACGCATCATTTTATCTTTTACGTGTGAATATCTCTATTGCCATGCCCGAAATTATGAGTGAATTCGGATTAACCAAAACAAATATGGGAGTTGTGCTCAGTAGTTTATTTTTTGCTTATGCAGTGGGACAATTCATTAATGGTCAGCTTGGCGATAAACTTAATTCACGAAGAATAATAACCATCGGATTGGTAGTTTCTGCGATTCTTAATATCATTTTTGGTTTCAGTGCTGGTGCATTAATTCTTATGGCAATTCTTTGGGGATTGAATGGCTATTTCCAATCAATGGGTTGGGGACCGACAGTGAAAGCAAAAGCAAACTGGTTTCCCAAAAAGATTAGGGGAAAAATATCCGGACGACTCGGTACAAGCTATATCATTGGGGGAGCGTTTTCCTGGTTTCTGGCTGGTACAATTGTAAAATATTTGAATTGGCGTTTTACCTTCTGGATTCCCGCAATCATTTGTATTGCTCTGGCAATTCACTGGTATATCAGGGCTCGAAATGCACCGGAAGAAGTAGGATTACCAAGTTTGGAAGAACAGGAACAGGGAATTGAAAGTTCCGAAATTAAAGAGGATCATCATATTGGTTTTAAGAAAACATTAAAAATAACTCTTTTGAATCCTTATGTGTGGTTTGCAGGATTCGCTCTTTTTGGTTTGAATATTGTTCGATACGGTTTTATGAGCTGGGCACCAACTTACATGTTTGAAGAGCAGGGAGCCACGATTTCTCTGGCTGCTTATAAAGCAATTGCTTTTCCTGTTGCAGGTGGTCTGGGAGCGCTTTTTGCAGGTTGGGCTTCTGATCGTATTTTCAAGCATCGCAGAGCACCGATAGCATTTATAATGTTAGTTTTATTAGCTGTATTCTGCTATCTTTATCGAATTGTTCCAGGTGTGAATTGGATTATCAGCTTAGTAATTTTATTATTTATCGGATTTTTCACATTTGGACCCCACGTACTTCTTGTAGCTGCCCTGCCCGCAGACCTGGGATCACGCAAAGCTGCATCTTCTGTTACAGGTTTTATCGATGCTTTGGGTTATGTTGGTGCAAGTTTAACAGGTGTTGGAACCGGCTATTTAATTGAGAATTACAGTTGGGATGCTGCCTTTGGTTTCTGGGTTTTTGGCGCGATTTTAGCAGCAATAATGATATTGTTCGTTTGGAAATTTGAATTAAAGAAAGCTTAAAAAAATATCTTCTAAAAATCCTTATAATCACTCGCTGGTTATAAGGATTTTTTTATTTGTTTTTATCTGGATAATCCAGAGAACAATCATCCAGATATTTGCGACTCCGATTGTATAAATGAAGAAAATTATTGGTCTGAATAAAATTGCTGAGACGATAAACACAAAAGCGTGTGCAGTAGGTCCAATCCAGAACCAGAGACGAATTAACATATTGTTGACACTATAATATTTTTCACGGTCATATTCTTCTTTTTCATCTAAATGAAAAACTTGAAGATGTGAATATCCCAGATAGATAGCAATAAGAATCTTATCTATAAGTTTTCCCTTTTTATGCTTGATTTTATCTAATTCCTCTGAAAAATGTTTTTTATCTTCCCAGGTAGATTTTCTCTTTCCCATACCGTGAGACATAAATTCATTTCGATAATAATCTACCAGCATAGAATGAAAGATCTGGCTGACTGCTGCAATGCCAAGAAGAGTCCAATGAGAAATATAAAGAGAAAAAGGAAGTTGATGACCGACAATAGACAAGCCGATTCCCAATCCCACATAAGCTGAAATCCCGACTACATAATCAGCAAATCCATCTATAATACGTCCAACAGCAGTTCCGCTATTTTTCAAGCGCGCTATCATACCGTCAACGCAATCTGTCACCATGCAGAGAAAATATAGACTTCCTCCTATTACAAAACCGGTTACAGTCCCCAGCGAAAAAAAATATCCGCTGATAATTCCTACAATTATGGTGATAAGTGAAACCTGGTTTGGTGTAATATTGGTTGGATAAAGCATTTTCACGAAAACGAATGCAATCGGTCTTAATATGTATAAAGTCAGTGTTTCATCAAATATAGCATGTTTTATTGATTTATTAAAATCTTTAAACATCTGCTTATTGTATTCCACAAAGTTGTTTCTTACTTTATTATTTTTCTTATCCATTATATATTTTAAAATCCTTTTTCTGCAATAGTTCCACTATCCACACTCGGGTCAAAATCAGGATCAGGAGTTCTCCAGTCTCCATAATTCAGTTCAAGATATTCCTCCACATGAGATGGAATCTTTACTTCTCTTCCTTCCCAGATTATTGTATCCAATTTATCAAAGAACCTGGAATCTGCTCGCTTAAGTGCATTCATAATTATCCAGTGATATGAATTATCAATTTTATATTTGAAAAATAAGTCAATATGAAAATTTATTCTGACCAATCTTTCGAAAGGAGTTTTCAATTTTATGGAGCGGATATTTCCGGGCATCCAGATACTTTTTGTTTTATTCTTTTTCACAAAAAATTTCGGGAAAAATTGAGATTTTAATTTTAGAATTTTCTGAGCGTATTCTCCGGGAACACCAAAATCCGCATCATGATCCCAGGGAAGCAGGTCACCATCTCGAATGATGCCCAGCAAAGTGCCTTCATCCAGCCAATAAGGGATGTTGTTCTTTTCCAGAATATGAATAACATCGAGAACCATTTTTTTCATTCGTTTGCGATATTTTCCCTTCAATTCAATTCTTTTCTTTTTAGGTTTACGGATTCTCTTTTTTGTCGGGATTTTTTTTATTATTTTATCTTTTACAATAGATTTATCGTGAATTCCGCTTATCCAATATTTTTGAGGAGATTTCCAATTTCCGTATCTTAATTTTAAATAATTCTCAACATCAGATGGAACAGGATATTCATTTCCCTGAATCGAGATTTTATCAAGAGAATCAAAAAAATGCGAATCTACCCATTTGCAACTTCGTTTATCTACCCAGCGATATTTATTATCTTTCTTAAACTTCAACGAGACATTAATATATGAACTTGCGTTTCTGTGCTTTTCAAAATATTTGAGGATTTTAATTCTGGTAACATTTCCATCAATCCAGATTCTTCCGGAACGATCTAACATCTCTTTAAATCTGTATCTTGGATAGAATTCTTTTTGCAGATTTATAAATTTTTTATAATATTTTCCGGGAATAGCAATATCAATATTTTTGTGCCAGGCAATACTCTTTTTGTCTCGTATTATTCCAAGCAGTGTACCCGAATCCAGCCAGAAAGGGATATGATGTTTTTTCAGGATTCGCATCGTATCTTTGAACATTTTCTTCTGTAATGGATCTTTTTTCATATTAGTGTCATTTTACATTTTCTGTAATTGCTTTTTTACCCATTCGATTGCTCTCTCATTAGCTTTTCCGTCGTTGAAATAGAATGTGCTTTTCTTAACATATTGAATTTGTTCTTTAAAGGGATTACTGTTTAATGAGTTTGCGATTAATTCATTAATATTATCATCTCCAGGATTATAAGTATATCCGCAGGTAAAAACACTGAATTTATCCTGCGTTGCCCATTTTGCTTTTTCAAGGTCTTTTATGCTGGTTTTTACAAGAATCAAGGGTTTATCAAAAAAAAGCCAATCATACATTAAGGAAGAATTCTCTCCAATAAGCAAATCTGCAACAGCAAGATTATTGATCAATTCTATTTCGTCAGGATCGATTAAATATACATTTTTGAGGTTTTTTTTTTTT